>OIXV01001845.1_pt1 | contig 18061 bp, 13 predicted proteins | sample 1587771 | NCBI WGS metagenome assembly OIXV01 (sample SAMEA3888893, study PRJEB22519) | human gut metagenome | biome: human gut; feature: human-associated habitat; material: faeces | place: Denmark | collected 2010
ATTTTTCTTTCGCTTTACCTTTGAACTGTTTCCAGTTACCGCCGATTTCGTCTTTGTTCATAATTCAATCCTCATCGTTCGGTGAGTTAACAGCCCGCTGTGTGCCGGACATAGTATTAACTATAGATAAGAATTCTGAGTTGAATTTATTATTCGGAATCTTTAACCAATTACATATCAAAAATCGCTACGAAAACCAGGTGCCACGCCGCCAGTGTCGCCGCCAGATGACCGCCAGCGACAGACCGCGCAGCGCGAGGAAGACCGCCAGCGCCAGCCATAGCGCGTGGTTGCCAAGGACCGGCAGCGTCAGCAGCGTCAGGGCAAACCCCGCCGCCGCCACCGCCATGCTGTTGCGCATCTCAGCCCCGCGCGTCGCGCCGATGAACATGCCATCCAGCAAATAACACCACACGCCAATCACCGGCAAAACGATCTGCCAGATCAGATAGCGATCGGCAAGCAGCTGAAGCGAGGGTAGCGAAGTCAACAGGGCGATAATCTGCTGCCCGGCTACGGCATAGGTTGCCGCAAAGGCCAGCGCCACCATTCCCGACTGGCGGCAGGCCGCCCGCCAGACATCAAGCAACTGGCTACCGTCACGCGCGCCGTACGCCTGCCCGGAGTGCGCTTCCACGGCATAAGCAAAACCATCCAGGGCATAGGCGGTGAAGGTCAACATGGTCATCAGGAGCGCGTTGACGGCAACGATCTCACCGCCAAGACGAGCGCCGAAAACGGTCACCGCACCAAAGCACAACTGAAGCAGCAGAGAGCGCAGCATGATATCGCGATTGAGCGCCAGCAAGCGGCGCACATCTCCGCGCCACGCGCGCTTGAGCAGGGCAAATGACACGCCGCGTAGCGCCAGCACGCGCCTTGCCATCAGCAGCCCGATGATAAAGGTGACATATTCGGCGGTGACCGTCGCCAGCGCGGCCCCCTGCACGTTCAGGTGCAGGCCCATCACCAGCCACAGATCGAGCACAATATTCAGCAGGTTGCCAACGATCAGCAAAATCACCGGCGCCCGGGCGTACTGTACGCCCAACAGCCAACCGAGCAGCACCAGGTTTGCCAGCGATGCCGGCGCACTCAGCCAGCGGATGTCGAGAAAGCGCCGCGCCTGCTCCAGCACCGCGTCATTGCCGCCAACAATATGCAACGCCAGATCGATAAGCGGGGTTCGGAAAATCACAATCAGCAGGCCGGCGCCTGTTGCCAGCCCCAGCGGCTGCACCAGTGCCCGCGCCAGGCGGAGAGGATCTTTGGCGCCAAAGGCCTGCGCCGTCAGTCCGGTGGTGCTCATCCGCAGGAAAAGCAGCAGCATGAAGAGAAAACTGGTGGCCGTCGCGCCGACCGCGACACCGCCGAGGTAAACCGGGCTGTCGAGATGGCCAATCACGGCGGTATCCACCAGTCCCAGCAGCGGAACGGTGATATTGGAGAAAATCATGGGTAGCGCCAGGCGCCACAGGGCCTTATCAGCGGCGTTAAAGAACATGAGAAAGAGCCTGACCGGGAGGAGACAGCGCAGCATCATGCATCAGACGATGCTGCGTGGGGAAGGTGTTACAGCCACTCGCCGTTGCGAATCACGCCAACGGCCAGCCCTTCGATAGTGAAATTTTGTTCGCGTAGATTCACCACGATAGGGGAAAACTCGCTGTTTTCTGGCAGAAGTTCGACGATATTGCCCTGTTTTTTAAGACGCTTAACGGTGACCTCTTCGTCAATACGCGCCACGACAACCTGGCCGTTGCGTACATCCTGCGTTTTATGGACCGCCAGCAGATCGCCATCGAGAATACCGATATCTTTCATTGACATGCCGCTTACCCGCAGCAAAAAGTCGGCGTTCGGCTTGAACATCGCCGGATCGACCTGGAAGTGGCCTTCGATATGCTGCTGAGCCAGCAGCGGCTCACCGGCCGCCACGCGGCCAATCAACGGTAAACCCGGTTCTTCTTCCGTAAGCAGGCGAATCCCCCGGGAGGCGCCGGAGATAATCTCGATCGCGCCCTTACGCGCCAGCGCTTTCAGGTGTTCTTCCGCCGCGTTTGGGGAACGGAACCCCAAGCGCTGAGCAATTTCCGCACGCGTCGGCGGCATGCCCGTCTGGCTGATGTGATCCCGAATGAGATCAAACACCTCTTGCTGCCTGGTCGTTAACGCTTTCATCCCGCCCCCTGGGTGTATATACAGTTATGCTGTGAGTATATACAGCTAACGGTGATTTTGGAATCAAATTTCACACAAAAATCAGGAGATTCTTTCCATTTTGCGTCCCCGATAGCCCATTGCGCCAGGGGTGATTGTCGCCAGCCGGGCAAAACCCATCGGGGGTCGGCCGATCGCCGGGAGGACATCGCCAGGCGGGGGCATCTCACAAAGTGGTCGCTCAGTGATAGCGGGCCCACAGCAAGAGGCCCCAGGTGATCAGCGCGATCACAATGGCCAGCAGCACCGCCGCAGAACCCATATCTTTCGCCCGACCGGACAGCTCATGATGTTCCGGGCCAATACGGTCCACCACCGCCTCAATCGCGCTATTAAGAATTTCGACTATCATCACTATCAGGACCGAGCCTATCAGCAGCACACGCGTGATGGCGTCAACGTCCAGCCAGCAGGCGATCGCGACAGCAACAATGGCGGCGATGCCTTCTTGACGAAATGCGGCCTCATTTATCCATGCCGCACGGAACCCTTTCCAGGAATAACCTGCCGCTTTAATGATTCGGGTTAACCCAGTGGTATTATTGGCCATCAAAAGAACCTTTTTATGTAAATGACGTCAATGAGTGTACGCGTTTGCCGCGTGGCAACGGAAATTTTGCGCGCTTTCTGTTATTCTTGCCGCGCATTTGCATGATTAACCAGAGGCTTCACATCGTTTATGTCCGGCTGGCAACGAATTTACTATAAATTACTGAATTTACCATTACGGGTGCTGGTAAAAAGCAAGTCTATTCCCGCAGAACCTGCTCAGGAATTAGGGCTGGATACCTCGCGTCCGATCATGTACGTCCTGCCTTATAATTCCAAGGCGGACCTGCTGACCCTGCGCGCCCAGTGCCTGGAGCACGATTTACCCGATCCGCTTGAACCGCTGGAAATCGATGGCGCGCTGCTGCCGCGCTACGTATTTATCCACGGTGGCCCGCGCGTCTTTACCTACTACGCGCCGAAAGAAGAGTCGATTAAGCTGTTCCACGACTACCTGGATCTGCACCGCAACCATCCTGACCTGGACGTGCAAATGGTGCCAGTCTCGGTGATGTTTGGTCGTGCGCCAGGGCGCGAAAAAGGCGAAGTAAACCCGCCGCTGCGCATGCTGAATGGCATTCAGAAGTTCTTCGCCGTTCTGTGGCTGGGCCGCGACAGCTTTGTCCGTTTCTCGCCGCCGGTTTCTCTGCGCAGAATGGCCACCGAACACGGCACCGATAAAATTATCGCCCAGAAGCTGGCCCGCGTCGCGCGTATGCACTTCGCCCGCCAACGTCTGGCCGCCGTCGGCCCACGTCTGCCGGCACGTCAGGATCTGTTCAATAAGCTGCTGGCCTCCAAAGCCATCGCCCGCGCGGTGGAAGATGAAGCGCGCAGCAAGAAAATTTCCCATGAGAAGGCGCAGCAAAACGCCATCGCGCTGATGGAAGAGATCGCCGCGAATTTCTCTTATGAGATGATTCGCCTGACCGACCGCGTTCTCGGTTTTACCTGGAACCGTCTCTATCAGGGGATCAACGTCCACAACGCCGAGCGCGTACGTCAGCTGGCCCATGAAGGGCACGAGATTGTGTACGTACCGTGCCATCGTAGCCATATGGACTATCTGCTGCTCTCCTACGTGCTGTATCACCAGGGGCTGGTGCCGCCGCATATTGCCGCCGGTATCAACCTGAACTTCTGGCCAGCAGGCCCCATTTTCCGCCGCGGTGGCGCATTCTTTATTCGCCGTACCTTTAAGGGCAATAAGCTCTATTCCACGGTGTTCCGCGAATATCTCGGCGAGTTGTTCAGCCGGGGTTACTCCGTGGAGTACTTCGTTGAAGGGGGCCGCTCGCGTACCGGCCGTCTGCTGGATCCGAAAACCGGCACCCTGTCGATGACCATCCAGGCCATGCTGCGCGGCGGGACCCGACCGATCACGCTGGTGCCTATCTACATCGGTTACGAGCACGTGATGGAAGTGGGCACCTACGCCAAAGAGCTGCGCGGTGCGACGAAAGAAAAAGAGAGTCTGCCGCAGATGCTGCGCGGCCTGAGCAAGCTGCGTAACCTCGGTCAGGGCTATGTTAACTTTGGCGAACCACTGCCGCTGATGACTTACCTGAACCAGCATGTTCCGGAATGGCGTGAGTCAATCGATCCGATCGAAGCGGTGCGCCCATCGTGGCTGACACCGACGGTCAACAACATTGCTTCCGATCTGATGGTGCGCATCAACAACGCCGGCGCGGCCAACGCCATGAACCTGTGCTGCACCGCGCTGCTGGCCTCTCGTCAACGCTCGTTGACCCGCGAACAGCTGACGCAACAGCTGGAGTGCTACCTCGATCTGCTGCGCAACGTACCGTACTCCCCGGATGCGACCACGCCGGCGGCCTCGGCCAGCGAGCTGATTGACCACGCGCTGAAGATGAATAAGTTCGAGGTCGAGAAAGATACCATCGGCGATATCATCATTCTGCCGCGCGAGCAGGCGGTGCTGATGACCTACTATCGCAACAACATCGCCCATATGTTGATGCTGCCGTCGCTGCTGGCGGCGATCATTACCCAGCATCGTCGTATCACCCGCGCGGAAGTGCTGCGTCACGTTGAGATGTTCTATCCGCTGCTGAAGGCCGAGCTGTTCCTGCGCTGGGAAAAAGCAGAGCTGGCTGGCGTCATCGATGCCCTGGCGGCGGAAATGCAGCGTCAGGGACTGATTGTCCTGAGCGATGATGCCATCAGCATCAATCCGTCCCACTCCCGTTCCTTGCAACTGCTGGCCGCAGGCGCGCGTGAAACGCTCCAGCGCTACGCCATTACCTTCTGGCTGCTGAGCGCGAACCCGTCTATCAACCGCAGTTCGCTGGAGAAAGAGAGCCGCACGGTGGCGCAGCGTCTGTCGGTGCTGCACGGTATCAACGCGCCGGAGTTCTTCGATAAAGCGGTATTCAGTACGTTAGTGCTGACGCTGCGCGATGAGGGCTATATCAGCGATACCGGCGATGCTGAGCCGGCAGAGACGCTGAAGGTCTACCAGATGCTGGCCGATCTGATTACGTCGGATGTGCGCTTGACGATTGAAAGCGTCACGCAGGATGAAGCGTAACGGCTGAGGCGGGCCTTCCTCTCCCCCGGCCATGGCGTTCGCGCCGCACGCCGGGGGAAGGAAGAGACTACTGCAGATAGCTCATTGCCAGACCGAGAAACACCACCAGTCCAACGTAGTTATTATTTAAAAACGCTTTAAAGCAGTCGTCCCGTTCGCGCCGGAAAATCAGCTTCTGCTGCCAGAAAAAAAGCCCTGCGGCGATAAACAGCGACCAGTAATATTCCCAGTGCAGCCCGTTCAGCCAGCCGATGGCAGCCAATAGTATCAGCACCCCAATCTGCAACATACCGATAATGGTACGGTCATGTTCGCCGAACAAGATCGCCGTTGATTTAATCCCAATTTTGACGTCATCGTCCCTGTCGACCATCGCGTACTGGGTATCGTAAGCCACCGCCCACAGAATATTGGCGAGGAACATCAGCCAGCAGCTCAGCGGCAACGCTTCGCTCACCGCCGAGAAGGCCATCGGAATCGACCAGCCGAACGCTGCGCCCAGCACCACCTGCGGCAGATGAGTGTAGCGCTTCATAAACGGATACACCCACGCCAGCGCCAGCCCGGCAACCGAAAGCAGGATAGTCATGGTGTTTAAGGTCAGCACCAGCAGGAACGAAAGCAAAACCAGCACGGCAAACAGAATCCGGGCCTCTTTCTCCGAGACATCGCCGCTGGGTAACGGACGGCGGGCGGTGCGTTTGACATGGCCGTCAAACTTTCGGTCGGCGTAATCATTCACCACGCAGCCGGCGGCGCGCATCAGCCAGACACCGGCGACAAAAACGGCCAGAATCCACAGCGGTGGAATCCCCGGCGTCGCCACCCACAGTGCCCACAGCGTCGGCCACAGCAGCAGCAGCGCGCCAATGGGTTTGTCAGTACGCATCAGGCGATGAAACGCCAACAGCTTATTCTGCGCCAGACTCCTCTCCATTTTCTTTTCCTCTTAATACAGCGGCGACGCAGGCAGAAAAAGTTCTGTCAGCAGCAGCGGTTTGCCGCTCAGCCGAAGGCGAGAACGACGCCCCCACAGCTCTGCCGTGCGCCCAATTTCAATAAAATCGCGGGTTAATGTGGATGACGTGAACAAATAACGCCCCAGCGGCGTCTGCCCCAGCTGCTGCAGAGCCAGCTCCGGGCCGCACAGCGTCGACTCAGGCACCACCGTTCGGCCAGCGAGCCAGGGTTCACCATTGGCGCAAAGGATGATTTCCCGCAGCCAGTAACGCGCTTCATCCGGCAGCAACGCCTCTTCACCCACCAGCGCTTCCCGGCCGACGAAACCTTCGTTGACTCGATTAACACTGACCTTTTTCCCTTGTTGCTCAAAGCGTTGAGTCATTGAGTCTTCCAGCAACAGCCAGTCGCGCAGGTGCGGTTCCAGCGGGGGTATCGCGGCAAAATAGCGCAGCGCACGCAGTTGCGTAAGCGCAGGATGTGACATGCCTGGTTCTCCGTTACATAACGTAGCAGCATTGTATCGCAGAATAAGCCAGTCAGGGCGGGCAAAGCGTCAAGATACGATCATCGGCGTAACAGCCATGCAACAGCAGCCGCCACGCGATAAAAAAAGGTGCGTCCAGGCGGACGCACCTAAAGGCTGTGCCTAAACATCAGCATTGTGGGGAGACGATCACCCCTTGCCTTTTACACTGCTGATAAAGGTGGAACGAGCAGATTTCGAACCGAGGCGTTCGGCTTCGTTCATCAATTTGAGGGCTTTATCGATATCACCTTTCGCAACCGCCTGTTTGATGCCGTTGTTAAAGTAGGTTTCCGTATCGTCAAGCATCGGTTCGCTCTTCGCAGCCGGCGCTGGCGCCGCAACTGGAGCAACAACCGGCGCGGCGGCTGGCGCGTTGTAGACTGGTGCCGCCGTATTGCCGACGGTCACTGGCCCTGGACCGGAGGAGCCAAACAGCGGCCCAACCAGCACGCTGGAACCGGAAGAGGTTTTCACCTTCAGACCCAGGGTACCTTCGGTGGTATGTTTGGCGATCGGATCCGGAATATCCGGCACCGCATTACCGGTACCTTTGGCGTAGGCCTTCGCCGGATCGATTAATTTGGTGGTCTGCTGCAAATCCTGCGGGGTAGTAAAGACCAGCACATAGATTTTTTGCTGACCTAAAGCCGGCGTCAGGCGCATCACCCCTTCCAGGCGATCCGAGCTCATCACGCCCGGCTCCAGATAGGTGAAGTAGCTGCTTGGGAAAAACGCCGATGGCGTCATATTCTGGTCAAGAATCAGCACATTTGGCGCATAAACGCTGGTTTGCTTATTGACTTCACTGGTCAGAGTCAGGGTCAGCTCACCGATATTTGCCGGGACGCTGTAGGCCGCCACGGGGCCGACGATGCCGGGGATGTTCAGCGGCTGGCCTGCCGTCGCTAACTTCGTGGTTTGCGTTTTCGATTGGTCGACCGGCGTCCAGGTTAGCTGTTGTAACGCGGAAGCAGGGATGGTCGGTGCGGCAGAGGTATTCTGCGGCACAAAATTCACATCAGCAAAACTGACTGCGGGTACGCTGGCCAGCAGGCCGGCGGACAGGCAGAGGGCAACGAGACTTTTCTTCATTTTCATTGTTATCACCTCAATTCCGATGGCCAAGCGGTAGCCAGGCAATAGCCCGCTGAGCCGAAGATAGAGGGGCTTGCGCCCCTCTTTTGGTCATCACACGTCAGGTTGGATTACCACCAGATTTCCATCTGGGCACCGAAGGTCCACTCGTCGCTATCGCCACGGCTGAAGGTCTTCGCAGAAGTGTCGTTGTACGCCACGCCGGAGGTGTAGCCCGCACCGGAATCACCGTTCGCGTAGCCCCATTTCTCATCCCACTTGGCGTAGGTTGCGAACAGACGAATTGCCGGACGGGACCAGATGCTGTCGCCCGCCTGCCACTGTTGCGCCAGGGTAATTTTGTACTGGTTGTTGCTGTCGCCAGTTTTCTGCGACTTGACGTTGTCGTAGCCGACTTCCAGCAGGGTGCTCATGATCGGCGTCCATTTGTACATAGGACGTACGCCGACGGTCCACCATTTGGTGCCGTTGTTGTTGTCGAGGTTGATATCCTGGTACATCGCCACGTACATCATGTCCCAATCGTCAGCCAGAGAGACTGCACCGTGGTCAAGCACGCGCCACATGGAACCGTCGTTGTTGATGCTGCCGCCCTGCGGAACGCCTTTACCGTTAGAGGTCATCGCGTCGGTGGCGTACTGCAGAACAAACTTGTTGTAGCCTTTCAGGATGCTCTGGGTGTGTTCAGCGGTGAACATCCAGCCATCTTTAGACGCGTCTGGCTGCAGGTAGTAATTATCCGGAACGTTGGTATGACCGTAGTCAACACCCAGCTCCAGAGTACCGCCCGGGTTGATTTCCATCTGTGCTAAACGCACGTCGAAGACGTCGTTCGGAACGATGTTGTCATATACGCGGTTACCCAGCGCATCACGATCGGCGAAGGTCGCAGAGCCGCCGGATTCAGAAGAACGGGTCGCTGCCAGAGAGAGTTTACCGAAGCCAACGTCGATGTTTTCAAGACCCGCACCAGGACCGGAGATATCCCAGTAGTAGAAGTCGATCATGTGGACGTCATGACGCTGGTAGAAGCGCTTACCGGCCCAGATGGTGGAGCCTGGCAGCCAGTCGATCAGGTTTTTACCCTGCACGTTGGCTTCACGGAATGCCGGGCTGGTGGATTCCCAGTCATTTTGCTGCGATACGGAGTAGGCAACGTTAGTATCGAAGTAGAAGCTCTTATCACCTTCTTTCCATACTTCCTGGCCCAGTTTTAATTCCGCATAGGTTTCACATTCGTTGCCAAGACGGTATTTACTTTGAGCACCGGTTGCCTGGAAGCACTGTTGTTCACCGCCGCTACCGGTCCAGCCGATACCGGAACGAGCATAACCGTGGAAATCAACGGCCAGCGCCTGAGCAGACATAACGCCTGCCGCGACGGCGACCGCCAGTGGAAGTTTGCGCAGAGTAATCATCATTCTATCTCCTGAGATCATTGCTTTTCTTTGAACACTTCGCCCGTCGTTATGCCTGGTTGCAGCGCCCTATGGGGTTCGTGTTTTTTTTTAATGGGAAGCCTTACACGCCCGGCTCTTTATGCAACCGACGACACGCCGTACCATCCTCACGGAATAAATGGCAGCGCTCTGGTGGCAAACCGATAGCGAATGTGGCTCCCTCTTCTACCAACACCACGTCGTTCTGGCGGTAAACCAGGTTTTGACGGATGGCGGGGATCTGGATATGAATTTGTGTTTCGTGACCAAGCTGCTCGACGACCTGCACTTCACCTTCGAGGGTGACATCGGCGATATCGCTGGGCAGTAAATGCTCCGGTCGAATACCTAAGGACATATTGGCGCCCGCCTGCACGTTGGCGCTGTCCACCGGTAGCCAGATTTGCTGACGGTTCGGCAGTTCAACCTGCACCTGATCGATAGCCGTCGCGGTGACTTTGACCGGCAGGAAGTTCATCTTCGGTGAACCAATGAAGCCGGCAACGAAGCGGTCAGCCGGATAGTGATAGAGCTCCAGCGGTTTCCCAACCTGCGCCACACGGCCGGCGTCGAGGACCACGATCTTGTCGGCGAGGGTCATCGCTTCCACCTGATCGTGGGTGACATACACCATCGTGGTTTTTAGCTCATGGTGCAGTTTGGCGATGTGCAGACGCATCTCGACGCGCAGCTCCGCATCCAGGTTCGAGAGCGGTTCATCAAACATAAACACCCGCGGGTTACGTACGATGGCGCGGCCGATTGCCACACGCTGGCGCTGGCCGCCGGAGAGCTGTTTCGGTTTGCGGTCCAGCAGATGGGTCAGCTGTAGCGTTTTAGCCACCATTTCGACCTGACGACGAATCTCGTCCTTTGGCACTTTATTGACTTTCAGGCCATAGCCCATATTTTCCGCCACCGTCATGTGCGGATAGAGCGCATAGGACTGGAAAACCATGGCCACCCCGCGGTGGGCGGGCACCACATCATTCATCACCTCATCACCGATCAGCACCTCGCCATCGCTGACCTCCTCAAGTCCGGCGATCATCCGCAGCAGGGTCGATTTCCCGCAGCCGGATGGCCCGACAAAGACCGCAAATTCACCGTCTTCGATATCAAGATTGACCTGGTGCAGCGTCACGGTAGTACCAAACCGTTTGGTGACATTCCTCAGTCGTATATTGGACATCAACATTCCCCGGGGTTAGTAATCGTTATTTGCCGTTGGGATTAGGGTTGCAGTGGTTTTTTGTATTACGTGTAACAACCAGGCTGAACAATGCTCAACAGCGCTGAAATCATGGGATGACTATAACTTCCAGTATTTTTGAGCCCTACATCGATGTTTCATTTCTGCAATCACGATCACACAACTGGTAGTCTGGTGTAGTTTTATACGCCTTCAAAGCGTAGCGTATAACAAATCAGGAAAATCTGGATTTAGCGTTGTAAGTCGCCATTTATCAGTTGATTCAAACACAGCGATAAATGAATTCATCAAATAAAAACCAATAAATTGTTATACCTTCACATGAGGTTGATAATGAAAAAGAACATCCTTGCTGCACTTATCCTCACGACTCTGGCTGCCGGGCAGCTTGTCAGCCTGCAGGCGCACGCCGCCGGTCAGCTGAACGTCTGGGAAGACATCAAGAAATCCGACGGGATTAAAGCCGCGATCGGCGATTTTGAAAAACAGTACGACGTTAAGGTCAACGTGCAGGAGATGCCCTATGCACAGCAGCTGGAAAAGCTGCGCCTTGATGGTCCGGCCGGGATTGGCCCGGATGTGCTGGTGATCCCGAATGACCAGCTCGGGGGGGCGGTTGTGCAGGGGCTGCTGTCGCCGCTGACGCTGGATCAGGCGAAGCAGGAGGTATTCACCCCGGCGTCAATTAATGCCTTCCGGCTGGATAACGTGCTGTATGGCGTGCCGAAAGCGGTGGAAACCCTGGTGCTGATTTACAACAAAGAGCTAATCGACAAACCGCTGGATAGCCTGCAGGCGTGGTTTGACTATTCGAAAGCGCAGCGGGCGCAGAACAAATATGGCCTGCTGGCCAAGTTCGATCAGATCTATTACAGCTGGGGGGCGATTGGCCCGATGGGCGGCTATATCTTCGGCAAAAACGAGAAGGGCGGTTTTAATCCGCAGGACGTCGGTTTGAATAAACCCGGCGCGGTCGAAGCCGTTACCTTCCTGAAAAAATTCTATAGCGACAAGGTCTTCCCGGCGGGGATCCTCGGAGATAACGGGCTGAATGCTATCGATTCGTTATTCACGGAGAAGAAAGCGGCGGCGGTGATCAACGGTCCATGGGCGTTCCAGCCGTACGAAGCGGCGGGGATTAACTACGGCGTTGCGCCGCTGCCGATGCTGCCAGACGGCAAACCGATGAGCTCGTTCCTTGGCGTAAAAGGGTACGTGGTGTCGACCTGGAGCAAAGACAAAGCGCTGGCACAGCAGTTTATTGAGTTTATCAACCAGCCTCAGTACGTGAAGGCGCGCTATGTGGCAACCGGCGAGATCCCGGCGCTGAAAGCAATGATTGACGATCCGCTTATCAAGAATGACGAGAAAGCCAGCGCGGTGGCGGTGCAATCTGCTCGCGCCACGGCGATGCCGGGTATCCCGGAAATGGGCGAAGTGTGGGGGCCGGCGAACGCGGCGCTGGAGCTCAGCCTGACCGGCAAACAGCCGCCGCAGGCGGCGCTCGATAATGCCGAGAAACAGATCAAGATGCAGATCGAGGCTATGCAGGCCAGCAACCAGTAATCGTGATGTCCGTCATTTTAAGGTGACAGGCGCGTTGGCCGCTGACCTGTTACCCGGATTATCAGGGCATAGATGTAAAGAAGCGGGAGGAGGACCTCCCGTTTTCAGAAGGAGTGGTGTGTGATTATCAATCCCAGCGAAAATATTGCCGAGTCGCGCGGCGCAGGACGTCATGCGTGGTGCGGCCTGCTGCTGGCTGTCGTGCCGGGTTTTGGCCAGTTTTATCATCGCCAGTGGCTGAAGGGGCTTGTCTTCCTGGTCCTGCTGAGCAGTTTCATGGGGGTTTTTTATGACTTCCTGCAGGAAGGCCTGTGGGGGCTCTACACCCTGGGCGAGGAAGTCCCGAGGGATAACTCCATTTTCCTGTTGGCGGAAGGGATCATCAGCGTGCTGATCGTCGCTTTTGGCCTGCTCATTTACTCTCTTTCGTTGCGCGACGCCTGGGTTAACGGCAGAAAGCGCGATGAAGGCGTGGCGCTGAACAGCGTGCGCAAACAGTATCAGATGCTGTTGAACCAGGGGTTTCCCTATCTGATGATCAGCCCCGGCTTTATTTTGCTGGTGTTCGTTGTCATCTTCCCGATTCTTTTTGGCTTTGCCATCGCGTTCACTAACTACAACCTCTACCACACGCCGCCGGCGAAGCTGGTGGATTGGGTGGGTTTTAAAAACTTTATCAATATTTTCACGCTCTCTATCTGGCGCTCGACCTTCTTTGACGTGCTGCAGTGGACGGTGGTGTGGACGCTGCTGGCAACGACTCTGCAATGCACCGTCGGTGTGCTGCTGGCAATCCTCGTGAACCAGAAAGATCTGCGCTTTAAACCGATGATTCGCACTATTTTTATCCTGCCGTGGGCGGTTCCGGGGTTTGTCACGATCCTGGTGTTTGCGGGGATGTTTAACGACTCGTTTGGGGTGATCAACAACGCGATTCTGTCGTTCTTTGGCATTGGCCCGAAGGCGTGGCTGACCGATCCGTTCTGGACGAAGACCGCGCTGATCATGATGCAAACCTGGCTGGGTTTTCCGTTTGTCTTTGCCATGACCACCGGCGTGCTGCAGGCGATTCCTGACGATCTTTATGAAGCTGCGACCATGGACGGCGCCAGCGCCTTTACCCGCCTGCGGACCATTACGTTACCGCTGGTGCTGTACTCGATCGCGCCGATCATTATCACCCAGTACACCTTCAACTTTAACAACTTCAACATCATTTACCTGTTCAACAACGGCGGTCCAGCGGTCGCCGGTTCGAACGCCGGCGGGACGGACATTCTGGTGTCGTGGATCTACAAACTGACGATGTCGTCTTCGCAATATGCCATTGCGGCGACCATTACTATCCTGCTGTCGATATTTGTCGTCGGCCTGGCACTGTGGCAGTTCCGCGCCACAAAATCCTTCAAAAACGATGACATGGCGTAAGGGAAGCAACATGGCTAAATCACCCAGTATTAAACGCGAAAAGTGGATTCGCCTGTCACTCACCTGGCTGATTGTTATCCTGGTCTCGGTGGTGATTATCTATCCGCTGGTCTGGACCGTCGGCGCGTCGCTGAATGCCGGAAACAGCCTGCTCAGCACCTCGATTATTCCGGAGAACCTGTCATTCCAGCACTATGCCGACCTGTTCAACGGCAATGTGAACTACCTCACCTGGTACTGGAATTCGATGAAAATCAGCTTCATGACCATGGTGCTGACCTTAATCAGCGTCAGTTTTACCGCCTACGCCTTTTCCCGCTTTCGTTTTAAAGGGCGGCAGAATGGACTGATGTTGTTCCTGCTGCTGCAGATGATCCCGCAGTTTTCTGCGCTGATTGCGATCTTCGTGCTCTCGCAGTTGCTGGGACTGATCAACAGCCATCTGGCGCTGGTGCTGATCTACGTTGGCGGCATGATCCCGATGAATACCTGGCTGATGAAGGGCTATCTCGACGCGATCCCGAAAGATCTGGATGAGTCGGCAAGAATGGACGGTGCCAGCAGCTTCCGTATTTTCTTTGAGATCATTATGCCGCTGTCAAAACCGATTCTCGCGGTGGTGGCGCTGTTTTCATTCACCGGTCCGCTGGGCGATTTTATTTTGTCGAGCACCATCCTGCGTACGCCGGACAAATACACGCTGCCGATTGGCCTGTACAACCTGGTGGCGCAAAAAATGGGCGCCAGCTACACCACTTACGCAGCAGGAGCGGTGCTGATTGCCGTTCCGGTCGCGATTCTCTACCTGGCATTACAAAAATACTTTGTTTCCGGCCTGACCTCTGGCAGTACAAAAGGATAACCCCATGAAAAGATTAACACCCGCGTTGCTTGCTGTTTGTCTGGCATGCAGTTTTTCCCCCGCTGCACTGGCCGCCGAGGCGCTGCAAACGCGCGCATTTCGCGCGCTGCCTGCGGATTTTATTAAAGGCGCTGATATCTCTACGCTGCTGGATGCGGAAAAGCACGGGGCAAAGTTTTATAACCACAACAACCAGCAGCAGGATCCGATCGCCATTTTGAAGGCCGATGGCGTGAACTATGTCCGCCTGCGCCTGTGGGTTGACCCGAAAGATGCGCAGGGTCAGGGCTACGGCGGCGGTGATAACGATCTGGCGGCGACGCTGGCGCTGGCGAAGCGGGCAAAAGCGCAGGGTATGAAGCTGCTGCTGGATTTCCACTACAGCGATTTCTGGACCGACCCGGGTAAACAATTCAAACCGAAAGCCTGGGAAAAAATGGATTATCCGCAGCTGAAAACGACCATTCACGACTACACCCGTGACACCATCGCCCGCTTTAAACAGGAAGGCGTTCTGCCGGATATGGTGCAGATTGGCAATGAGATAAATGGCGGCATGCTGTGGCCGGAAGGCAAAAGCTGGGGGCAGGGCGGCGGTGAATTTGACCGTCTGGCTGGCCTGCTGAATGCGGCAATCGACGGCCTGAAAGAGAATCTGCAGAATGGCGAGCAGGTGAAAATCATGCTTCATCTGGCTGAAGGCACTAAGAACGATACCTTCCGCTGGTGGTTTGATGAAATCAGTAAGCGCAACGTACCGTACGACATCATCGGTCTGTCGATGTACACCTACTGGAACGGCCCGATTAGTGCGCTGAAAGTGAATATGGATGATATCAGCAGGCGCTATAACAAAGATGTGATCGTCGTGGAAGCCGCCTATGCCTATACCCTGGAAAATTGCGATAACGCGGAAAACAGTTTCCAGGCCAAAGAAGAAAAAGAGGGCGGTTATCCGGCCACGGTACAGGGACAATATAATTATATCCACGATTTAATGCAGGCCGTTGCCGATGTTCCCGACCAGCGCGGGAAAGGTATTTTTTATTGGGAACCGACCTGGATCGCCGTGCCGGGAAATACCTGGGCTACACCGGCGGGAATGAAATATATCCACGATGAATGGAAGCAGGGTAATGCCCGGGAAAATCAGGCGCTGTTTGATTGCCAGGGAAAAGTATTACCTTCAGCAAAAGTCTTTAATTAATCGTTAAGTTTTACACTTCAGGATGTTTATTATGAATAAATTTGCGCCTTTGAGTCCGAAGGTCAATGCGCTATTGCATGGCGCTGACTATAACCCGGAACAGTGGGAAAATTATCCCGGTATTATCGATCAAGATATTGCCATGATGCAGCAGGCAAAATGTAATGTCATGTCGGTAGGGATATTTAGCTGGGCGAAACTTGAACCTCAGGAAGGCGTATTTGAATTTGGTTGGCTGGACAGCATTCTGGATAAGCTGTACGCCGCCGGTATTCACGTATTTCTGGCTACGCCAAGCGGCGCGCGCCCGGCCTGGATGTCGCAGGCCTATCCGCAGGTGCTGCGAGTGGGGCGCGACCGGGTACCGGCGCTGCACGGCGGACGGCATAACCACTGTATGACGTCACCGGTTTATCGGGAGAAGATTTTTAAAATCAACAGCCTGCTCGCGGAACGCTACGCACAGCATCCGGCGGTTCTCGGCTGGCATATTTCCAATGAATATGGCGGAGATTGCCATTGTGAACGCTGTCAGGCGCGGTTCCGCGACTGGCTGAAAGCGCGTTATCAAACGCTGGATAATCTCAATCACGCCTGGTGGAGCACTTTCTGGAGCCATACCTACAGCGACTGGTCGCAGATTGAGTCGCCGGCACCGCAGGGGGAAGTGTCCATTCACGGGCTGAACCTTGACTGGCGTCGCTTTAACACGGCGCAGGTCACGGACTTCTGCCGCCATGAGATTGCCCCGCTGAAGGCGGCGAATGCCGACCTGCCGGTGACCACCAACTTCATGGAGTACTTCTACGATTACGACTACTGGCAGCTGGCGCAGGCGCTGGATTTCATCTCCTGGGATAGCTATCCGATGTGGCATCGCGACAAAGATGAAACCACGCTGGCCTGCTATACCGCGATGTACCATGACATGATGCGCAGTCTGAAGGGCGGCAAGCCGTTCGTGCTGATGGAATCAACGCCGAGCGCCACCAACTGGCAGCCGACCAGTAAGTTGAAAAAACCGGGGATGCATATTCTCTCCTCCATGCAGGCTGTCGCCCACGGGGCAGACTCAGTTCAGTATTTCCAGTGGCGTAAGAGCCGTGGCTCGGTGGAGAAATTCCACGGCGCGGTCATTGACCACGTTGGTCATCTGGATACCCGCGTCGGCCGCGAAGTCAGCCGGCTGGGTGATATGCTCAGTCGTCTGCCTGGCGTGGTGGGCTGTCGCACCGATGCGAAAGTGGCGATTATCTTTGACCAGCAAAACCGCTGGGCGCTGGATGATGCGCAGGGCCCGCGTAATCTCGGGATGGAGTATGAAAATACCGTTAATGAACACTACCGGCCATTCTGGGAGCAGGGTATTGCGGTCGATATCATCGATGCCGATGGCGACCTGAGCGCCTACCAGCTGGTTATCGCCCCGATGCTGTATATGGTTCGCGATGGGTTTGCCGCGCGCGCCGAAGCGTTTGTCGCCGACGGAGGCCATCTGGTGACCACTTACTGGACGGGGATCGTTAATGAGTCCGATCTTTGCCACCTTGGTGGTTTCCCGGGACCGCTGCGCAACCTGCTGGGGATTTGGGCGGAGGAGATTGATTGCCTGAATGACGGCGAGCGCAACCTGGTTCAGGGGCTGGCAGGCAACGAAGGCGGGTTACAGGGGCCGTATCAGGTGCGCCATCTGTGCGAGCTGATTCATGCCGAAAGCGCCCGGCCGCTGGCAACCTATCGTGATGATTTCTACGCCGGCCGCCCGGCGGTGACCGTGAATCATTTCGGCAAGGGGAAGGCCTGGCATGTCGCCTCACGCAACGACCTGGCTTTCCAGCGCGATTTCTTCGCGGTTATCAGCCGGGAGCTGGCCTTACCGCGGGCGATCGAGAGTGAGCTTCCGCCGGGCGTGGTCGCCACGGCCCGCACCGATGGTGAAACGACCTATGTTTTCTTGCAGAACTACAGCGCTCAGCAGCACAGCGTAAGCCTGCCGCAGGGCTATCAGGACAGTCTCTCCGGTGCGGCCATTAGCGCGCCGTTGACCTTAACCGCATGGGACTGCCGTATTCTCAGTCGTAAAGCGTAATCACTGCGTTATCCGAGCCTGCTCCTGCGAGCAGGCTTTTTTTTACCTTGATATTATCAGGAGTGCATGATGGTAAGTTTAAAATCCTTTCTGCATTATTTCGCCCAGCCTCGTCAACCGGTGCCGTTAAGTGATGTTGAAAAGCAACAGCTACAGGATTTAATTCAGGCGTTTGGTGGGGAAGGAAATATTGTTAATGTCGACGCCTGTATTACGCGTTTACGGGTCACGGTGAATAATCTGGCTATCGTCGATTCTCAGGCGCTACAGCAGCAAGGGGCGCTGGGTGTAATTATTCTCGGGCAACAGGTGCACGCTATTTTTGGCAAGCAGTCTGACACCTTACGTCA
>OIXV01001848.1_pt1 | contig 18056 bp, 20 predicted proteins | sample 1587771 | NCBI WGS metagenome assembly OIXV01 (sample SAMEA3888893, study PRJEB22519) | human gut metagenome | biome: human gut; feature: human-associated habitat; material: faeces | place: Denmark | collected 2010
GCATTCCCATCAGGATCGTCTCGATCACATCATCATAATGATGTCCCAGTGCGATTTTGTTGCAGCCCATCTGCTGTGCAAAATTATAAAGATATCCACGTCTCATCCTTGCACAGATATAACACGGTGATTTTTCAATCTCAAATACCGATTCAAAAATATTGGATTCAAAGATCTGGATCGGAATCTTCATCTTCCTTGCATTTTCTTCAATGACCTTCCGGTTCTCCGGACTGTATCCCGGATCCATCACCAGGAACTTTACTTCAAAGTTAAATTTGTTGTGACGCTTTAATTCCTGGAAAAGCTTTGCCATCAGCATTGAATCTTTTCCACCGGAAATACATACTGCGATCCGGTCACCTTCTTTGACCAGTTCATATTCTCTGACAGCTTTTGTAAATTTGGACCAGATCTTCTTTTTGAACTTCTTGCGGATACTAAGCTCCACATGTTCACAGACATCATCTGCTTCCTTTTTCTTCATATCTGCCATCAGCCATCCAACATAACCGCCCTTCAGGCTGTATGCTTCATATCCCTGCTCCTGCAGTTCTTCTGCGATATCCCTGCTGATCTGTCCTCTGCTGCAGCAGATAATGATCTTCTTTTCCTTATCTTCCGGCGGATTCTCCATCAGTACATCTGCTGAGCTTGCCGTCGAATTCGGCAGGATTCCATGGGCGCGCTCAATCTCGCCACGGATATCAAAAAGCTCGTAGGACTCTGCAGGAAGCGCTTCCATTTCCTCGATCGTAATATCTATACTCATTGATTTTCTCCTTGTAAAAAGAATGTCCCCTGACACATAATCCTCTTTATTGAACAGAAAGTTCCATCTGGATTGTTGTCAAATAAAAAATGCGCATGTATCGGTACATATCATAGCATAATCTGTGCATCTGGTCAAAGGGAGATCCATCCGAAAATACTGGATTTCCGCTTATTTCCACTTATCGCACAGCATTTTCAACACTCCTGACTGCCGCAATTCCTTTCGGAAATGCAAGACTGACAAACAGTGAATAGTACCAGCCAAATCCGGCATTTTCCATCATAATCCCATATGCCATGCTTACGAAAATGTAGCTGCACATGATCGGAATGGATTTCAGAAAAGCATTTTTTCTGATCTGTGCCTTTGTCATAGTGTTTTCTCCTTAAAATTTTCTGTGCACATCGAAAAAGACGAAGGTTTCGAAAAACCTCCGTCCAAAATTCCTGTGTGTATAATATTTATTTGCCCTGAACCGCTGCAAATCCACCTTCAAGATCTGCGATGATATCATCGATATGTTCTGTACCGATAGAAAGACGGATTGTGTTCGGTTTGATTCCCTGATCAAGCAGTTCTTCTTCTGTCAGCTGAGAATGTGTTGTTGTTGCCGGATGGATAACAAGGCTCTTAACATCCGCAACATTTGCAAGCAGCGAAAAGATCTTCAGGTTGTCGATGAACTTGTGAGCTTCTTCCTGTCCGCCTTTGATCTCGAATGTGAAGATAGATGCTCCACCATTCGGGAAATATTTTTCATAAAGTGCATGATCCGGATGATTCGGCAGTGACGGATGGTTCACATGCTCTACCATTGGATGGTTAGAGAGGTATTCTACTACTTTCTTTGTATTTTCTACATGACGGTCAATTCTAAGTGACAGTGTCTCTGTTCCCTGCAGAAGAAGGAATGCGTTAAATGGAGAAATTGTTGCTCCCATATCACGAAGAAGGATTGCACGGATGTAAGTTACAAATGCTGCCGGACCTGCTGCATCTACGAAAGATACTCCGTGGTAGCTTGGGTTTGCATCTGCGATTGCCGGGTATTTTCCACTTGCTTTCCAGTCAAATTTGCCGGAATCTACGATGATTCCACCAAGAGTTGTTCCGTGTCCACCGATGAATTTGGTAGCAGAATGTACAACGATGTCTGCTCCGTGTTCGATCGGACGGATCAAATACGGTGTTCCGAATGTGTTGTCGATTACAAGCGGAAGTCCATGCTTGTGTGCAATTTCAGCGATCGCATCGATATCCGGGATATCACTGTTCGGATTACCAAGAGTTTCAAGATAGATGGCTCTTGTGTTATCCTGAATTGCATCTTCTACTTCTTTCAGGTTATGTGCATCTACAAATGTAGTTGTGATTCCGTAATGTGTCAGTGTGTGTTCAAGAAGGTTGAAGCTTCCACCGTAGATTGTCTTCTGCGCTACGATATGTCCGCCATCTGCTGCAAGTGCTTCGATGGTATATGTAATTGCAGCTGCTCCGGATGCTGTTGCAAGAGCTGCCACACCACCTTCAAGTGCTGCAATTCTCTTTTCAAATACGTCCTGTGTAGAGTTTGTCAGACGTCCGTAAATGTTACCTGCATCTGCAAGTCCGAATCTTGCTGCTGCATGTGCAGAGTTCTTAAATACATAAGATGTTGTCTGGTAAATCGGTACTGCTCTGGCATCAGATGCCGGATCTGGTTCTTCTTGTCCTACGTGAAGCTGAAGTGTTTCAAATTTATAATCGCTCATATTTTTCTACCTCTCTTTTCTACTGTCTGATGTATCGTGATCTCTATAGTGATCTTTCAAATTTGATAGTTGCATTATATCTACTTTTACCTACTTTGTCAATAGGTTAATAGGGAATTATTTTAAAAACATTTAATTTCAATATGTTTTATCTGTTTTTCTTCTATCAATATAAAAAAGACGCTTTTGGCGTCTTTTCTGTATAATAACATCCACTACTGTACATCGGTGATCAGCCCGGCGATCAGTTCTACTCCTGTCACAAGATCTTTGATTGTCGTATATTCATTTACCGAATGTGCCTGGTACATTCCATTTGACAACACCAGTCCAGGAATCCCGTTCTTCGCAAAGCTGTTGTTATCACTTCCGCCAAATGTCTCTACAAGTTCTCCTGCAAGTCCCAGCTCTTTGCTTACTCTTTCAAACCGTTTTACCGGCACACTGTCTTTTGCTGTCTCATAAGCGATCAGATGAACTTCGCAGGTAAGTTCTGATTCGGCTCCGTGTTTTTCAGCCACCTTTTTGAAGGTATTTCCCACTTCTTCTACACAACGAGTCGCTTTTTCATGAGAATAGCTCCGGATTTCTCCCTTTACAATACATTTTTCCGGAACAATGTTCGTTCCGCTCCCACCTTCGATCAATCCGATATTGCAGGTTGTCTCTTCATCCACATGTCCCTGACTGATCTGCGTGATTGCTTCGGATGCAATAGCGATCGCATGAATGCCGTGCTCCGGATCAAATCCGGCGTGGGATGTCTTCCCGGTTACTACCACCTGATAAGAAATCAGAGACGGTGCTTTATATGCCGCGCTTCCAACCGGTCCGCTGATATCCAGTACATAGGCTTCTTTTGCACGAACCTTTGAAAAATCAAATACGCTGCTGCCCTTGATATAAAGCTCTTCTGCAATTGTAAAAAAAATCTCGATATCCCGGTGTGGTACTCCCGCTTCTTTTACACTGCGGATTCCTTCCAGGATCTCCACAAGTCCTGCCACATCATCAGCTCCAAGAACTGCTTTTCCTGCGGAACGGATCACACCGTCTTCTCCGATGATCCCTTTCTTGCCTTTGGACGGCTCAACCGTATCCATATGGCCGGACAAAAGGACCGGATCTCCCGGAAGATATGCATATAAGTTTCCGGCGTTTCCTCCGAAATGTTTTCCAGCATTGTCTTCCTCTACTTCAAAACCAAGTTCTTTTAATTTCACGATCAGCCGGTCTGCCATCTGACGCTCCCCAAAGCTTGGTGCATCGATCGCAGTCAGTTCCTGAAATTCATCGACTGCCCGCTGTTCATTTACCTTTATTTTACTCATTTCTGCCACTTCCTTATCTGCACGGTCATTTTTACTGCAATATACTCATATCTACTTTAATACAGCTTCCAGATCTGCGATCAGATCCTCTGCTCCCTCAATTCCAACAGATAATCTCAGAATCCTGTCTGTAATTCCGTTCCGGTCAAGCTCTTCTCTGGAAAGATCCGCATGCGTCTGAGTAATCGGATAAGTGATCAGAGTCTCAGTTCCTCCGAGGCTTTCCGCAAACTGGATCAGTTTTACATTTTCCAGAATGTGATATGCTCTCTCTTTGGAATCTACTTCAAAGGTCAGGATCGAACCAAATCCTCTTGCCTGCTTTTTCATCAGTTCGTAGCCCGGATGTGATTCAAGTCCCGGATAAAGCACCCTTGTCACATACTCCTGCTTCTCCAGAAAATGTGCAATCTTCAGTGCGTTTTCCTGTGCCCTGTCCATACGGACTCCAAGCGTCTTGATCCCTCTGAGGATCAGCCAGCTGTCCATCGGTGCAAGGGTTGCTCCTGTCGTCTTGATGATAAAACGAAGCTGTTCCTGAATGTCCTCGCGGTTTGTTATCAGAAAACCTGCAAGTGTGTCATTATGTCCACCCAGATATTTTGTCCCGCTATGCACAACAATGTCAGCACCAAGCTTCAGCGGATTCTGGAAATATGGTGATAAAAAGGTATTGTCCACGATCAGAAGAAGTTCATGTTTTTTTGCTTTCTTTGAAAGTTCTTCCAGATCGGATACACGCATCATCGGATTGGTCGGTGTCTCTGCATAAATTGCTTTTGTGTTATCCTGAATATAATCCTCTACATCCACACTGCTTAAATCCACGCTGGTAAATGTCAGTCCATTTTTCACATTGATGCTGTGGAACAGACGGACGCTTCCTCCATAAAGATCCTCATCAATGATGATGTGATCGCCCGGTTTGAAAATCTCCATCAGAGCTGTGATTGCTGCCATTCCTGTCGAAAATGCCAGTGCATCAATCCCTTCTTCCAGCGATGCTACAATCTTCTCAAGATGTTCTCTCGTCGGATTCTGTAATCTGGAATAGTCATAACCACTTCCTCCGCCTACTCTGTCTCTTGCAAATGTTGCAGACTGATAGATTGGATAACTGATCGCCCCATATATTTCATCCTTATTATCGTCAGCCAGATGCTGACATCGTGTATCAATTCCGTACTTCATTCTTGTCTATCTCTCCTGTTTCTATAAATCAATGTTGCTATTTACTGTACAATATCTTTCTGCCAAAATCCAGTTTTCTTTTCATAAATTTACGCAAGTTCTTTCTCCGTCATCACACATTCAAACTCTCCGGAGCCGCTTACTTGTGAAAAATCTGCGGTATAGCCGAGCTTTTCATAGAATCCAAGTGTCGCTTTTCTGGAATTGATATAGATTTTTGTCACACCTTTTTCGCGCATCCAGTTTTCCGCCTCAATGATCCCTGCCTGTCCGTAATGTCTTCCCCTATAGGATTCCAGTGTTGCCACGCGCTCAATTTTTCCGGTATGTTCATCCAGATAATGCAACCTGCAGGTGGATACCGGATAAATTCCGTCCATCACCAGAATATATTCATCTTCCGGTGTGTCATCTGAAAATTCTCCCTCAAGCGGGATCTTAAATCCCAGGCACATTGCCTGTGTCCGCACATAGTGTACGCCGGCTCTCTGCCATTCTTCTGTCACTCTGACTGCTTTCATCATTCATTCCCCGCTTTCTTTATTTTCCGGATAATTTTTCTCTTCCGTGTGGTGTCAGCCATAAGGATTCATCCGGTCCATTTGGCACGATCGCAAACTCATTGGACGGGCAGCAATCGATATGATAATGCTTCTTGATCGCCGCAAAATTCGTTGTGTCGCCAAATCCCGGTGTCTGATACAAATCTCTTGCATATGCCCACAGATTCGGATAATCGCGGAGAAACTTTTTATTCAGACGAAATACCGGATAATATGCACAGTCAAATCGTACCAGTGTCACATAAAGACGCACATCAGATTCAGTCAGTCTGTCACCAAATAAGTATCTCTGGTTTGCAAGCCTTTCTTCCAGCCAGTCCAGACGGTTAAATACCATATTGTAAGCACGGTCATAAGCCTTCTGTTTTCTTGCAAATCCGGCTTTATAGACACCATTATTTACCTCACGGAAAATGATATCATTCAGCTTATCGATCTCTTCTCTTAAATCTTCCGGATAAAGATCCGGTGCTCCCTCTTTGTGATAAGGCTTCCATGCCGTCTCAAAGTAAAGTGTCAGGTTGAAATAATCATTATTTACCACCTTACCGGACGGGATATCCACAAGTGCCGGTACGGTAAATCGTCCGGTATAATCCGGATTTGCTGCAAGATATGCCTCACTGATATAGTGGATTCCAAGAACCGGATCCACATCTCCTTCGTCCAGTGTAAATGCCCAGTCGCTTCTCGGCACATCCGGTCTCTTTGGATCTGCGGTTCCAAGACTGATCACATCCTCCAATCCCAGAAGTCTTCTTACAATCACACTGCGGTGCGCCCACGGGCATACCGGCGCCCACAAAAGGCGATAACGTCCCGGCTCTACCGGAAGCTTTCCTTCTCCCTCACCAAACGGTGTTTCAAACTGATTCTTCTGACGGTTGAAATTTCCTTCACTGTCTACTTCTTTATTTACCCATTCTGTCGATGTATTTTCTCTCATAATCTTTTCCCTTTCCTACGCTGTCTGATTCTGTTTTTCCTGCTCTTGTCTGATACTCATTGCTTTCGCTCCCTTCTTTTATCCTGTTGGAAAAAATCGACTGATCCCTCAGCCGATTTTGTTTTTTCTCTTAAATTGAATAATCCGGTTCTTCCATCCGGTTGATCTTTGTAAAGAACTCTTTGACACGTTCGTTCTTTGGATTTCCAAACACTTCTCTCGGCGTTCCGTCTTCCAGGATCTTTCCTCCGTCCAGGAAGATCACTCTGGTTGCAACGTTTCGTACAAAGCTCATCTCATGGGACACCAGAAGCATTGTATATCCTTCATTTGCCGCTTTTTTGATCGTATCCAGAACTTCTCCGACAAGCTCCGGATCCAGTGCAGATGTCGGCTCATCCAGAAGTAACAGCTTTGGCTCCATCGCAAGTGCTCTTGCGATTGCAACCCTCTGCTGCTGACCACCTGACATATGTCTCGGATAATGGTTTGCGTGATCCAGAAGACCTACATTTTTAAGCTGCTCTCTCGCAATCCTTTCTGCTTCCTCTTTTTTCATCTTCTTTACCACGATCAGCCCCTCCATTACATTCTGAAGTGCTGTCTTCTTTGAAAAAAGATTGAAATTCTGAAAAACCATGCCGGTCTTTTTCCGAAGCTCTGTCAGATCTTTGCCATGAATATGTGCAAGATCCTGTGTCTCACCGTCAATCGTTATAGTTCCGGTTTCCGGTTTTTCCAGTCTGTCCACACATCTTAAAAATGTGGATTTTCCTGTTCCAGAAGGTCCGATGATCGCTACGACATCTCCCTGATTGATGGTAAGGTCGATCCCATCAAGAACCTTATTATTTTTAAATGTTTTTGATATATTTTTGATTTCGATCATACCTTATTCCACCTCTGTATCTCTGATATCTAAAAGTGCCGGTGCATCTTCCGGTACCCGGAGCTTTTTCTCAAGATAGCTGATCACTCTCTCAAGTACGAAAGTAATTACCCAGTAAATAATTGCCAGTGAGATATACACTTCAAAGTAACGGTAATTTCTTCCCGCAAGAATCTTTCCTTCTGCGGTCATCTCCACTACGGAACAGACAAATGCAAGAGAAGTTCCTTTGATCAGTCCGATAAATGCATTTCCAAGGGATGGGAGTGCTACCACGATTGCCTCCGGAAGGATGATCCTTATCAATGCCTGGAAATAATTCATTCCTAAAGCGCTTGCTGCCTCAACCTGTCCTTTATCTATTGATTCAAGGGACGCACGGATGATCTCTGCGTTAAATGCAGATTCATTGAGTGCCAGAGCAACGAATGCATATACGATTGGTGCGACTCCATTGACATTGTAGTTGGTTCCACATTTAAAGTTGATATATTTCAGGAGCATCGGAATACCGAAATACGTCACATATAACTGAACCAGGATCGGCGTTCCGCGGATAACCGAGATATAGATACTTACCAGCTGTTTCAGTACCGGTACCTTTTTAATCTTCACAAGTGCAAGGAGCAGTCCCAGGATGAGACTGGCGATCATTGCTGTGACAGCCAGTTCCATTGTGACCGGAAGATATTTTAAAAGTAGCGGTATCTGTGTAAATACCAGTTTTCCATCAAATAATTTACCCATTAGTTAATCGTCTCCTCGAACTTATCATCCTCCGGTGCAGTATCCTGACCATACCATTTTTTACTGATCTCAGTCAGGGTTCCGTCTTCCTTCAGCTCCTTCAGCGCTTTGTCTACCTGTTCTCTTAAATCTTTCTGATCCTGTGGGAAAATATAATATGCATAAGAGTTTTCTGCAATCATTTTTGCTTCATCTTCCGGAATATCATTTTTCTGCACATCATAGTTAAATTCTTCCATGTAAGAGTTGTACATTGCCAGATCGATGATCGTAAAATCCTGCGATCCGTCTGCTACATGCTGTAAAAATACAGATGTATCTGCATCCGAGTAAGTAATATTGATCGCTTTATCCGGATTCTTTTCATTCCATGCTTCTACTGCATTGGATACGCTGATTCCCGTACCACCTTCAAAAGAAAGTCCTGCTGCATCTTCAAATGATTTGATCTCTTTTCCACCTTTCTTTGTTACGAATACATAGCTGATCTTGTCATATGAATAAGAGTAAAGATAACTTGCTCCACGGTCTTCGTTGTAAGAGAAGTTGTTGACTCCGATCTGATAATTTCCACTGTTCAGTCCGGAAAGTACAGATCCAAAATCAGTCACTTCGTATTCCAGTTCATAATCCGGAAGTTTATCAAAAACTGCATTCAGTACATCCACATCGTATCCTGCCGGCTTGTCATCATCGCCTACATAGACATATGGTTTTGCGTTTGCTCCGGTTGCTGCTTTGATTACTGTCTTTCCACTGTCTGAAGAGCTGTCCTTTGAAGCGCTTCCTGAAGAAGATCCGCATCCTGTAGCCAGGACTCCTGCTGCCAGTGTAACTGCTAAAATGCTTGCCAACTTTTTCATAATATTTTTCCTCGTCTTTCGTCTGTTATTTTTCTGCTTTAAATTTGTGTGCCGGATCTTTACTGAGTGATTCTCTTCCTGTCGGTGTCTTCCAGATAGTATCCCAGTCTGTTTCCTGCACCACGATATCATAGTATGTATTTTCCCAATACTCTTCATCTGCTTCATTCAGATCGACAGATGCCGCAAAATCCTTAAAATATGTGTTATGTCTGAATGCCGGGATCTGATACAGATCTCTTGCATATCCCCACAGATTCGGGTAATCTACCAGACGGTGTTTGCAAGGTCCGATATTTCTTGAATAAGACACATCCAGTCTTGCGATGGTTGTATAAAGACGGATATCACTGTCTGTCACATAATCTCCGAATAAGAATCTCTTGTCTGCAAGTCTTTCCTCCATTGCATCAAGCCCTGCGAAAAATGTCTCATATCCATCGGCAAATGCCTGTAAGGATTCAGCGAACTGCGCTCGATAAACAGCGTTGTTTACATTTTCAAAGAGCCATTTGTTCAGCTTATCGATCTCCGGTCTTAATTCTTCCGGGTAAAGATCCGGCGCTCCCTTTTTGTGGAACGGCCTGAACGCTGTTTCCAGATGATTTGTAAGCCAGTGGTAATCATTATTTACCACTTTCTTTGTCTTATAATCTACAAATGCCGGAACGGTTGTACGTCCTGTGTATTCTTCATCCGCATTGTAGTAAAGCTCACTTAAGAACTGTGCGCCCGTTTCCGGATTGATATGATCCGGGGAATTTACAAATTCCCATCCAAGATTCTCTTCCCGGTCTGTCCAGTCTACGATCTCAACTTTCACTGCATCCTCAAGTCCGAGAAGCTCTCTTGCGATCGCTGCCCGATTGGACCAGTTGCATCCTTTTGCCCAGAAAAGAATATATCTGTCTTTTTCTACCGGATTTTTCCCTTCTCCAAAACCTTCCGTGAAGCGATTTGGCTGACGATGGAAATTTCCATATTCATCAATTTCCTGTGCAGTTTCTCTCGGTCTTACTCTGATCTGTCTTCCATTTACATCTACATATTCAAAATCTGCCATAATTCGTTCCTCCTACTGTTCTTCTGCCTTAAATTTATTGCCCGGATCGCTGCTTAAATGTGCACGGTTATGCGGTGCACCCCAGTATGCATCAAAATTGATCTCATCCAGAAATCTTGCATTGAAAGATTCAAAAAATAATGCGCCGACCTTCTTGTTGTTTGGATTTGCGAAATCCTTAAAGTAGGTGTTGTTTCTGAATGCCGGAATCTGATACAGGTCTCTTGCATATCCCCACAGATTCGGATAATCGATCAGGCGGTGTTTGGTATGTCCAAGCTGCCAGGTGTAACGAATATCCAGTCTCGCCAGCGTCACATACAGTCTCACATCACTGTCTGTCACATAATCTCCAAAGAGAAATCTCTGATTTTCCAGACGTTTTTCCAGAATATCCATTGCTGCATAAAAAGAATTATAGGCATCCCTGTAAGCTTCCTTTGATCTTGCAAAGGTTGCTTTATAAACTCCATTATTAATGTTATCAAAGAGCCAGTCATTCATCTCATCGATATCTTTTCTGAGTTCTTCCGGATAAAGATCCGGTGCTCCTTTTTTGTGGAACGGTTTAAAATCTACTTCAAAATAATTGGTAAGCCAGGTGTAATCGTTATTTACAACTTTTCCTGTCTTTGTATCGATCAGAGCCGGTACCGTTGTTCTTCCTGTGTAATCATCATCTGCTTTGTAATAAGCTTCACTTAAGAACTGGATTCCAAGGACCGGATCGATATGATCTTTGTCGTATACGAATTCCCATCCAAGATTCTTCTCATGCTTTGCATGATCAACCATGTTGACACTGATTGCATCTTCCAGTCCAAGAAGTTCTCTTACGATCGAAGCTCTGTTAGACCAGTGGCAAAGCTTTGCCCATACCAGATGATATCTGCCTTTTTCTACCGGATTTTTTTCTTCTCCAAATCCTTCTGTAAAATGATTTGGCTGGCGGACAAAATATCCATTCTCACCTATCTCTGATACAACTTCCTGCGGACGTACACGGATCTTTCTTCCATTTACTACTTCATAATCAAATTCTGCCATTATTTTTTCCTCCGTTCATATTTATCAGTACTGGTTATTTTGTATAACCTTTATTTCCTATCAATTTAGTTGGTATAATATCATCTATTACCTACTAAGTCAATAGGTTATTTTATTTTTTTGTTTTTTCCTTGAAACACATATAACCCTACGGTATAATAGGTAAAAAGGCACCAGGGTTCCTAAACTCTCTGGTGCTGCTATTGTACATATAAAAATATGGGGGAAAACTAATTATGATTTCTACAAAAGGACGTTACGCACTCCGCGTGATGATTGATCTCGCCCAGCATAAGGACGAAGAATATGTTCCGCTTAACGAGATCGCAATCCGCCAGGAAATTTCCGAAAAATACCTGGAAATTGTCCTGAAAATTCTTGTAAAGAAGAAACTCTTAAAAGGACGCCGTGGCAAAGGGGGCGGATACCAGCTTACCAGGGAACCTTCTGAATACACTATCGGCGAGATTCTTGAACTTGCGGAAGGCAATCTTGCTACAGTTGCCTGCCTGGTTCCAGGTGCCGAGGTCTGCAGCCGTGAAGAGCAGTGCATTACACTCCCTTTGTGGAAGAAATTTGATGGAATGGTACATGATTTCTTCTACGAGATTACATTGGAAGATGTGTTAAACGGAAATATTTAAGGAGATTTTTTATGAATACTTCGAATTTTGAATGGCCCGTTGATAAAAAGCCACTGTATTCCCTGCTTTCGATCCGCCTCCGCGGTCTGATTGACGGAATTCCTCACCAGATCTCAAATCTGGCAAATGCATCGGCCCTTCTCGGTGATGCGCTTCTGAATATCAACTGGGTTGGTTTTTATCTGATGAGAGAAGGCAGGCTCGTCCTTGGTCCTTTCCAGGGCAAACCTGCCTGTATTGAAATTGAAATCGGTAAAGGTGTCTGCGGAACCGCTGTGGCAAACGATCAGGTTATGCTGGTAAAGGATGTCCACCAGTTCCCGGGACATATCGCCTGCGACAGCGCCTCTAATTCCGAGATCGTGATTCCGCTTCATAAAGGAAATGAAATCGTTGGCGTTCTGGATATCGATAGCCCTGTTCTCGCCCGTTTTGATGAAGAAGATCAGGAAGGGCTGGAACACTTTGTCAGAATCCTGGAATCTATTTTTGACAGATAAGCTGTTCTTCCAGATAGCTTACGATCACCTCAGCTGCATATCCATGTGACTTTTCCCCCGGATGCCGGAGAGAACCCACTTTTTCCTCCGGCATATCCGGGAGTTCTAAAAATCCATAAATCTTTTCATAGCGTGATGGCACATTATGATCCGGATTATTATCACATCCTGACAAAACTCCCCATCCTCTCTGCGAAACAGCCCGGAATTCTACTATTTTCCACACTTGACATTTTCCTTTTCTGCTTATACATTATTACATTAGCAAAACTATTTTTATTTGGAGAGATTAAGATGAATGAATTATTAAAAAAGATCCGCCTAAAAGATGCTTCCGCATTTACACATAGTGGAAAATTCCACGCAGATGATGTATTTTCCTCTGCATTGTTATTATATTTAAATCCGGAAATTACAATCCTTCGTGGTAATAAAGTACCCGAAGACTTTGACGGCATCATATTCGACATTGGGCGCGGCAGATATGACCATCACCAGAAAGACAGCCGCATCCGTGAAAATGGCATCCCTTACGCGGCATTCGGCCTTCTCTGGGAAGAACTTGGTACCGAAATCCTGGGGGAAGAGCTTGCTGCTAAGTTTGACGAAGCTTTTGTCCAGCCACTGGATAATAATGATAATACCGGTGAAAAAAATGAACTGGCTTCACTGATTGGAAGCTTCAATCCTTCCTGGGACGAAGATGGCGGAACCGATGAAGCCTTTTTCCGTGCAGTCAGTGTTGCCGGAATGATCCTTGACAATAAATTTGCCCGTTACCTTGGAAATGAACGTGCTGACAAGCGGATCGAAGAAATTCTCGAAACACAAAATCCTGAAGCTGATTCCCGTATTCTGGTCCTTCCTGAATTCATTCCATGCCAGAAACGTCTTTCCGAAACAGATATCGCTTTCGTTATTTTTCCATCCAACCGCGGTGGTTACTGTATCCAGCCTCAGAAAAAAGAATATTCCCTGAATTATAAATGCAGTTTTCCATCTGAATGGCTCGGTCTGGAAAATGAAGAACTCCAGAAAGAAACCGGTCTTTCGAGTGCTTCTTTCTGTCACAAGGGCGGCTTTTTGATGACTACAGCTACTTTAGAAGATGCACGAAAAGCATGTCAGATCAGTCTGGATACCTTTACTGACGAGATTACCCTTGTAAATCTCAGTTCCGACACTTCTACAGACACACTTTTAATGAAACTGCCAGAACTCGCGCATGTAAAAATTATCCACAAACCTCTGCCTGATCTCCCTGCTTTAGATATCAATGGAATTTATGCTGAAATAGAAATGAAAAAAACAGAGTGGAAAAAATATATCAAAGATCTGGTAAAAGATCTGCTGAAAACGAAACCGGAAGCTGTCTATGTCGATGGAGATATGTTTTCTATTTACCCGGTCGTGCATCAGCTTCGCAAAAAGCATATCCCGGTTCTTACTTCTGTTACAAAAAACGGTGAAAAACTTATTATCCGTATCCCATCCGGTTCCTGATTTTTTATTATCAGGAATTTGATGATCTGAAAGTGTCAAAAAGAATGTGCCATAACACATTCTTTTTGACAAATGAGAGCTTAATTATCCCAGTATAATTTTCGCTTTTTATCATCCAGTCCATCCACAAACCTTCTTTTAAATACAAGGAATTCTTCCAGATCCATCAGGATATGGTACAGCATCGCACGGCTCTCAAATTCCTCTCTGGTCTTTGGAAGTGAATTGTTCCTGATAATCGCAAAAAGTTCATGTAGTTCATCCAACTGAGCTGTCGGAACTGTATGTTCCTTCACACATACCAGCATATCAAACACATAACTCGAAATGATCATTGCCTCATCTGGCATATGCCTGATTTTCTTCATCTCATAATGTAAGTTATGGATCACATTGCACTGCTTCATACGCATTTCAAAATAATCGATATAGTATCCCGGATGTGACTGAAACGTATTATCCTGATATTCATAGGCATCCTGGATAAAGCCCTGAACCTCTTTTTCCAACGCACAGATATCATCCCATACATTTCTCTGCATTTCCTTATTCGCCAGATATGCCGAAATCTCTCCAAGTATCATCTGCAGACGTTCTTCCGTATATCGCATATTTTCGACCAACGCCTTGCGCTGACTTCCATAATCATAAAACAAGTTCAGGACCAGTGCCATCGTAATTCCGATCAATACCAGCATAAATTCATTTGCAATAAAATCAAATTCAAAATCTCTGACTTCCAGAAAATGCATTCCGATCAGTGCATTTACGGAAATCGTCGCTCCCCATCCAAGCATCTCTGCGATAATAACCACAAAAAACACATAAATACCATATGCCATCCATTCTGATTCTACTGCCGAGAATATAATAAGTGCCATAAGTACTGAAATTATGAATGTTACAACCCTCGCTACCGATAATTTGACAGTTTTCCACTTTGTAGTCACCATCGTAAGAAGTGCAACACTCCCTGCCGCCAGTGAATACTTCAGTCCAAACAGATTGGCTATGTAAATCGCCAGACTGCTTCCTATCGCAATTTTTAGTGCCTGCATCCCGATCTTTTTACTTTTCATTGTTCCTCCTGAAATTTCATGCGTATATCCACACAAATTCTGTACACTTGATTTTGTATCCATATTTATGATGCCGAGAGCAGGATAACTATGTCAAATATTTTCTTATTTCTATCATACCTGCTCCACTCCAAAAAATAATTTTGAATTGTATTTTCGATTTTTTCATTTTCCTGCAGCTTCTCCATTATTTTCCTGTGCTAAGCATCAGTTTCTTTGCAAACATCAATCCATCCTTCTGCATCTGCTGCATCATCCAGATCTTCCTGTTGTTTTTGCTGTTGCTTTCCATGCATGACAAGTATTTTTTCAATAAGCTCTGGATTATCTTCGCCCTCAACCATACACATCTATGTCACGCTCATATTGCAAATATCCAAAACAACCCCTGTAATCATTATTATACCGATTATCAGACTAATAAACCACCTTTTTTTATCTTTACTCTCCTATAATGGTCTCATAAATTTAGACACTTTTTCGGACAGATTATAATGAATCTGATATACTAAAATCAGTATGAAAGAAAGAATTTTTGAATAATGCAGCCGTTGTATTCGACGATAAGCGTGAAGAAAATCTCAAAGAAAAACTCGCCGAAGAACGAAAAGAAAAAGTTGCATATACTCTGTATTGGGAGAGACAAAATCGGACATGATTTTAGAAATTTTTTGAAATTATTTTTTGAAGTGCAAAAAGACATAAAAAAAGATGCCAGGATTTCTCCTGACACCATAGTGACTGAACCAATATTCATGAGCTTTCCTTTTATCATCTCCCCTTGTTTATTTAAATATGCAACTTTTGATGAAATATACAAATTGTTAAGGAAACAATCGGAGTTGGTGTAAACGAAAAAGCAGTCTTGCGGTTTTATCAAACTGCCCTTTCGTTTACATCAATTTCGATTTTTCCTTGGTGAACAAAGTCGCGTCCCTTTCGCCACTTCTATGGGAATTCAATCTTTGCTCTCTTCTATAAGTTTATCATATCTCGTGTTTTATTGACAGCTGGTTTTTGCCAAAAGAATTATTTTTAGGCATGACAAACAGACTCCCTTTGCGGAAGTTTTTTGAAGTATTCAGTTGTATATTTTAACATCTCATATGCGCTAAAACAGATGGTGTATGCTTATCTGGAAGATGTGGAACCATTTTTCCGCCACAGGAAGAACACCTGCATACATCTATGTTATATAGCAACTTTATCATTTCAGTGGCACTTCGATTTTTCAATGCAGAAATATATTTTTTACATCCAAGCAGATTTCTACAATGTGTCATCTTTTTGCTCTTGTTTCGGCACGACAGCAAACCATAGTGCCGGATTCTGACAAAACGTTTTGGAGGAACATGCATTAAAAATCGACGGATGAATTCCTCGCCCGGAACTGTTTTCTCTTTCCACTGACCTTTGTTTTTATAGTCTTTTACAGCATATGTAACAGTTGCTTCCGTCATGGACTTGATCCGATGATTACTGATTGCTATCCTGTGAGTATATTTCCCAAGATAATTTATGACTGACTGTGCTCCATTAAATGTTTCCTTACAATAAGCAACCCAGTCTTTTTTATAGCACTCATCGAGAAGTCCTTTGAAGCAATAGTGGTTTTGATATTTCTCCGCTGTACCATGAAACTCAAGCTTTGAATCATTCCACAGGCTTTTTAATTCGCACAAATATTTCCCACGGAACACTTTTGCAATGACCCCATACGGGAGAAAAAACTTCCCACCGGTATCTTTCCATTTGCTGTCCTTATCAAGTCCGCCACCAAGAACAATTGTATGGATATGAGGATGATAATTCATTGCAGAACCCCATGTATGAAGAATACAGATATATCCGATGTCAGCTCCCAGATACTTTGAATCTTTCGCCAGCTCGTCCAGAGTGGATGATGCAGCATGATACAGTGCATCATACAGAAGTTTCTGATTGCTATAAATAACTGGATTCAATTCTTCCGGAACCGTAAAAACCACATGATAATAAGGTGCATCCAGTACATTCTCCTTCTGGGCATCAATCCATTTTTCTTTCGGAAACTCCTGACACATGGGGCAACACCTGCTTCTGCAAGAGTTATTGTGAATGCTGATACATCCACAGTCCTCACAGACACTGATGTTCACACCAAAAGCCCCGGTTTTACAGTTCATGATGTGAAAAGCTGCTTTTCTGTGGTGAGCAGGAAGCTCATGTGATTTTTCATAAACAGGATAAAACCGTTCAAAGACATCCTGTATCGTACAAGATTTTTCCACGATTACTCACCACCCATCTCATCAAATGGGCTTTTAATACCGAGCAGAGTCTTATTGCTTACATGAAGATAAATCTCTGTTGATCTTGGATCACGGTGTCCCAAAAGGGCCTGAATATATTTCACGTCACACCCGGCTTCAAACAGATGGCTTGCGAAACTATGGCGCAAACAGTGTGTAGAGACATGCTTCTGAATTCCAGCCCTTTTTGCACTTTTACGGAAGAACTGAATGACACTGTCCTTCACAAGATAATCGCCAGACCATGAACTTGGAAACAGGATCCCTGTTGGTCTGCCGCATTTAAACCAGTATTCCGTAAGTATCTCAAGTGTACGGTCAGCAAGCAGGGTATAACGGTCAAATCGGCTTTTGCCATCACGGATGTGTATTGTTTTATTGGTGCGTGAAATGTCATCATAGTGAAGGTGCGTGACTTCCGATACCCGAAGACCACCTGAATACATCGTAGCAATCATGGCCTTATGTTTCAGGTTTGGCGTTGCATCCAGAATCGCTGATATCTCTGCTTTCGTAAGCACGGTTGGCAGGTTCCTGTCCCTTTTCATGCGTGGGATATCATCGTCATCCCAATTCATCTTTAATACTTTTTTATAAAAGAAACGAATACCGGAATGATAGTGGTTGTATGTTTCCGGTGAAATCCCGGAAAGTCTTTTTTCGGTCAGAAATGTGTCAACATCATCTGTTGTCAGAGCATCTATTGGCTTATCAGTATATTTTAAAAAGTGAGCAACACTTGTACAGTAAGCATGAATAGTAGAATCTCTTAGATTCCGTTTGTTTGCTGCATTTGTAATCTGGCTAAATATTTCATTGTACATAATAAAATCCTCCATGTAAAATCAGTAGTTAATGAAAAACCCTGCTTAC
>OIXV01001849.1_pt1 | contig 18050 bp, 25 predicted proteins | sample 1587771 | NCBI WGS metagenome assembly OIXV01 (sample SAMEA3888893, study PRJEB22519) | human gut metagenome | biome: human gut; feature: human-associated habitat; material: faeces | place: Denmark | collected 2010
TAATTATTCCACAAAGCATGTAGCTGTGAAAGTACTAAATAATTACCAAATAGAGCGTGTCTGAAGCAGGCTCTATTACATTGTAGCAACAGAAACCATTTAACAGAAAGTGAGAACTTCCATATGAATCCCTTAAAAAAAATATACTGTCGGATTTTTCAGAACGTATTCAAATTTGCCCTTCCATTCCTTCCATACCGAAATCCTGAGATCATCAGCAGTCTGAAAGCCGTTCCCGATGTGCTGAAAAAGAAAAAATGTAAAAATGTGCTGATTATTACAGATGCAGGAATCCATAAGCTTGGTCTTACAGACCGCCTTGAAAAAGTGTTGACAGACAGCAGCATTCCCTATATCCTTTATGACAAAACAGTAGCAAATCCTACCACTGTGAATGTGGCTGAGGCACTTGAACTTTATCATGAAAATAACTGTCAGGCCATTATAGGCTTCGGCGGAGGCTCCAGTATGGACTGCGCCAAGGCAGTAGGTGCCAGAGTCGCCAAACCTCATCAGTCTCTTGCAAAGATGAAAGGAATCCTGAAAGTGCACAAAAAGCTTCCACTTCTTATCGCCGTTCCAACCACTGCAGGAACCGGAAGCGAAACTACACTGGCAGCAGTAATCGTGGACGCCGAAACCCGGCATAAATATGCCATCAATGACTTCCCGCTGATTCCCAGATACGCTGTGCTTGACCCCAAGGTCACATTAAGCCTTCCACCATTCATCACCGCTACTACAGGTATGGACGCACTCACCCACGCAGTGGAAGCTTATATTGGTAATTCCACTACACCAGGCACCCGTAAAAATGCCCGGGATGCAGTGCAGCTGATTTTCGAAAATCTGGACACTGCTTACACCGACGGAAGCAATAAAGAAGCGCGCCGGAATATGCTCCGCGCCTCTTATTTCGCTGGCTGCGCTTTTACAAAATCCTATGTAGGCTATGTACATGCAGTTGCCCATTCTCTGGGAGGACAATACAATGTTCCACATGGACTTGCCAACGCTGTACTTCTCCCTTATGTTCTGGAAGCTTACGGAAAAACAATTTATAAGAAGCTGGCAGTCCTTGCTGTTGCTGCCGGGGTTGCCTCCAAAGAAACACCGGAAGAAGAAGCCGCATTAAACTTTATCCAGGCGGTCAAAGACATGAAGACCCGTTTCGGAATCGGCGATACCATCCCGGAAATCCAGGAAGAAGACATTCCGAAGCTGTCACACTATGCGGACAAAGAGGCGAATCCGCTGTATCCGGTACCGGTACTGATGGATGCACAGGAGCTGGAAAAATTTTATTATATGCTGATGCCGGATAAAGAAAACACAGTGCAATATTTTGCATTACCCCCTTTATAGCCTTTTACATTATGTAAACTATATTTCAAAACATCAAATACATTATAAATAATCAGAAAGGACTTTCCCATGACCCAGGAAGCAATCCAGGAAATCATCCGCAAGCAGCGGAACTATTTTTATACAAGCGCTACCTTAAACATTGACTTTCGCATCACTGCCTTAAAAAAGCTTCAAACCTCCATCCAGTCCCACCAGGAGCAGATCAATGCTGCCCTGAAGTCAGATCTGGGAAAAAGCAGCTTCGAGAGCTACATGTGCGAATCCGGTCTCGTTCTCAGCGAGATTACCTATATGCTGAAGCACATCCGCTCCCTTTCCAGAGAAAAAACCGTGCACACCCCACTTGCCCAGTTCCATTCCAGAAGTTACAGGAAGCCGTCCCCATACGGTGTCACCCTGATCATGAGCCCGTGGAACTATCCCTTCCTGCTTACCTTTGATCCGCTGGTAGACGCCATCGCCGCTGGAAACACTGCAGTATTAAAACCCAGTGCCTACTCTCCTGCCACCAGCAATATCATCTGCGAAATCGTCCGTGAATGTTTTCCGGAAGAATATGTGGCCGTTGTTATGGGTGGACGCCAGGAAAACTCCTGCCTTCTCCAGGAGCACTTTGACTACATCTTTTTCACCGGCAGCCAGGCTGTTGGAAAAGAGGTCATGCGCCATGCCAGCGAGCACCTCACTCCAGTCACCCTGGAGCTTGGGGGAAAAAGCCCCTGCATCGTAGATAAATCTGCAAATATCAAGCTTGCCGCCAAACGTATTGTATTCGGCAAATATCTGAACTGCGGACAAACCTGCGTAGCACCTGACTACATTTACTGTCACCGAGAAGTGAAGGATACGCTTCTGAAACAGATCCAGAAACAGATCCGTAAGCAGTTTGGCAAATCCCCTCTGGATAACAAAAATTACGGAAAGATCATCAACGAAAAGCATTTCAACCGCATTCAGAACCTGATTGATCCTGCGAAAGTCATCTGCGGCGGAAATGCCCGTCCCGAAACTTTACAGATTGAACCTACAGTCATGGATCAGGTAACCTTCGAAGATGCCGTAATGCAGGCAGAAATCTTCGGACCGGTAATGCCTGTCCTTACTTTTGATTCCATAGAAGAAGTAATCCGAAAGGTAAATTCCATGGCTCATCCTCTGGCTCTTTACATTTTTGCCCAGAACAAAGCCATCTGCGAAAAAGTCACCTCTGAGTGTGGCTTCGGCGGTGGCTGTATCAATGATGTGATCATTCACCTCGCCACCAGCGAAATGCCATTCGGCGGCTTCGGTGAAAGCGGTATGGGAAGCTATCACGGCCAGAAAGGCTTCGAGACCTTTTCCCATTACAAGAGCATCGTAGACAAAAAAACCTGGATCGACCTGCCGATGAGGTATCAGCCTTACAGACGGATTTATGATAAGCTGATCCATATTTTCTTGAAATAAAGTGTTACTATTACTTTGGCTCGTTGCTCGCGTAAATAGTGAGGTCGAAACTATGTGTTTTAATTTCAATAGCTGCACCGAATTATTTAATGCGATTTGCAAAATGTTTAACATTGGTTGTTAATTAATATGACAAATGAGCCGCATTTTTACTATGAAAGTTCCAAGTCCAAAGTTGACATGTCCCTTTCGTAAAAATGCGGCTCAATAACAATTATTCTACTCCCTTAATCCTTTCCACAATACTTCCATTCTTTTCCAAAACCATCCATGTAAACACCGGCACTAAAGTGCATACCAAAAGACTAAGCAACGCTGCTAACAAAAGCGGAAGCAACGGTACTGCAAACCCAATCTCCCTGAAATTCATAGATTCATAAAGAAAATAAGTCACTCCCATTCCTACAGTCAATGTGATCAGCCCTGCAAGACCTGTCAAAATCTGAACTGACACACCAAGATCAGCTGTAAAAAAAAGCGTCTGCTGCTTTCCAAGCTCCATACTTTCTATAAAAGCATCCTGCTCTTTTTTCGTCATAAGCTTTTTGCTTAAAATCCATATAATAACGACCAGAAGCAGCCTGGGAAAGCTCCCCTCCTGACTGTTCATAAAATTTTTTATTTTCTTTACGGATCTGAAGAATTCCTGCTTCAAGCCTTGACATTTTTACCATGCTCTGCATTAAAAAGTCATTTTTCTCCATCTGATCTCTAATTTTTCCCAGAAATTCCCTACTATTTTCGGAAAGTTCTTCCTCTTCCAAAAGCTTCATATAGAGATTGATACTTCACTGACACATGCTTCTGAGGGACCAATTTGAAATAAAGCCTTCATACGGGAAGGGTTCCCCAGAATCTTAAACAACTGTGTCAGATTTTCCAGTTCCAGCTCTTGCGGTTCACGAGGCCAAGAATCATTCATCGGGGGCTCCCTTTCTGTTTTCGTTTATTTCTGAACTTTAAAGATTTTTCACAAACAGTGCCCGGATAGCGTTGAGGACGGCTATAATCATCACGCCCACATCAGCAAACACGGCCAGCCACATATTGGCGAAACCCAGAGCGACCAGCACGAGGCAGACCAGTTTTACGCCGATGGCCACCACGATGTTCTGATAAACGATGCCAAGGCACTTGCGGGAGATTTTGATTGCTTTGGAGATCTGCAAGGGGTCATCATCCATTAGGACCACATCAGCAGCCTCAATGGCGGCGTCAGAACCCATGGCACCCATGGCGATGCCGATGTCTGCCCGGCGAAGCACCGGGGCGTCGTTGATGCCATCTCCCACAAAAGCCAGTTTTTCTTTCTCTGGTTTGTTCTGAATCAACTGCTCCACCTTGTCAGCAGGAAGCAGTTCACTGTAAACCCCATCCAATTCCAAAGCGGAGGCCACACTGTCAGCCACCTTCTTGGCGTCACCAGTAAGCATCACAGTCTTGCGAACCCCAGCCGACTTTAATGCCTGGATGGCTTCTTTGGAGTGAAGCTTCACGATGTCGGAAATAACAATGTGTCCGGCATATTTCCCGTCAATCGCCATGTGAATGATCGTCCCCACACTATGGCACGGAATAGCCTGGACCCCCAAACGATTCATGAGCTTGTCGTTTCCTGCCGCGACCTGATGATCATCCACTGTGGCAATCACTCCGTTGCCGCTGAGCTCCTGAATACCGGTTACACGGCTACGGTCGATTTCCATGCCATAGGCTTTCTGTAAGCTCTTGCTGATGGGATGGCTTGAAGCGCTCTCTGCCAGAGCGGCGTATTCCACCAGCTTGTGCTCTTCCATCTCATTGTGATGGATCGCATTCACCTCAAATACGCCCTGAGTCAGTGTGCCGGTCTTGTCAAAAACTACAATCTTAGCCTGTGACAGGGTCTCCAGATAGTTGGACCCCTTCACCAGAACACCCGCCTTACTGGCTCCGCCAATTCCTGCAAAGAAGGACAGAGGAATGGAAATGACCAAAGCGCAGGGGCAACTGGCAACGAGGAAGGTCAGCGCACGATAGATCCAGGTCTCCCAGCCTGCATCCAGCCCCATGGCAAACATCCGTACCAGCGGCGGCAATACAGCCAGCGCCAGCGCGGCATAGCACACCGCAGGAGTGTAGATCTTGGCAAAGCGGGAAATGAAGTCCTCCGACTTGGACTTCCGGGAGGAGGCGTTCTCCACCAGATTCAGAATCTTGGAGACAGTGGACTCACCAAATTCCTTGGTGGTCTGGATATGGAGCAAACCTGTCATGTTGATACAGCCGGAGATGATCTCATCGCCAGTCTTGACCTCACGGGGCAAACTTTCACCGGTGAGAGCGGCAGTGTTCAGAGTGGATTCTCCCTGCACCACGGTACCGTCAATAGGAACTTTCTCGCCGGGCTGTACCACAATAATGGTGCCGATACCCACTTCGTCCGGGTCTACCTGTTCCAGTTTTCCATCCTGTTCGATATTGGCATAATCAGGACGGATATCCATCAGATCACTGATGTTCCGGCGACTCTTGCCCACGGCGTAGGACTGGAACCATTCGCCCACCTGGTAGAACAGCATCACCGCGATGGCCTTCAGATAGTCGCCGTTTTCATATACGGCCAGTGCCAGAGCCCCCAGCGTAGCCACCGCCATCAAAAAGTGCTCATCGAACACCTGACCGTTGCGGATACCTTTTCCGGCTTTTTTCAGAATGTCGTAGCCAATGACCAGATAATCCACCAGGAACACAGCCAGACGTATCCAGCGGCCTGCCGCGCCAAACACTTCAAATGCGCCTGCGCCCAGGACCTGCAAAATTAACAGTAGAACCGTAGCAGTCAGAATCCGCCACAACATCACTTTTTGTTTTTTGGTCATACCGGCGGAGGACCGCGTGCCAATGATCTGAAGGATCACGGCCAGCAGAGCCACCACGATCAGCAGACCGTTGATGATATACTCCTGCATTTCGTTTTACCCCTTTCACGATTGCTTATTCGTTTATTTGTCTAAGAGAAAGAACGCCCTGCAAGCTGCCGCTCAACAGGGCATTTCCTTTCGCCTGCTTACAGAAAGATCTCACAGTCGGGTTCCACCTTCTTGCAGGCTTTGCGAACCTCCTGCATAACAGTCTTGGGGTCCTGACCTTCCTCGAACTCCACGTTCATCTTGAGGGTCATAAAGTTCACCGTAGCGCTCTGTACGCCGCTGGTCTTGCGGGCGGCATCTTCCATCAGGTTGGCGCAGTTAGCGCAATCCACATCGATTTTGTAAGTCTTTTTCATTTTGAAAATCTCCTCTCCGAGTATTAATTTTGTGTCAAACAATTAAATCATTATTTAACTGTATCTTCAGCATATGCAGGAAAACCGTCCTCGTCAACGGTTTGAACCCATATCCTGCTATTCGGGAAAAGAGTTCTTCTGTTTGGGCAAAATGCAGCTTTTATCGGCACATTCCAGTCCCCTGATAAGGACAGTCCACACATTTTCCATGCTTTTCTTTGCGCCGCTTCGCCATATGCCGCAGCAACCAAATACAGTATACCGCCAGTACAATGAGTAAAATTAAAGATGCCATATAAACCTCCTCCATTTGAAGTCTTTGCAAAAATAGCTTGCTTACGGTCCAATTATTTAATCGTTCCGTCTGTATTGTAGAGCGAGGAAAATCGAAAAGCAATGGACGGAGTACAAGTCCTTCCAAGAGGGATAAGAAAACTTCTGAATTGGTAAACAGTGCTAAAAAAGGTTCTGACATTGAAGCACAGCTCCATGTCAGAACCCATTTATTTTACAAATTATTTTTTTGGATTGCGTCGCCCGCTGTTTTCCGAGCCACGCACTTCCTCATGGTAAAAGTAATTCACAATGACCGGGTGTCCAGACTCTGCCCGGCCGTAGGGCAGCTCGTTGTCCACGAAGGGACAGCTGTTTTCTTTCGCCAGCCGTTCCGCTTGATCCTCCAAACCACGGAAGTAGCTTCTGTCTCCCTTGTTGTAGATAGCATCGTACAGCAGAACCAAGTCAGGATATTTTTTACAAATATAGTTCATGATGTCTTTTTTGAATCCGCCTCGCAGGTTTAGATTTTCCAACCATATCAGGTCGCATTGATTTCTGACCTGATGGAAGATAGCCTCAAAATCCGTGACACCCGGAAAGACAGGGGCAATAAAGCAGACGGTGCGAATGCCCGCATCATAGATCTGCTTCATGGCATCCAGCCGTCGCTTGATGCTGACGGCATCGTCCATATCATTTTTAAAGCCTTCGTCCAATGTATTGATCGACCAAGAGACCGTGACCTTTCCCAATTTTTTCAGAAGGTCAATGTCACGGATTACCAAGTCTGACTTGGTACAGATAAGAATTTCTGCCTCACTGCCCCGGAGCTGTTCAAGAAGCTTACGGGTGTTCTGAAACTGAGCCTCCTGTGGCAGATAGCCATCGGTCACTGAACCGATGACTACGCGCTGCCCTTTGTATTTTTGCGGATTTTTGATTGCTGGCCAGTGTTTCACATCTAGGAATGTACCCCACGGTTCGGTGTGCCCGGTAAATCGCTTCATAAACGAGGCGTAGCAGTATTTGCAGCCATGGGTACAGCCCACATAAGGATTGACGGAATAGCCGCCCACCGGCAGGGCGGATTTTGTCATAATATTTTTGGTTTCTACATCCTGAATCAGAATGCTGCTCTCTTTTACTTCTGCCATGTCTTCTGTTCCTCCAATACCCGGTAAAAAGCCGGGGGAAATTCCTGTACCATTTGTGCCTCTCCCATGATAGGAAGTAGATCTTCCTTTATGAATACAGGGATGCCAAGCGCATGAGCCTGATGTGTCAGGTTCCACACCCATTCCGGTTTCGATACGGGATTGATGCCATCGCTGTACAGCACTTGACCTTTCTGATGAAAAGGACACTTTCCCAAATTAGGAATTGCATACTGTTCTGCCAGTTCCTGATAATATTCCGTCCGCAGCACGGTGATTTTAACCTTTTTATGCATTCGTATAGTCATTTTGAACCTGCTCCGAAATCGTCATGCCTCGCACGCCTCCCGGAGAGCAGGCAGCAGCTCATCCAGCCGACCGTCCAGTCCGAAGGACTTCTCTTTGATATTGTCCGCAATGTAGATCTCCCCCAGATTGATGGTCATATAAGTGGCATTTGGCTCGCTGGCCACTAAGCGCATCATCGGAGCCTTGATCAGCTGATTGCGCCAGCCAATGCCCAGCTCCAAAACCACCAGTTTCTTCCCGTGGTAGGTTTTCAGAAAGTTTTGGAACCGTGCCTGGGCAGCGGTATCCGGAATCATTCTCTGACCCGCACCCATGTGGATGTCCATGGGACCGCCGCACTTGGGACAGCGCGGCACCAATTCTGTAGGCACATGGCCGCTCTGTTCGGCAGCCGATAATTTTTCTACCACCTCCAGACTAGGATAGATGGTGTCGTGGCAGGGGCGGGCACACTGCATAGTAAACCAGTTGCCCTCAATCTCATAGATTTTCGACGGATCGAAGCCACACAGTTCAAAGTGACCTTCTCCGTTTGATGTGACGACAAAGTAATCTTTCTCTCCCACAATGGCCTTCAAATCGTTCATCACCGGCGTAGGCTGGTACTGCCCGCAGTAATGATGGATGAGTCGGGCCCAGAAGGCCCACTTTTCCTCCTCGCTGGGCCATCCAGCCATCATGCCCTGCAAAATACACCCAAGGCCGTATTTCCGTTTAAAATCCCCAAACAGTCTTTCAAAGGCCGCATTATCCGCAAACAAATGCAGTCCTTCGGTGATGGACAGTCCGTTACTGGCCCCGATCAAGATAGCGTCCGCTTCTCTGAATTTTTCCGCAACAGGGTTCCAATCAATCATATTCGTTCGCTCCTTTCTATTTTATGGTTGCTGCGATGGATTGCACCTGCCGGAGGGCAGCTAGAGTTTCCGCCAAATCTCCTTGCAGATACAGGCTGCGTCCCCGCAGATGCTCCGGACTATGAGATGCCTCTCGATTAAGACATGCATAAAAGACGTTTTCGTTTTTGGCAGTAAGTTCCCAGAAGGGCAGTTTGATGATACTGGGCGTCATCTCACCCACGCCAAGTTCCAACAGCAGGACTTTTTTGTCGGACTGATCCATTATCCAGCGTCGCAGGAATCTATGGTAGCGGTGCAGGTTATCCTGCCAGAAGGTTCCCTCCAGAAAGGTATCATCTCGTACCCAAGGCACCAGCACCCGCCCGCAATCCGGGCAACGGGGAACAGCTTCCTCCGGCAGGCGAACACCCACCAAGCGACCGGTCAGTTCCTTTACCAGTTCGCGGTTTTCCCAAATATCATCCCGACAGGGCTGGCTGCACTGGCAGTAGCTAAAGTCTCCCTGAAAGGCGCAAATTTGTTCCTGGGGAAATACCCGAAAAAACTGCTGATCGACATTAGTGGTCAGCACAAAGACCGGTTTATCTGCAACAAGCGTTTGCAGATCCAGATAGGGCTGCCCCGTAGGGGTTTCCCACATGAAGCGGATATATTGACTGTAATATCCCCACTGCTCTCCATAGCTGGAAAAGCAATGGTAGAATCCAGCCAGCGGAGAGGTAAAGCCATACTGTTCACGAAAGGGAGCCAATGCCTCCGAAAGTGCCGGGGACCAATGGTAGTGGTCGTATCCAGCTGCGCTTGACAGGCCGGAGCCGCCTCCGATCACAACGGCATCTGCTTGAGCAATACGCTCGGCAAGTTCCTGAAGCGCCGCTTGGTTTCCAACCCTCATTGATCGTTATCTCCGCTTTCCATGGTGTTCCGTGCATCCCGCAGCACTTGAGCAATGTCGGCCACAATGGTCATGCCCTTATCCTCCAACTGCTTGGGCAGGAAGTCATATTTGTCGTTGACAGCAATATATCGAGCATGGGGAAAGCTGAGGGTCATGTTCCAGAAAGGTTCTTGGATAAACATGGGAGTCATTCGACCAACGCCCAACTCCAGGAACAGAATTTTGCTGTCTTTGTGTTCCAGTACGTAGCGAGAAATTTTTTCGTACTGTTCTTCATATTTCTTTCCTTGCAGGAAATTCCCATATCCTCGCACCCAGGGGAAAGCCTCGCCACCGCAGTGCGGACACCGGGGAATGAGATCCGTGGGAATCTTCGTGCCATCCCCCATAGCGGCCACCATATCAGCCACTGGCTTTACCGCATCCCAGGTGTCATCGGTACAGCAGGCGGCACACTGGAAGAACCGGTGATCTCCCTGGATCTCCGCCACCTTCTCCTCCGGGTAGAGTTTGACAAACTGGGTATCCTGATTGGTAGTGAGGATGAAGAAGTCCTTGCCTTTCAACAAAGCGTCTAAATCCAAATAGGAATGACGCACAGGTGCGGTCTGGGTGGTGTGAAGGAATGTGGCGAGATACCCCCAATACTCTTCCCTTGTCTTCCAGGGGTGCATCATCCCTGCAAAAGCACCTTTGAAGTGGTACTTCTCCGCAAAAGGCCGGAAGTATTTCCGGTAGGAGTCGTTGTCCTCGTAGTAAAAATCTCCGCCACCGGCAGCGGACAGACCGGAGGCCCCGCCCACTACCACACAGTCAGCTTCCTTTACCTCCTGTACCAAACGATGGATCTGTTCGCTATACGGCAGCGGCTTTTTGTCAGTCAGCTGATAAGGCGTACTGCCGGAAGCATAGATAGGATAGTGCCTGGAATAATTCATCTGGGTCTGCATGACCAAATCATCATAGAAGTTCATTGTCACCATTCCTTTCGAGTGGGTGTTATTTTTATTCTTACTTCAAATCATTTTAGCATCCTCTTGCGCTGTTGTCAATGTGCTGTTATAATAAAAATAACATCAAAAAAAAAGGAGATTAGTCCATGAAATATCCCACCCGCCTTAGCGATGCTGTTCATATTCTGGCTTTTATCGCTCTGTACCCAGACTGCGACCTAACCAGTAACAAGCTGGCAGAGAGCGTTCAGACGAATCCTGCCTATGTACGCCAGCTCATGTCCGCCTTGCGGAAGGGAGGGCTGCTGGTCAGCGTGAAGGGGCATCCCCGACCCGCTCTGGCTCGTGAGCCGGAGAAAATCACTCTGCTAGATGTCTATCGGGCAGTAGAGGGCAACAAGCCCCTGCTCCATCAGGACATCCACACCAATCCTGCCTGTGGCGTGGGTGTAAATATCCAACTGGTGCTGCGGGATTTTTACTTGGACATTCAAAAAACAGCGGAACAAAGAATGCAAGAGATCACGCTGAAAGATGTGCTGGAACAATATCACATGAAGTTGGAAGGGATGCCCTTGCAGCGTTTATGACGGATCGATTTTCAGAAACGCTTCCATTTGGGACAAAAATTCTTCTGAACGGGAAATACAGAACCTCCTTGCGGGACTATACTGAGAACCGGAGAGACCTATACCCCGTATTGGTATTCCGCTTTCCAGAAAAGGAGGTTTCAAATATGCAAGAAAAGTACAATGTCACAGGCATGACTTGTGCAGCCTGCCAGGCTAGGGTACAAAAAAGCGTATCCAAACTGACCGGTGTGCAAGAGTGCAATGTCAATCTGTTAAAAAACAGCATGGTGGTAACTTACGACGACAAAAATGTAAACAGTGGGCAGATTATCGCCGCTGTAGAAAAGGCGGGCTATGGCGCATCCCTACAGCAGGTCAAGGGAAAATCAGCTGCACAGACTGTCTCCCCGGTGAACACGGCGAAAAAGGAATATGAGGCGATGCGCCGTCGAGTAATCTGGTCCTTTGTATTCACTATCCCTTTGTTCTATCTCCCGTACAGAAGATTTCCGTCAAGCAAACAACAATAAAGCAATCGAATGGAGGAACCACTATGAAAAAAGAACTGATGATCGAAGGAATGATGTGCCAGAACTGCGTCAAGCATGTTACCCATGCCCTGGAGGGTATCTCTGGTGCGTCCCATGTCCAGGTAAGTCTAGAGGACAAAAAGGCCACTGTTGAGGTCCCGGAGTCCGTTACCGACGAAACCCTAAAAGCGGCAGTTACCGAGGCGGGCTACAAAGTCACAGAGATTATCCCCCATGAAGGCTGATAAGGCTCACATAACCCGTTCCATTAAGATTGCCAGAGGACAACTGGACGGCATTTTGCGAATGATTGAAGAGGATCGCTACTGCGTGGACATTTCCAATCAGCTGTTGGCAACTCAGGCTCTTTTGAAGCGAGTGAATCAAGAGATTTTGCGGGCCCATATACGTGGCTGTGTCCGAGAGGGACTGCATACGGACGAGCCCAACCCAAAACTGGAGGAAGCTCTCCAACTGTTGGAAAAGCTGGTTACATAATAATAAACAATGGAGCGGCCAAATTTGAATGATCGGCCCTAAATTAATCAAGGAGGAAACCAATATGAAACTTGGCATTATTCGTTGTATGCAGACAGAGGATTACTGCCCCGGAAGCCGGGATTTTCGGACAATCCGAGAGAGAAAAGGCGCTTTTATGGGAGAGGATGATATTCAGTTAGTGGGCTTCATCAACTGCGGTGGCTGCCCCGGAAAAAAAGCGGTACTGCGGGCCCGTTCTCTGGTAGAACAGGGCGCTGACACCATTGCTTTTGCTTCTTGCATCAGCAAAGGGACTCCCATTGGTTACTCCTGTCCTTTTGCTAAGCGTATGCGGGAGCTGGTGCAGAAAGAGGTAGGCGATGGTGTCCATATCTTGGATTACACCCATGACGCTGGTCCTGAACCAGAAACCTCTCAGAAGTAAAGTTTCTTTTCCCTCCGGCCTATGATAAGATAGACTTCAAGGAGGAGTGCTAAATGGTTCAGAACCACTTACCCCACGACCACGGACAAACTATCGAGCAGGCCCGAAATTTCCATCACATGATTGAGTGGCTTGTAAAAATCGCCTGTCCGTCGCAAGTAGAAAAACAAAAAGGAACGCCATGAAAAAAGAAGAATCCAAAGTTATCGCTCAAAAACTTCAAAAGATTCCAAACGGCACCCTCGCCTTGAAGCATTGCCGGGCTGGTGGAACGGGTACCACACTCTTTGGAGAACAGTTTCGAGCGGTTACCGCTGGAAAAGGGTATATGGAGGCATATGAAACTTTTCCTGGAATAGAGGTATCCTTCAATGTTTTTCTTGCTTCAGAGGTCAAGTTTCGGCATGATGCTTCGGATTCTGTTTTAGAAATTTACTATTGTCGCAGTGGTCGCGTGGGTTGGAATATGCAAGGCGGTACTGCCGTCTATTTAGGTACAGGTGATGTGACAGCACACAGTATGGCCTGCTGCGCGGATTCCGCCATGATGTTTCCCCTAGGATATTCAGAGGGAATTTCCATTTCCGTGGATCTGAAACAGCTCTCTTCCATTTGCCCGGAAGTTTTAAAGAATGCCGGTGTGGAGGCAGACCAGTTACGGGATCGATTTTGCTCCGGAAAGCCATCCGCAATCCCGTCCTGTTCCGATTTAGAGCACATTTTTGCCCCACTCTTTTCTGCTCCTGTGTCCGTTCGAATTTCCCTCTTGAAATTGAAGATGCTGGAAATTTTGATTTATTTGAGCAACATGAAATCGGAACATAAAGAATTGACTCAATACTTCTCCCAGCAAACCGAATTGATAAAAGAAATTCATCAACAGTTGACAGAGCACTTGGATCAACGATTTACGATTGCAGAACTTTCCAAACAGTATTTGATAAATACCTCCACTCTAAAGGAGATATTCAAGGCAGTCTACGGCCAGCCTATCGCCACCTATATGAAGGAATTTCGAGTGCGTCAGGCTATGAAATTATTACGGGAAACAAATGACACTATCGCGGATATTGCTTCCCAGGTAGGCTACCAAACCCAGGGAAAGTTTTCAAGCGCTTTTCAGTCTATAGTCAAAATGTCACCCAGAGAATACAGAAAAATCCAGGGTATGCCTAAGTAGAACCGGGCATAAATCCACTTGGCCTGCTTGTCCGGCAGCTCCATCACCGCAGCGTAGAGCTGATCGCGGAGCTGCTTGTCCTCCAGGATTTCTTCCGGGGTCGGCGGGTGCTGCACAATAGCCTTCTCAATGCCATTGTCGCAGTCCAGGAAGTAGTGCGCTTTGTAGTTATACATCTAGCGCAGGTAGCGTGCTTCCGCTCGTTTGTCGGCCAGGAACACCGCCTGCACTTCATCGGTTACTTCCAGATAAGTGTCTTTTTTGTAAATATCGGGATACAGCTCCCGAAGATTGATTTTCTGCATTATGTACCTCCATTTCGGTTCACAGGTCCAGTTGACGGGTGAGCCGAAATGAGGCGGAGAACGGCACCGACATAATTGATTTGAGGTCCACAAAAAAATACCAGTCTCCCACAAAGGAAAACTGGTGCGAAAATGCTGACAGGTAAAGTTAATACCGATATTTCGGAATAATAATACCGACCAAGAAGCGGAACAAGTTAGGGTATTAGCAAAGATTTTTTTGATGAAAAGGCCATATTGCCCTGTCTAAATACCGCTATCATGGCGACTACCTCTACTGGCCGCCGCTCTTTATATCACACTCCTTCAAAAAACAAAACGACGGCTTTGGTTGTTGTTCAAAGCCGTCGAGTGTTTAATTTGACACGGGAAAACGACTGCTGCACGACGGCTTTTTTTCTTTTGCCGTCGTGCGGCAGATAATTACATTCCATAAGTTAAACTATCATTCTATTTAAGCGGCTACCTAAGCGACTTAACAGTTCGTTGGTAATTGTCCCACTTGCTTCTGCAAGGTCATAGGCCGTGATTTCATACTGGCCTGATTTTCCTATGAAGATAGCAATATCACCGCTTTTCACATCTGGTAAATCCGTAATATCGACTATCATTTGATCCATACAGATGTGTCCAATTATTGGTGCTTCGTAGCCGTTTATCAATACTTTTCCATGATTACACGACAGAGTGCGAGGAATGCCGACCATTACCGCTTCATACTTGCTGCTGTCCATATTCTGAAGCACAGCGGCTGCGGACTGGAGGGACACGCTATATTCCGGGGAACAGCCGCCAAACAAAACAGCGATTTTTAATCTTTTCATTGCTCTGCCTGCCTTTCTGCCAAATATTCCTCCAAGCACAGCCCTTTTTCATACATCTCTGTGGCGGCCTCAACGCCAACATACCGATAATGCCATACTTCCTCGGCAACGCCCGTGATGTCGGTTTTATCTCCAGGGTAACGGAAAATAAAACCGTATTTGTAGCTGTTTTCTTGCAGCCAGAAATAAAGATCATAGATGGCTCCGTTGATGTCCACGGCTAAACCAATTTGATGTTCACTGTATCCGGGAACAGATACCCATTGCTTTGCCAGTTCCTCCGCTTCGCTCTGGGAATTTCCCTCTTTGCGGTATCCAGCCACTTTGTCGTCATAGAGCTGCTGCTGCTTTTTCTGCGTGCGGTAACCGGATACGACCATAGGCAGTTGATCCAAATTTCCTTCCTTTGCTGCTTCCAACATCTCCATGAGAGGATCATAGATGCGTTCATCTACTTTCTCACCGCCGGGCACCTCTACCAGTTTTGGCTCGTAGTTTTCGGGGATCGCGTTTTCATCGTTTACCAACATCAAGTTCCAGTCGGTGTCATCATTTGCTGTCTGCGTGTTTTGGGGTGAGCTTTCATCCAAAAGGCCAACTTGCACATCATCAGGCCCCTGCGTTGTGATGTCGTTTACTTGGGAATTTTCAGGCGATTCTTTATCTCCAAACAATGTGAACGCATATACACAAACAGCCACGACCAGAATGACTGTGGCAATACTTCCCCAAGGAAAGCGCCTCCGCCGCTGCTTTTGCCTCCGGCGATGACCTTCATTGGGAACAGGCAGCATTTTTTCTTCCATCATATAAAGCCTCCTTTCTGAAGGGGAACAAAAGCGCCCCTGTCAGCATTTATTGTACTGAACAGCGGCGCTTGAAACTTTAATATGAAGTTGTTTATTTCCTAAGAAAATCCTAATGTAAAGGGGAGATTTTACTTATGTTCTATCCAGCGGCGGTCCGCAGCTTTGCATCGGACAACACTTTCCCTCTCATATGATATTTGTCAACAGAAATCTGGATTTGAAATGTGTAGGCGGTGTTGTTTTTGACCTTCAAATCCAGCCGGCCTTCCGCCACCGCCGCGTCAATTCCTTGGGGAATGCCGGGCGTATTGCGGTGAAGGTCGATTCCATGTGTATGCTGTTCTGTAACAGTCAGCGGAGTATCCTTCCCATCATTTCGCTCCTTTCGGTGATTTGTTTCATAAAAGAGCAAATCCATGCTCCTGTCAGTATCATTCTACTGGACAAGAGCATGGATTGTTTTAATAAGAAGTTGATTGACTCCTAAGAAAATGCAAAGAAATTGCTAATTTGATAACGGCAAAGAGACTGTAAATGTAACCACATGATTTTTGCTGGATGCGCTGATTGCCCCGCCATGCAGCGTGACGATCTCCTTTGCTATGGCTAATCCAAGCCCTGTGCCGCCTGTATCAGAGGAACGAGACTGATCTACCCGGTAGAATTTATCGAAAAGAGACACCAATGCCTCATTTGGAATATCTTCGCCGCTGTTCTGAAACCGAATGATGACTTCATGTTCCAATTTTTCTGCGGAGATCACAATCTCGGTATGTGGGAAGCTATACGATGCGGCATTTTTCAGAATGTTGTTGAATACCCGTGCCAGCTTTTCCGGATCGGCTTCGATGGTCAAGTTCTCGTCAAGATGCAGGGTAACGGTGTTTCCCCCGGGAGCCAAAACAGGAGACAATTCATCCGATAGTTGGACCAGCATATAATAAAGGTCGATGGTTTCCTTAGACAAGGTGATTTTCTGAGATTTATATTTTGTGATCTCAAAAAATTCATTTACCATCGTCTCCAGTCGGTAGGCTTTTTCCAACGCGATATGAACCCGCGCAGCCCTCTGCTCAGGGGGCATATTCGGATCTTCCTCCAACAGATTGAGGTATCCAATTACAGATGTGAGTGGGGTCCGAATATCATGGGCCAGGTACATAACCAATTCGTCTTTCCGTTGTTCAGCCAAAGCGTTTTCCATTTTTCGTTCTGCTAAAGTTTGTTTTACAGAGTTTAGCTTCCGCTCAAATGGCAGCATTTCCGGTGACAACTGGATTTGCTTTTCATCGTCTGCCAGCAATGACTCTATCCCTTGATTGACCTCTCTGAAATAGCCGGTAACCCACCGGAAAATTCGTACCATGAGGACTGTAAATATTAGAAGAACGGCCACAGCGAAAAAAATTTCTTTATTACCTCGAAAATGATCACTGTAATAATAAAATGCTGCTTCATGCTTCATGTCGAATACGGTTTCCAGAATCCATACAATCAGATCGCCAATTCGCTGTTTCCAGATGAAAAGATACAGCCCCACCACCACAACGATAGAGGTAATGACATTCATGCAAACTCGTCGAATGAGTTTGGATTGAAAAGCAAAGTATTCGTCTTTTTTATCAACTTTCAATTTTATATCCTACCCCCCATATCGTCTTAATGAATCTGGGCTTGTCCATGCTATCTCCCAATTTCTCCCGCAGGTGGCGGATATGAACGGTGATGGTGTTGTTGGATTTGCTGTAATACTCGTCCTGCCAGATTTTGTGAAACAAATCTTCTGAACTGACTACATTCCCGGTATTTTCCAGAAGAATACGCAGGATCGAAAACTCCGTAGGTGTCAGCACCAAGGGCGTTTCCCCCAAAAAGCAGGTATGTGCCTTGATATTCATTGTCAAGGAACCGTAAACAAGATTATCTTCTGATGCGGCAGACGAGGTTTCACCGGTATCAGAATGAGCAGGATTGTACTTTTGATACCGGCGAAGCTGAGACTTTACCCGTGCAATCATCTCCAGAGGGCGAAACGGCTTTGTAATGTAATCATCCGCTCCAAGAGTAAGGCCGGTAATTTTATCAGTCTCAGCATCTTTGGCTGTCAGCATGATGATGGGGTAGGTATGATGTTCCCTGATTTTCTTGCATAGAGTGAATCCATCTATGTCAGGAAGCATAATATCCAAAATTGCAAGATCAATGGGGGTTGTTTCAATGCAGTTAAGGGCTTCTTGGGCCGTATAAAATTTGAATACAGTGTAGTTTTCGTTTTTCAAATAGACTTCTATTAAATCCGCAATTTCTGTTTCGTCATCGACTACTAATATTTTATTAGACATGAAGACACTCTCCCTTCAAAGAGTATAT
>OIXV01001859.1_pt1 | contig 18014 bp, 13 predicted proteins | sample 1587771 | NCBI WGS metagenome assembly OIXV01 (sample SAMEA3888893, study PRJEB22519) | human gut metagenome | biome: human gut; feature: human-associated habitat; material: faeces | place: Denmark | collected 2010
ACATTTCCTTCGGACTTCCGGTGAGAAAAAATATTAACCAGGCATTTATGGTTCTTGCTATGAATGCTGGTATGGATAGTGCCATCGTAGATCCGACCAACAAAAACATGATTGGTATGATCTATGCAACAAACGCACTTCTGGAGCGTGATGAATACTGCCTGCAGTATATTGATAAATTCGGAAACAAAGCATCCGAGGAAGCCGCTCAGCCGGCTCCTGCATCTCCGCTTGATGAGAAAATGCAGAAGGTTTTCAAATTAACACAGGATGGAAAAAATAAAGAAATCGGACAGGCTGTCCAGGAAGCACTTGATAATTCCTTCTAAGATGGGGACAGCTTTCTGAGTGTTTAAATTCAGAGGGCTGTTTCTTTTTTGCCTGAAAATAGATTAAATTTGCCAGATGGGGCGTAAAGGGGCAAGGGTTTGATATTGTTGATAAGTGTGGTAAAATAATCTGAGACATAAGGTGGGACAGTAATGAAGATATGTGATGAAAAACAAAGAAAATTTGAGAAAGATGCGGTGGACTGGATTTGCCGGATTACATCGGGGATTTTGATTTTATTCGCCTGTATTGACATTGTCCGTTTTGCAATGCTGGGGGATAAAACAGCATTTATTACATTCGGGGTAATTGCGGTAGCGTTCATTTTGCTGGCTGTTGCTGCGTGGAAAAGCAGGATGCCGTTTTTGTATCTGGTGATTGGAGCGGCGGCGTTTGTCCTGTATTTTAATACAAATTTTTCTACCAGCACTTATTACTTCAACTGGATGTTTCTGGTGGAATGCATTGTGGCGGCAGTTGGGGGAATTCTGGGAACTGGGTATATGGTCTGGAAAAAGACACCAGTTGGAAAAGCGGCAGTTTTTCCATTATTGGCAGCAGTTCTCATTGCGGCAGGGGCACTGGGATTTTGGAAAATGAGATATGAGGCAGCACATAATGCCGATGGACAGGCCAGGGACGAGCTGTGGGCAGTGCCAGAAAAATATGATGGGGCTGAACCGGAGCAGGCGGGAACGGTAGAGGAAGTTGTTTATGAAACGAAAGCCTATGCAACTGATGAGAGAACTGTAACGAAAACCGCTTACGTATATTTGCCATATGGATATTCAGAGGAGAGGGAGTATAATATTTTATATCTCATGCACGGTACAGGGGATGATGAAAAATACTGGCTGAAAACCAATCCATATAACAAGACTATGCTGGACAATCTGATCGCCAGCGGGGATATTCAGCCGCTGATCGTGGTGACGCCGACTTTTTATGTGGAGGATGACTGTGTAGAGGATCTGGATCAGCTGACCTATTTTTTTGCAAAAGAACTGCGGAATGATCTGATGCCGGAGATTGAATCTTCTTATTCAACTTATGCGAAATCAGCGGATGATGTCGGATTTTCGGAGAGCAGGGATCACAGGGCCTTTGCAGGATTATCTCGTGGAGCTGTGACCATGTATCATTCCGTGCTTTGCCAGAGCCTGGATTATTTCTCCTGGTTTGGGGCATTTAGCGGAAGCAGGACGGATGCACAGGCGTTTGAGGATACCATTCAGGCGGGGGATTTTGCAGATTTACCAATTCATTATCTGTATGTGGCAAGCGGTAATTTCGATTTTGCATTGCCTGGACAGGTACAGGATTATCAGGCACTTCTGGATATTGAGCCAAGGCTGCGCAGCGGTGTGAATACGACGTTTGACGTATTTCCTATGAGGTATCATTCTATGGGAAACTGGCATTTGGCGTTGTATAATTATTTGCAGAAGATATTCTGAATAATATATTGACTTGATTGATTTTTTCATACGCCGCACTTACGTCAGTCAATGTAGCCATTACTGCGTTTGGCATATAAGAAAAACATTTGGCTTGGATGTATCAGAAATTTACATATGGGAGGTATTTTAATATGGACAAAATTATTGGAACCAACCTTGGCAACTGGCTGGTACTTGAGAAATGGATGCAGCCTTTTATTTTCAAGGGAACGGGAGCAGAAGACGAAACCTGGCTGAACCGCAACGTACCCCAAGAAAAGCTTTGGCCTATGATGAAAGAACACAGAGACACTTACGTAACAGAAGAGGATTTCCAAAACATTGCCTCTCACGGATTAAACACCGTACGCATCCCGGTACCATATTTCATTTTTGGAGACAGAGAACCATACTCCGGATGCATCGAATATCTGGACAAAGCTTTTGACTGGGCTGGAAAATACGGACTGAAGGTTCTCGTCGATCTTCACACTGCACCCGGCGGACAGAATAGCTATGACAATGGCGGAATCGAGGGCGTGTGCAAGTGGAGCCAGCAGCCGGATGAGGTGGAATTTGTACTGACCGTGCTGGAGCGGCTGGCAATGCGCTATCGCGACCGGGAAGAATTATTTGGAATCGAAGTACTCAACGAGCCTATCAGCTTCAGCGTTTATATGACTGCACCCAGCAGAAAGAAAGCAGCAGACAAAGCAGAAGCCAAAGGTTCCCGCCATGTTTCCAGCAGATTCCTGAAAAAGTTCTATGTGCAGGCCTACGGACGGCTTCGCAAAATCCTGCCAGAGGAAAAAGTAATCGTATTTCATGATGGTTTCCGCCTGGGAATGTGGAAGGACTTTTTCGTAAAGCATCACATGAAAAATGTCATGATCGATACTCATATTTATATCCAGGCAATGGAAGATGTGACACACATTCACAGCTTCTGGGCATACCGCGCATTCATTGCATACCAGCAGCATCTGCTGAAGAAAGCCCAGAAATATACCCCTGTTTTTGTAGGTGAGTGGTGCGTATGCAATGAGCTTGCGGATAAGAAAAAGGGTCATGAGGTAATCCGTGACGAGTATGAAGATTACCGCAAAAAATGGTACAGAAAGGCAGCTGTTCTTCAGCTGAATGCATGGAAGGATACTGCCGGTTTCTTCTATTGGAACTATCAGCTGTACCGGGATAAGGAAGTGCCCATGTATGCCACTCGCCTGGATTCCTGGGACTTATGCAGATGCTGGAAAAGAGGTTGGATGCCAGTGAGAACGGATAGATTCATGGAAAAGCTGTAAGGAAGAATATATAATAGGTAGTGATAAGAATCTGGATAAAGAATGAAGTGTATTTATACAGTTTGCGTGTATTTTCTGGCAGGTTGCGCTTAAAATAGTGCAGCCTGCTATTTGTTTGATAATATATAGTCAGAAAGTATGTGAAATTGCTGGTTGTGTATGGGCGTGTAGATTGTAGGAATGATTTTTTTGCACACGAAACAGCAATAATCATGTTTTTTTAGAAAAATTGGGAGATTTCAGGAGGTAAACATGAAACAGAATTTCAACAATAACTGGCTCTGCTACAAAACAGGTGACAAAGAGCATGCATTTGCAGTGACTCTTCCTCATGACGCCATGCAGTTAGATGAGAGAAGCGAGACAAGTGCAGGAGGCGTAAATACAGGATGGTATGAGGCGCAGGACTATACTTATGAGAAAACTTTCACACTTCCGGAAGATGCAAAGGAAGAGAAAATTATCCTGGAATTTGAGGGGGTTTACCGTAAGGCAACGGTATATATCAACGGGGAAAAAGCGGCATATCATTCTTACGGATACATTGGATTCTATGTGGATGCAACCAAATATGTGAAATTCGGAGAGGAAAATGAGATCCGCGTGGAAGTGATCAACCATGATCAGCCTAACAGCCGCTGGTACTCCGGAACTGGAATCTACCGTCCGGTATGGCTGTACATAGTGCCGAAAAAGCATCTGCGTTTTGACAGTGTGAAGATCACTACGCTGGATTATAAAGAGCCGAAAATCCGTGTGGAGGCATGGCCAAATGCTGCTGGTGAAGTGAAGGTTGAGATTCTGGAAAGGAGTGGAAACAAAGAAGTTTCCAGTGTGGGAAATTCTGCACTGGTTGAAGGGGAAAATCAGTCAGCAGGCAATGCTGCTGAGAATATTGTTGCCATGGAAATCCTTCAGGCAGACGGCAAATTTTCCTGCGAGATCGCATTTCCAGGAGCAAAGCTCTGGAGTCCGGAAGAACCAAATCTGTATGCCTGCCGCGTAACCTTTGGCGAAGATGTACAGGAGGAAACTTTCGGTATCCGTATGGTAAGCTGTACCCCGGAGAATGGATTCCAGATCAATGGAAAACGTGTTCTTCTTAAAGGCGGATGCATCCATCACGACAACGGACTTCTTGGCGCATGTGCCTATGAATTTGCGGAACGCCGTAAAGTACGCATTCTTCTGGACGCTGGATACAATGCGATCCGTTCTGCCCACAACCCATGTTCCAAGGCGCTTCTTCGTGCCTGTGATGAGATGGGAATGCTGGTAATGGACGAGTATATTGACGGCTGGTACATCCACAAAACCAAATATGACTACGCAGATGAGATCCTGGATAACTACAGAAAAGACCTGAAGGATATGGTGGATAAGGACTATAACCACCCGTCTGTGATTATGTATTCCACTGGAAATGAAGTATCTGAAACCGCTCAGAAAAAGGGAATTGCCCTTACAAAATCCCTTACAGACAGACTTCATGAGCTGGATTCCACCCGCCCGGTAAGCTGCGGAATCAACATTTTCTTTAACTTCTTAAGTTCTATGGGATTCGGTGTTTACAGTGATAAAAAGGCAGATGAAGCAGCAGAAAATGCCAAGAAGAAAAAGGCTGTTGGAAGTGAATTTTATAACACAGTTGCTGGAATTTTCGGCGCTGGATTTATGAAAACAGGAGCAACTCTTTATCCTTGTGATGTAAAAACAAGAGATGCTTACGCCAACATGGACGTAGCCGGATACAACTATGGAATCAAGCGTTACCGTCATGACCTGAAGAAATATCCGAAGAGAATGATTCTGGGAAGCGAGACTTTCTGTGCAGATGCTTATCAATTTATGCAGGAAGCCAAAAGAGACAAACGTATTATCGGTGATTTTGTGTGGGCAGCACAGGATTACCTTGGAGAGGTTGGAATCGGAGCCTGGGAGTACAAGGATTATGCACCGCGCTTCGATGGCGGCTGCGGCTGGGTAACTGCTGGTTCCGGAAGAATTGACCTTACCGGAAAGCCTCTTGGCGAGATGGCTTATACAAGAGTGGCTTTTGAACTGGAAGACCTGGCAATCGCAGTTATGCCTGTAAACCATACAAAAGATGCTCATTCCCCGTCCGCATGGAAAATGACCAATGCCATGGAAAGCTGGTCCTGGGATAGCTGTGACGGAAATGCAGCGAAAGTTGAGGTTTATACCCGCGCAGACCACGTAAAGCTTTACGTAAACGGAGAGTGTGTAGGAACGAAGAAGCCGAAAAACGACTGCAAGGTATTCTTTGATACCACCTATCACAACGGAGAAATCAAGGCAGTTGCCTATGATGCAAACGACAATGTAATTGCAGAGAAAACCTTAGCAACAGCTGGAAAAGAAACTGTCCTTCGTGCAGAACCGGAGCTTACCCGTGTGAATGCAGACACCGACCTTTGCTATGTAAGAATGCGCTACACCGATGAAAACGGCGAGACTAAACCTCTGACAAGAGGACGGATCAAGCTTGAAGTAGAAGGCGGCGACCTTCTTGCCTTCGGCAGTGCATGCCCGTACTACCCGGAAAGCTACCAGAGCGCCGAAACCGATACCTACTACGGCGAAGCCCTTGCTATCATTCGTCCACAGTCCGGCGCTGGCAAAGTAGTTGTAAAAGCACAGTCTGACCTTGGCGAAGCAGTGGCTGAGGTGGAGATTCTTGGATAAATAATTTATCGTTTTTTGCAATATGTTCTGGATAATAGGCAGTGATGCCTGTATAATTAAAAAGAGATGCAGATATTCTGACACTCAAAAAGGAGGAATAGCTGCAAGAGATGAATAAGAACAAGATATTCTGGCTGCTTCTTTGCTGGAATATCTTGTTGTGCATTACAAAGAGATATAGAAAAGCCTTTTTCAAACACGCTCTAGCTGGAGGAACCTTGCCCTATGATATCAATTGCTGTAGTAGAAGACGACCAGGAGTATCAGAAACAGCTTTTACAATATATAGAACAATACGGAAAAGAACAGGAAGCGCAGTACAAAATTACGGTATTTCAGAACGGTATGAATTTTATGGATGACTATAAGGGAGATTGCGACCTGATTTTTATGGATATTGCAATGCCTCATATGGATGGTCTGGAAACAGCTGCCGCATTGCGGAAAAGAGGGGACAACACCTGCCTTATCTTTATCACAAGCATGGCACAGTATGCATTGAAGGGCTATGAAGTGAACGCCTTCGATTTTCTTGTGAAGCCTCTGGCTTATGAGCTGTTCTGCATCAAATTTGAAAAAGCTCTGTCTCATATTGACCGGAGTGAAGCCTACTATATTAAGATCCCAAACGGAGCGAAGAAGGTTTCTCCGGGGCAGATCACATATATAGAAAGCAACAAGCATTATCTGGAATTTCATGTTCACGGAGATGTTTACAAAATGCGGGGAACGATGAAAGAGATTCAGGAATATTTTCTGGCAAGTCATTTTGCGCTGGTAAACAGTTCCATTCTGGTGAACCTTTCCATGGTGGATGAATGGAAAGGAAACGAAATCAAAGCAGCAGGTCAGACTTTCGTTCTTTCCCAGAAATATAAAAAGGAATTCCTGGACAGGCTGACCTTGCAGATGGGACAATAGTATGGAAAAAATGGATTTGTTTAGGATTACCCAGGCGCATGGATATATTTTCCAGATCTTTTTCGCGGAAGTTCTTTGCACAAGATATTTGCTGAAGAAAAAGAATTTTCTACTGCGGGCATTGACCGGCGGAATGATTTTTCTGCTGCTCTCTGTTGTGCTGCCGAATATGATCAGCAACTATGTTTCCGGGGTATTTTCCTTTACCGTGTTCTTTCTCAGTCTTGGATTCTGGCAATTTTGCCTGGCTGCAGATTCCCAGGAAATATTGTATAGCTGCATGCTGGCTTTATTTATCCAGAATCTGTCCTCCAACGTGTATAATGTTATTTTTTATTCAATATTTTACGGAGCACCTGTAACAGTACAGTTTTCACTTTCGGTAATTTTAATGCTGCTGATCTATAGTGTTTTCTATTTCCTGATCATAAAGAGATTTGCAAAGGAAAGGCTGGAAAATATGCTGAGCAATACGGCATGGATCTGGCTGATCGCGGTTGGCATTTTTGTATTTTTCCTGCACTATTTATTCTGGATGTATGGAATACGGGATGTCTGGGTAGTATATCCGCCGCTGATTCTCTGTGACATTCTGGGGCTTGGCGTCGCCCTTGGATTTGTGGAGCTTCGCACAAGAAATGCAGACAATGAAAATCTGCGCCAGCTTCTGGAACTGGAGAAAAAGCAGTTTGAAATGACCAGAAGCAACGTGGAATTTGTAAACAGAAATGCCCATGACCTGAAACATTACATCCACAAAATCCAGCGCCTGGAAAATCCGGAAACAGAAGAACTGGAGAAGGTGCTGACCAAAGTGGAAGCCTATGAAAGTGCATTCCAGACAGGAAATGCAGCGCTGGATGTGGTGTTGACAGAGAAGAAGCTTCTGTGTCAGCAGGAGAAAATTTCTTTTACATGTATGGTTGATGGAGAAGCTTTAAATTTTATGAAGACTCTTGATGTGGCATCCTTGTTTGGAAACGGCCTGGACAATGCCATCGAACACGAGCGAAAAGAAGCTGTAGAGAAGCGGTACATATTCCTGAAAGTATTTCAAAAAGGCAGCTTCGTCAGCGTAAGAATTGAAAACTACTGCTCTCATTTCCCCGAACTTTCCCCTGAAGGCTTGCCCGTAGCGTCCTCCAAAAAAGACGCCGCATTTCATGGCTATGGAACCAAAAGCATGCAGTACATTGTGGAAAAATACAACGGAAACCTCCGAATTTCCGAGGAGGGAAACCTGTTTGTTGTAAGCATGCTGTTTCCCACAGGGCAATATCTTTAAAATTCAACAGTTAAAATCCTCTGGATGACTGTGGGGGATTTTTTTATTGAGTGTTAATAAAATTGGAAAAGTGTACAGATACACATCAAAAAGTGTTGGAAAAGTGTACAAAAACGAGTTAAAAATCATTGGAAAAGCGGTTGGCTATAATTTTGCCAGAATTTCATATGAATTTGCCACCTTGTTCTGATAGCCCTTTTTCTGTGGTATTTTGATTGGTAGAAAAACCTGCGGGTATCGCAGCGAAAAGGAGAAGAGGAAATGAAAAGAAAGGCATTTATTATGGCTATGGTGATGTGTATGATGGGTTCCGCTGTGGGAACAACAGGGATGACTGTATATGCAGAAGAAAACACAGCCGAATCAGAAGAGAGCGTTGAGACAGAAGAAAGTACCGAATCAGAAGAAGGTACTGAAACTGAGGCAAGTGTAGAGATGAGTACAGAAGCTGGAGACACACTTGCAGAAGGCCAGGTTCTTCTTCCTGCATCAGAAGCAGTCTTCACTGAGGGCGAAGGCGTAGGCCCGGATAACGAAAAAGAGCCGACTTCCTATGACGAAGAAGTTGGCATGATCCGTGCAGCAGCCCAGGGAACAGAAATCGTATACACTGTCCCGGAAGGTGCAGAAGGAACTTATGATATGTACCTTACCGTATCTAAGGTTCTGGCAGCATTCAGCTCCCAGCCGTTTACCTTTACTATCAATGACGGGGAAACTTTTTCCGTGCCTGTAGATTTGCAGGTTCCGGCAGATTCCCCTGCATCCTACACAGAAGACGGAGAGTACGACGAAGGAACTCTCACAGACACCGGAAGATTTCTGATTAAACAGAGCCTGGAATTAAAAGCAGGAGACACCATCAAGGTTACCTGTGCATTTGGATGCAAGGCTCCGACCCTGAAAGGAATGGTTTTCCCATATGTAGGAGATGTTCTTCTGGCACCTGCCGGAAGTGAGGTGCCAACCGGATACGATAACACAGTGAAAACAGTTCCGGAAGCAGACCCATCCGATCCTCTTGCAGGGCTTAATATTATCTGGCTTGGTTCCTCTGTAACATACGGTGCACAAGCCGGGGGACATTATTCCATGGTAGATGCCATCCAGGACAACCATCCGGGAACTGTTTGCGAAAAATACGCCATCAGCGCTACCACACTGGTAAACGAGAAGGAAGACTCCTATGTTGGAAGAATGAAGCTGATCAGCAAAGATGAGACTCCGGATCTGTTTGTAGTTCAGCTGTCCACCAACGATGCAACCACAGGAAAACCAATGGGAGAAGTCACTGACAGCACAGACCCTGCTGACTTTGACGACACCACAATTGCAGGAGCAATCGAAACCATTATTTCTTATGTAAAGGAAACCTTCGGCTGCCCGGTTGTGTTCTATACAGGAACCTATGCCGAGAAGGAAAACTATGAGGAAATGGTAGATTTGCTTCTTCAGATCCAGGAAAAATGGGGAATTGGAGTTGTAGATATGTTCCATAATGAGGATATGACCGCAATCTACGGAACAGACCTGTACAACGAGTACATGCACGATGAGGTTCATCCATTCCGCAAAGGCTATGTAGAATGGTGGACCCCGGTAATCGAAGAGTACCTGACAGAGTTCCTTGGTGAAAATAAATAAGGATAATTTCTAACTGCACCGATCATGTTGTGAAAATGACGGTTCATGCCAGTAGTATTGCTATTTAACAGTTGCAGATTATAATGGAAGTATCTTAAAAACGTGATTTCAGAAAAGATGCAGATACGATGACGGAAACAGTTCCGCTAACGTGTCATTTTTGAATAGGAACCAGTCACAATTGGACAACATTACCAACAGTATTTGTGCTATACTACCAAAAAATGAAGCTTGTTTTTGTGAAAATAGACAAAAGCGGTTGCAATTTGCGTATGAAAATTGACAGTCTGCGCATAAAATGAACCGTGAGCGGAAAAATCTGTTATAGTACTACCATAAAAGATAAGCTTACGCGCTGTGGCAGCGCAAAATATAAAAGGAGGGAGCTTATGAGCAACAAGAAAAAGTCCGCAGGCTTATGGAGAGGACTCACATCAGTATCAGCCAGTCTTCTTGCAGTCACAGTGGGCGCATCGGCTATTGTGGATGCCAATGCAGCATTCATCAACACACGTCTTGGAGTTTCCAGCTACAAGATCGTAGACACAAGTAACGGAGAGAAAACAGATTCTACTTATTTCAAATCTGAGTTTTCAAGCCTTGATGAGGTAATCGAAGCGAAAGATGCTCTTGCAGCAGAAATCGCATCAGAAGGAACTGTATTATTCAAAAATGAAGATACAACCCTTCCACTGAATACTTCTTCTGACAAGGTCACCCTTTGGGGATTGAACTCCATCAATCCAACTCTGGGTGGTATGATCGGATCCTCTGTTTCCATTGATGCGGAAGCAGGTCAGAAGCAGTATGATATCCAGACTGCACTGACTGAGAAGGGCTTCTCCCTGAATCAGGATATGCTGGATCTGTACAGCAGCGAGGATGTAAATGGTACATATGGCAGAAAAGGCGGACATTCCTTACAGCCATCTTTTGGAACAATGTATGAGAATCCGGCAGCTTACAAGGTAGGCGAGGCACCGGAGAGCATTTACACAGATGATGTTCTGAAATCAGCAGATGACACCGTTGCACTGGTTGTAATTTCCCGTGACAGTTCTGAGGCTTCCGATTACAACCCGAACATGACAAGCGCAGACGAAGCAGACAGCTACGAGCGTCCGTTGGCACTTTCCGATAATGAGAAAGCCATGATCGAGCTTGCCAAAGAGCACAGCACAAAGGTTGTAGTTCTTCTGAACACAAACAACCCGGTTGAGATCGATGACCTGAAGAATGACGAGGGAATCGGCGCAATCGTATGGGCTGGTGAGCCAGGTGCAAATGGTTTCCTCGGTGTAGCAGATGTCCTTTCCGGTGAGGTGAACCCATCCGGTCACATCGCGGATACATATGCAGTAAACTCCACATCTGCTCCGGCTATGGTAAACTACGGTGTATATCTTTACACAAACAATTCCCAGGCTGGCTCCGATGCAGTTCTTACTGAGGAAAACAAAGCAGACTGGTATCTGGTAGAATCCGAGGGAATCTACACAGGCTACAAATATTATGAGACAAGATATGAGGACGAGATTCTCGGACAGGGAAATGCAGACACAACAGAAGGTTCTTCTGACGGCGCTGCATGGGATTATGCAAACGAAGTTTCTTATCCATTTGGATATGGACTTTCCTATACAACCTTCGAGCAGAAGCTTGAATCTGTAGATGTACAGGTTGGCGGAACTGCTACAGCAAAAGTAAATGTAACCAACACAGGTGACGTTGCCGGTAAATCCGTAGTTCAGCTTTATGTACAGTCCCCATACACAGAGGGCGGTCTTGAGAAATCTGCAATCCAGCTCATCGGTTACGGAAAAACAGAAGTTCTTGATCCAGGTGCTTCCGAAGAGGTAACCATCGAGTTTGATCCTCTTTACATGGCAAGCTATGATGAGGATGCTGTGAAAGCAGACGGTACACAGGGTGCATGGTCACTGGAAGCAGGAGACTACTACTTCGCAATCGGAAACGGTTCCCATGAGGCACTGAACAATGTACTGGCAAACAAGAACGGCAATGAAGACGGACTTGTAAAAACTGCTGAGACAGACGAAATCAACGCAGACAATGCAATCAAATGGAATCTTGCAGATACAGACATTGAGACCTATTCCGCAGGAGTTGAGAACCAGCTTCAGGATATGGATATCAACAATCTGATTGAGGATACTGTTGAATATACCACAAGATCTGACTGGTCCAAGGGATGGGAGCCAATTGAGTCACTGACACCTACTGAGGCTATGATGGTAGGTCTTACCGATCAGCTGTACGAACTCACTGAGAATGAGGGTGATGGAAGCGGCATTACATGGGGCGCAGACAATGGCATGAAGCTCATCGACATGATGCAGTTTGATGAGAATGGCAACTATGTCGGAGCATTGGACTTCGATGATCCGATGTGGGATCAGCTTATGAACCAGATTACTCTGGACGAGGCAATTCAGTTCATTGAAAAAGCAGGTGATGACTTCGAGAATATCGATTCCATCCAGCTTGCAAGAACATACGCAAACGATGGTCCTCTGGGATACACCGGTGACCAGGTTGGCGGTTATTTCGTAAGATGGTCAAAAGACCTTTCTGAGGAAGACTACTATACAGAAGAAACAGATGACAAGGCTACTTACCGTATGGCAACCATGCCAACAGAGCCGATCGTTGCAGCAACCTTTAACAAAGACCTTGTTGAAAGAGAAGGCGAGCTTCTTGGAGAAGATGGTCTGTGGGCAAATGAGAGCTCCTTATTTGCACCAGGTCTGAACCTTCACAGAACTGTTTACTGCGGACGTAACCATGAGTATTACTCAGAGGATTCCGTTCTTACTGCTTACATGGGAAATGCTCTCTGCGTTGGCCTTAAGAGCAAGGGAACCATGGCTGAACCGAAACATTTCGCATTCAACCATCAGGAAGCAAACCGTTCTGGTCTGTCCACCTTTATGACCGAGCAGGCAGCCCGTGAGAACGAGCTTCGTGGATTTATGATGTGCATGAGCAGTAACAATGCACAGGGCGTTATGACAGCATTCAACCGTGCCGGTACTTCTTTCGTTGGTGCGTACAAGAATCTTCTTGAAAACATTACAAGAAATGAGTGGGGCTATCAGGGATGGTTCGTAACCGATATGATTAATGGTGCGGACTACATGAACTGGAGAGACGTAACAGCAGCTGGCGGCGGCGGAACACTGACCTCTTCTGCATATGATACTTCTACCATCGGTGCTATGGCAGAATCCAAAAAGGACATTGAGAAAGATGTAAACTTCCAGCAGATGATGAAGAAGAACATCAAATACTTCCTGTATCAGCTGGTACAGAGCAATGCCATGAACGGAATCAGCTCTACAACTGAGATTCAGGCTGTAAGAACCTGGTATCAGAATGCTTTGACAGGCGCAGAAGCAGCATTCGCTGTACTTACACTTCTGTTCCTGATCATGACGATCCTGAAAACTGTTAAACCGAAAAAAGAAGCGTAATGGGAGGTGCGGATGATGAATAAGACAAAAAAATCAATCGGACTGTATCTGACGCTTGTAGCAGGCATTATCGCTATCGTAGAAGCAATTTACTACGGTCAGGTAATGTACACTTATCAGCCAGTATATTACTTCCTGGCAGCAGCAATCGTCCTTGCGGTACTTTCCTTTGTACTGGTTGGTTTCAATAAAGTGATTACCGGATTTATCCCGGTTGTAAATGCAGTATTAATGGCAAGCGCAGCTGTATGGAGCGCTTCCGTAATGGTAAACCAGATCGGTTATGTAGTTTCCGGACTGGATGGAATTGACACAATTATGAGTTTCATTATCTTCTGCAGCGTGGCAGTGGTTGGCATGATCCTTAACATCGTAGCTTCCTTCCTGCCGGTTGCAAAAGAAGTTGAGTAATTTATCTGAAAATCTTCCGGGAACAGGCGTGAGACGACCTGTTTCCGGGATGATAAAAATTTTACAGATGTATGTGGCATGTTACATCTGCAAAATAAATGTAAGAAGTTAACTGCGCGGCAAGCAGTTACAATAGAAAAGGAGAGAAAATCATGAAGAAAAAAGTTTTAGCACTTGTACTTGCAGCAGCAATGGCATCCTCTATGGCAACAAGCGTTTCTGTATTCGCAGAGGCAGCTACAGAAACAACAGCCGCAACAGCAGCAGATCTTCCGGCAGAGCCACAGTTTGAGCCAAACAAAGATTATGATGAGTATACTGTAGTAGAGTACACAATCGAGGATATCCAGGCAGACCTTGTTTGCACCGTATCCACAAACAAAGATCACACAGAGTTCTACCTTGAGTGCAACTTCTACGGTGATGATCAGATGACAAAAACAACCTATGACGGAAAAGAGTACACAGTAGAAGAGGATAAGACAGGTTTCATGAAAGGTGATACACCAGCTATCCTTGACAAAGCTCTTGAGCAGAACATCTGGGTTCCAATCGGGGATGCAGCAGCTTCCGATGATGCAAGCGCAGACAAGAAAGAAATCAAAGGCGTAACAGAGGATCAGCTTCCGGCAGAGCCAATGTTCGAGGCTAACACAGACTATGACAAATGGACAGTAGTAGAGTACACAATCGAAGACATCCAGGCTGATCTTGTTTGCACAGTATCTGCAAAAGAAGACAACAGCGAGTTCTATCTTGAGTGCAACTTCTACGGCGATGATCAGATGACAAAGACAACTTATGACGGAAAAGAGTACACAGTAGAAGAAGACAAGACAGGCTTTATGAAAGGTGATACACCGGCAATCCTTGACAAAGCAATCGAGCAGGATCTGTGGGTATACTTCGACAACGGTGCTGATGATGCAGATGCAGCAGACGCAGAGGCAACTGATGGTGCAGCAGCAACAGCAGCAGACCTTCCGGCAGAGGCACAGTTCGAGCCAAATAAAGACTATGACGAGTACACAGTAGTAGAGTACACAATCGAAGACATCCAGGCTGACCTTGTTTGCACAGTATCTACAAACAAAGATCATACAGAGTTCTACCTTGAGTGCAACTTCTACGGTGATGATCAGATGACAAAGACAACCTATGATGGAAAAGAGTACACTGTAGAAGAAGACAAGACAGGCTTCATGAAAGGTGATACACCGGCAATCCTTGACAAAGCAATTGAGCAGAACATCTGGGTGACCATCGAGAAATAATTTTTACCGTGTGATTGGTAAAATGTGTTGAAATAATTGATTAATTTTCAGCGAAAAGATAAGCTTACACTTAAAAAATAATATACAGCATTTCGGTAACTGAGGTGCTGCAGCGAAAAGGGTGCCTTTGCCATGAGGCACCCTTTTTGCTGGAAAAATGTATGAACAATAAGCTGAAGGCAGCGTAAGGTGCCAGGATAAAAAGACTAAATTTTTGTCTTGATTCTGGTGCTTTGGCAGTAAAAATGCTAAAATATAAAGTGGTTACAAGAGATGATTTATGGGGGATTTACTATGCTTAGAGTGGCAGTTGCAGAGGACAATCCGAAAGACAGGGAACGGCTTTTAAGTTTTTTGAAAAAGTATGGGGAAGAGAAGGATGTGCAGATCGAAGTGGCGGAATATACAGACGGAAGTGAGCTTCTGGATCAGTACCGTCCCTGCTATGATGTGATTTTCCTGGATGTGGAAATGCCTCAGATGGATGGAATGAAAGCGGCGGAAAAAATCCGGGAAACAGACGAAGAAGTGATTCTGATCTTTATCACAAATATGGCGAAATATGCCATCAGAGGCTACGAGGTGCAGGCCCTTGACTATGTTCTCAAGCCAGTGAAATACGAAGCCTTTACCGTGAAAATGGACAAGGTAAAAAGGCTTGCAGAGAAGAAAAAAGACAAAAGCATCAGTATAAAGACCGGTACGGCAACCCACCGTCTGCTGCTGTCCCATATCCAGTATGTGGAGGTGGTACAGCATCTCTTGATCTTCCACACAGAGGACGGGGATTTTTCCACAAGAGGTGTTCTGAAGGATGTGGAGGCTGTGCTGGAGGAGAACGGTTTTTACAAATGCAACAAGTGCTATCTGGTAAATCTTCGCCATGTGCGAAGCGTCCATGACGGAATGGTTCTTGTGGGCAATGACCAGCTGCAGGTGAGCCGGGCGAGGAAGAAAGCCTTTGCAGAGGCGGTAGCGGATTATATTGGGAATATGCAAAGTATTTGAGTCTGGGTTGCTTAGTGGATCTTTACTGAAACTTTTCCAAGGTGAGATTAGAGCGTGTTTGAGAAATCATTCCCGCAATTTGTACGCTCCAGCGCCTATGAAAATATTAAACGTTTAAATTTATGCAGGATTTATGGGAGAGAAAGATGGAAACATGGTTACAGGGAATGGACGGATTTTCTTATTGCATGGAAATGCTGGCAGCAGCATTATGTTTCTTTATTTTTCTAAAAAAGAGAAAAGGCTTCTGGCTGCGGGTAGGAGCCAGTGCGATTATGCTGTTTTTGGCCAGTTTATTAATTTATCCTTATTTTGTTGATATAACGAATATTTATAACTGGATATGGTTTATTTTTATTTTTGCACTGACTATAGTGATTTGCTATTTTTGCTGTGACATTACATGGAAAGATGCAATTTTGGCAGCTTCCTGCGGTGCATTGCTTCAACATACGGCATCATCTCTATTTATTGTCATTTTTTATCAGGGAGTTATTCCTGAATTTTCAGGAATCCGCTACTGGGGATTATACGTATGTGTTTATCTTATCGGTACTATTCTGATCGCACGAAAGCTGCCGGATGAAGGGCACTATCACGTAAGCCGCGCCAACGCAGCAATTATGGCAGTCACAGTTCTTACAATCGTGCTGGTTTTAAGTGTTCTGGTAAAAAGTACAACTATTGATGTGATCGGAGTTGGAACAGCGAATAAGGAATACATAAAGCTGTTTCGTTTAAATCAGATTTATGCCCTTGGAGCGTGCTGGTGCTGGCGCTGGAAACCATTCTGCAAAGAGAGCTTTGCATTCTTCCGCCTGGATTAAAGCATAGTATTTCTGTTACAGATGAAAGTATTGTGGTGAATATTCTGATCCGGTCGGAAGTTATGCAGAAGACCCTTACCAGTCTGGTTGCAGGAAATCATATTTTGTTTGACTTTTTTATTTATACGTTATATGAGAACACGATGCCAAACTATATATGTTTTAATACAGAGAAGAGCGAGACAATCCGAAATTTGATTATGGATATGATGCTGGAGCTTTGCGAGGACCGGATGTATTCCCAGAAAGTGATTCACCTGATGCTGGGGCTTTTCTTTACTTATCTGCAGCGGGATTATTCCCATACTATGCGGTTTTCCAGCCAGTCGGGAAGGGGAATTCGCTATGTGCCGCAGATTTTCGCCTATATGCATGAGCATTATCCAGACTACCTCGATAGAGGATGTGGCACAGCATTTTCATATCAGCCATTCTTATCTGGGCCGCATTTTTAAGCAGCATACCAGGACCACACCGGTACAGATGCTGCAGGAGATTCGCCTGTCCCACGCCTGTGAATTTTTGGAAAATACACAGCTGTCTGTGCAGGAAATTGCGTATAAGACAGGCTATAGTGATGTTACTTTTTTATACGCATCTTTCATAAAAAATATGGGGTTACACCGTTACAGTACCGGAAACAACATTTTGAAAACTAAAAAATCGCTGCAGGAGAGTATAACCTGCAGCGATTTTTATATCATATTTCCTGGCTTATTTCTCGATTGCCTGCCAGTTGTTTTCCTCTAAAACCTGCTGAACAACCAGCGGTCCCTCGTTCTGGAAGAATCCACCATCGTTGGTTACTTCGTAGTTTCCGTCATCATCAACTGTTACATTGATATCAGCGTCTCCACCGAAGAAATACATCTGCAGATTGAAGGATTTTTCATCGTCCATTGCACTGACTACAATGTCAAGATCCTGACCAAGGTCTTCAATTTCAAAATCTACTAGAGCGTACTCGTCATAGTCTTCCTTTGGAGCATATGGAAGCTCTTCTTTTGTTTCTTCTGCGTTTTTTTCTTCAGAATCTTTTTTATCAGCATCTTTGCTGTCGGAGTCTTTAGCGTCCGCTGCTTTTTTCTCGTCAGCTTTCTCGTCTTCTGTCTTGTCATCCTCTTTAGCAGCAAAAACAACGGTTGCCCCACTTCCAGCAACCATAGCAGTTGTCAGTAACAATGCGATCATTTTTTTCTTCATTACAGTACTCCCTTTCCAAAACGTGAATTTCAAACTCAGTTACTAAACCAGATTTTAACAACGAGCTCCCCAGAAAAATACCGATTAATTAAGATGTAAATCGGCTTTTTTTGAACTGGAGGTGGGGTGGAGAATTATAGAAGATTGGCTTGTGCTTAAATAGGAGAA
>OIXV01001868.1_pt1 | contig 17958 bp, 18 predicted proteins | sample 1587771 | NCBI WGS metagenome assembly OIXV01 (sample SAMEA3888893, study PRJEB22519) | human gut metagenome | biome: human gut; feature: human-associated habitat; material: faeces | place: Denmark | collected 2010
CTCTTTTTGTGTACCCTCTCGCCTATTCTCCAACCATTTGTTGGCTAAATAAGGTCTTTTTCTGTTTGGGTCCACTTGAATACAGCTCTACTAAATAAGTAGAGCTGTTTTTTGTCCCAGTAGAAAGGAATCTTATGCTAAAACTATCCCACCTCATTATCCGACATACAAAAGATTTACGCGATCTGGTTCGAGATCTTTCCCTGACCATTCATGAAGGAGAAAAAGTTGCCATTATTGGCGAAGAAGGGAATGGAAAATCTTCCTTACTTCAGGTCCTCATGTCCCCAAAATCTCTACCAGATTATCTGACCATAGAAGGAGAAATCACCACTTCCTTTCACTCCTATGCCTATATTCCCCAAACTTTACCGGAAGCTTTGAAGGGAAAAACCTTGGAAGAATATTTTTTTGGAGAGGACGAGCTAGACTATACCACCCTCTACAGACTGGCAGATCAATTGCATTTTAATAGCGAGCGCTTTGCAAGCGATCAAGCTATCGGAAGTCTATCTGGAGGAGAAGCCCTCAAAGTCCAACTGCTTCACGAACTTTGTTGTCCTCATGAATTGCTATTTTTAGATGAACCTTCAAATGATCTGGATATAGAGACTCTGGACTGGCTCCAGCAGATGATCCAAACGAGCCCCCAAACCATCATATTTATTTCCCATCATGAAGATTTTTTAACTCAGACGGCGGATACCATCATTCACCTCAGACTGATTAAACACCGCAAGGAGGCTGAAACGATCGTGGAGCACCTAGGCTATCAAGACTACAGTAGCCAGAGGGAGCAACAATTCAAGCAACAGACTCAGAAAGCGGCCAACGATCAACGAGCCTACCAAAAAACAATGGAGAAGCACCGTCGCGTCCGTCAGCAAGTCCAAACTTCCTTACGAAACACCAAGGATAGCACTGCTGGACGTCTCCTGGCAAAGAAAATGAAGTCCCTCCTCTCACAAGAAAAGCGCTACGAGCGAGAATTCCAATCCATGACTTCCCAACCCTATGATGAGGAAATCATCCATCTGCATTTCCCTTCCCTCACTCCCTTGTCTCCTCAAAAACGTGTCCTTCTCTTAGATCAGGAAGAGCTCACAATTGGTGATCGTGTCCTAGTCAAGAACCTCTCCCTCACACTTCAAGGGCAGGATAAGATAGGGATTATCGGTTCCAACGGTGTTGGGAAATCCACTCTCCTAAAAATGATATGGGAAATCTTACGGAAGAATGAGAGTATCCGCACTGCCTATATGCCTCAAGATTACACTGAAGGCCTCCCTCTGACTCAGACACCCGTTCAATTCTTACAGCATACAGGCGATCGCGAAGAAATCAACACCATTCAATTGCATTTAGCCTCCCTCAACTTTACCTATTCTGAAATGCACCATCCGATCTCTGAACTTTCTGGTGGCCAGCAAGGAAAACTCTTTCTCCTACAACTAGTCCTCACAAGTCCCCAGTTTCTGCTCTTGGACGAGCCTACTCGCAATTTTTCCCCCACTTCCCAACCAGAAATTCGTCGCCTATTCGCAGACTACCCAGGTGGACTGGTTACAGTCTCCCACGATCGGACCTTCCTCAAAGAAGTCTGCCAAAAAATCTATCGTCTGACTGAACATGGCTTCGTAGAGATAGAGTCGCTCTAACGTAAAAAAGATTGGCCAAAAAACCAATCTTTTACATTGAAAATAAAGTCCTCTTAGAAACTTTCCTTAGGTGAGAACGGACGTCAGCGAACTTCTTCGAAGTTCCATGACTTAGTTTTGAACCTAAGGTTTCAAAACTCCCGAGTGCCTGAAACCATTAAGTTTCAGGCACTTTTCTCACAGCGAAAAGTTTCAATAGAGGATTGGATAACTCTGAATTTGTTAGATTTGTATAATAGAACAGTTCGTCAACGTTCTCCAAACTTGGTTTTGACCAATTATTTTATCTAATTTCGCCCTGCCTCTTGTCCCATTTCTTGGGTGCGTTTGTAGGCAGCTTCCACACCTGCAATAATGTCGCCCCGTAGGCCGACTTGTTCTAAGCAATTGACTCCTGCGATAGTTGAGCCACCTGGGCTACAAACTGCATCCTTCAAGCTTCCAGGATGTTGTCCCGTCTCTAAGACCATACTGGCGGCCCCTTTGAAAGTCTGAGCCGCCATCTGAAGAGACTGATTACGTGGTAATCCCAAAGCTACTCCTGCATCCGCCATGGCTTCGATCATCTGATAGACAAAAGCTGGACCACAGCCTGCAACAGCAGTTGCAGGATCCATCAAATTTTCTTCGATTTCATAGAGAGCTCCTGCTCCTGCTAAGAGCTGTTTGACTTGGGCTACTTGCTGGTCTGTTACTGCTTGGGAGCGGGCCAAACTGATGACACCTTGACCAATGGCTACTGGTGTATTAGGCATGATGCGGATGAGACCCACCCGCTCATTTTTAACTACACTTGACATTTGCTCCAGTTCCAGACCTGCTGCCATAGAAACCAACAGGAGATTGGATCGTTGGCCCAAAATGACCTGGTACTCTTCAAGTAAAGGGCTGAGTTGATAGGGTTTGACACCTAAGAAGATGACCTCCGCCTCTTGAAAGACTTGTTCAAGATTAGACGCCGTTCCCCCATACTGGCTGATAAACTCTTCCACCTTTTGAGGGGAACGGTTGACCAAGAGCAGGTCTGTGTTAGCCACTTCTTTTGCGACCGCTTTGGCCAGACTAGCTCCCATATTTCCAAGACCGATAAATGCTACTTTCATGACTTACCTCACTTGACCATTTCCACTGACGATATACTTGTAACTAGTCATCTCCCGCAGTCCCATTGGTCCACGCGCATGGAGTTTTTGGGTCGAGATCCCCATTTCACAACCTAGGCCAAATTGACCCCCGTCTGTAAAGCGTGTAGATGCATTGACATAAACGGCTGCTGAATCTACTTGCTTGGTAAAATAAGCGGCTGTCTCAGGATTTTCAGTCACAATGGCATCTGAATGATGGGTGCTATGAGCTTCAATGTGGTCCACCGCTTTCTCAACTCCATCAACGACCTTGACTGCTAAAATATAATCTAAAAATTCGGTATCAAAATCCTGCTCCTGCGCCGCTGTTCCCGAAATGATTGCCTGTGCTTGCTCATCTAGGCGCAACTCAACGGATCTTTCCCGTGCATCCACTAAACGCTCTTTGACCAAAGGCAAGAAGTCAGACGCGATCGCTCGATCCACCAACAAGACCTCCATAGCATTGCAGACAGACGGCCGACTGGTCTTAGCATTTTCAATAATGGCGAGGGCTTTCTGGAAATCAGCCTCCTTGTCCACATAGACATGAACAATTCCAGTTCCTGTCTCGATCACGGGGACAATGGCATTTTCAACCACTGCTTGGATCAAGCCAGCACCACCTCGTGGAATAAGCAAGTCCAGGTAGCCCTTGGCCTTCATCATAGCAAGGCTGGAAGCTCGACTCGTATCTTGGATCAATTGGAGAAGGGCTGGATTGAGTCCGGATTCTTCCAATCCACCCTTGAGTGCGGTCACGATCGCTTGGGCAGAATGAAAAGCATCCTTTCCAGTACGAAGAACCACTGCATTTCCACTCTTGATAGCAAGCGCTGCAGCGTCTGACGTTACATTTGGACGGCTTTCATAAATGATCCCAATGACGCCCATAGCGACTCGAATCTTCTGGATTTTAAGGCCATTTTCCAAAACTTCAGTATCCAGCACTTCCCCAATCGGATCTGGCAGATCGATTAAAGCACGGATACCTTGTGCCATCCCTACAATCCGCTCTTTATCAAGAAATAGGCGATCTAGCATGACTTCAGAGATCTTCCCGCGTGCCGCTTCCATATCGATTTGATTGGCTGCTAAAATGGCTTCCGTCGCTTTCAGAAGCTGGCTGGCCATAGCTTCTAAGGCCTGATTTTTAAGAGCAGTACTGGCCGTATTGATGCTTTTCTTAGCCGATCTCGCTAAGACTAATTGTTCTTGTGTTGTTTCCATACATTTTCCTTTAGAATTCTGTAAAGAGTAAGTCAATCTCAGGAGTTACCGAGATCCAATCATCCCGGTGGATGAGGATTCCCTTGGCTTTTTTAGATTGGAGCATATCGCGCACAGCTGACTGGCCGAGACGAACTTTCCCTTTCCCTAGTAATTGTCCTGACTCTTGATGATAGACACTGACGATGTCTTGATAAGAAAAATCCCCTTCTGCCTTGGTCACACCAGAAATCAATAAACTCTTTCCGTATTGCAACAAGGCCTCAGCCGCTCCAGCATCCACCCAAAGAGCTCCTTTACTTTCTGCATAAAAGGCTAGCCATTGCTTCTGGGTTTTTAACCCCTTGTCCTCTGCTAGGAAGTAACTGCCATCTGATTGCTCTTGCGCCGCTTCGATCAATGCATCAGGCTTGAGAGATGAGCAAATATAGACAGGAACCCCAGACTCGGTCGCCAGGGTCGCTGCCTTGAGTTTGGTCAGCATTCCGCCAGTTCCATTGCTACTACCCGCACCACCCGCCATCTCGATCATCTCGCGGGAAATGTGTTCGATTCGATCCAAGCGTTTAGCTGTTGGATCCTGAGAAGGATTAGCTGTATAGAGACCATCTACATCTGTTAATAGTACCAAAAGATCCGCTTGAACCATGGCTGCAACCTGCGCACTCAAGGTATCATTGTCACCAACTTTTAACTCGGCAATCGAGACCGTATCGTTTTCATTGATAATCGGGATGGCCCCACGATTGAGCAGGACAGAAAGGGCCTGATGAGCATTTTTATAGCGGCGCTGATCTGCAAAATCATCCTGGGTCAACAAAATCTGCGCAGAAACAATGTTGCGTAAGAGCAGGTTAGCTGTATATTCTTCCATCAGTAAGCCTTGCCCAACTGCCGCAGAAGCTTGCTTGTCTGCCACCTTGGTCGGCCGTTTTTTAAAACCAAGGGCACCAAATCCAGCAGCAACTGCCCCTGATGAGACCAAGATCAACTCATGGCCCGATTCGTGTAAGAGAGCCAACTGCTGGGTAATGACCTTGACCTTCTGTCTGGAGAGGCTCCCATCAGGATTGGTCAAAGACGAGGTCCCTACTTTAAAGACGATTCGTTTTGCTTTCATCGCTATGATTCTTTCTAATACTATTTATTTCGTATGTAATGAAAGTGACTGAATCTCCATTCAGCCATCTTCACTATCCTTTTCGAAGGTCTTCCAGCGTTTTCTCAAAGATCGCTGGTACTTCTGCTGTAAATTCCAAGGTCTCGCCTGTACGGGGGTGGGTAAAACCGAGTGTCCGCGCATGAAGAAACTGTCCTTGTCCTTTAAGTGTCTTCTTAGGACCATAAGCAGGATCTCCAGCCACGGGGTGACCAATATAGGCCATGTGCACCCGAATTTGGTGGGTCCGTCCAGTCTCCAGTTGCAACTCTACCAAGGTGTAATTCCCAAAGCGTTCCAAAACTTGAAAACGGGTCACTGCAGGTTTTCCTTTAGCTGTCACCGCCTGTTTTTTCCGGTCCTTTTCACTGCGACCAATTGGTGCTTCAATCATCCCACGATCGTTGGGGAGGTTGCCATGAACAATGGCCCAATACTTCCGTAGAGATTTTTTGTCTTTGAGTTCCTCTGCTAAGGCGACGTGAGCTTGGTCATTTTTGGCGACCATCAAGAGGCCTGACGTGTCTTTATCGATCCGATGAACGATCCCTGGACGCAATTCCCCATTGATCCCTGAAAGGTCCTTGACATGGTATAACAGCGCATTGACCAAGGTTCCACTGGTATGACCCGCACTTGGGTGAACAACCATGCCTTGAGGTTTATTGACCACCACAACATCTTGGTCCTCATAAACGATGTCTAAGGGCAAATCTTCTGCTTCATAGCTGACCTCTTCCACTTCTGGGACTTCATACTGGATGATATCTCCTTCCTTGACCGTGTACTTGGCTTTTTTTACAGCCCCATTGACCAGAACTTTTCCTTCTTTGATCTGCTCATTGGCCACAGCCCGTGACAAGGGAGTCAAATCCGCCAAAGCCTTATCCAGTCGCGCACCGGCTACTTCGATTTTAATTTCCATGCGTTTCCTCTTTCAACATCAGGATCAGGAGCAAGAAAACTCCAACTGTCAAATAACTATCTGCTACATTAAAAATGGCAAAATTCATAAAGTCCAGGTGGAACATATCGACCACAAAGCCCTGACGCAGGCGATCGATAAAATTCCCCAACCCACCTGAGATAACCAAGGTCAAACCTGTCACCATCCAAAGCGACCCCTTGAGATGCTTATAGAGATAGTAAAAGGCCCCTACCATCACGACTAGAGTGATGAGGGTAAAGAACCATTGCTGATTTTCAAGAAGCGAAAAAGCTGCACCTGTGTTTTGAAGATAGGTCAGACTGACCACATGGGGAATAAAAGACTTGACGACACCCAGTGGAATGTTCTTCACCACATACCATTTGACCAGCTGATCCAGTAGGACCAAAAGGACGATCGCTACTGGGACCATTGTTTTTCTCTTCATTTCTTACCTCTTTTGATCAAAATATTCTACCATAACCTCGACAAACTTCTCTGCTACAGGAGAGAGATCCATCTCTTCACGTTTGACATAGACCATTTTATTGTCCAAGTTGTCTTCTAAAGGAATCACGGTAATGCCATTCACAGACTGGCTATCTAAAAAGCCTGATCCCGTCGCATAAGCATCTGTCCGCTCCAAGATCCCATTCAAAGTAGCCCGATCGGTCACATTGAACATTTGTGAGCTCGAGCTGGTATCGACAAAGTTCTCTGAATAATAGAGGTACTCATCTTTTTCTTGGGTAAAACGAACAGTTGGCAACTGAGCTAGATCTTCCATAACCAGTTTTTTCTTCTTAGCCAAAGGATGTCCTTTGCGAAGGTAAATATGAGTCTGAAAAGGAATCAAATCCACCACTTCAAGCCCCAATTTATCGACCCGTTGCATAATTCCCTTGGTATTTTGACGGTTGAGATAAATAATCCCCAACTCACTATGCCCTTGAGCCACTTCGTCCAAAATTTGGACCGTTGTTGATTCAAAGATGCGGAAGTTTTTATTTTCCGGATAGCGGATCGAGAATTCCGTCATCAAAGGTGGCAAGAAGTCATAGTGTTGACTAGAAATAGAGAATTCTTTCTTCTCTTCTTCAGGACTGGCGTATTGATTTTGAAAAATATCAAACCCTTTGACCACGTCCTGCGCTTTTTCATAAAATTCCATTCCCCGACGGGTCAAAAAAGTCCCAGAACTGGTCCGACGAAAAATCTTAAACCCCAGTTCCTTTTCCAGATCTCTGACGGAAATGGACAAGCTAGGCTGACTCACATACATTTTTTCAGCAGCCTCACGAAAAGTACCACTATTGGCAATCGCCACTACATATCGTAATTGTTGTATATTCATTCTATTTTCCTTATTACAGTATCGATCTATTATACCATAAATTAGGGGCTGAAAGAAGAGATCCGTTTAAGAGACCTTCTTCTCGTGAAAATAAAAAAACTGGAACTAAAACAGTTCCAGTTGATCCTTATTCAATCACTTGAGTTTCAGCTACTTTCTTGTACCAATGAGCCGATTTCTTAGGATAACGTTCTTGTGTATCGAAATCAACGTAGAAGAGTCCGTAACGTTTTTCATAACCATTTGACCATGAGAAGACATCCATTAATGACCAGATGAAGTAGCCCTTGACGTTTGCACCATCGGCAATCGCATCAGACAAGACTTCCAAGTGTTGTTTCACATAATCGATACGGCCATCATCGTAAACCGTGTTGTCCACAAATTCATCTTTGTATCCAAGTCCGTTTTCAGTGATGTAGATCTTCTTGTAGTTTGGATAATCTTTCTTGACACGCATGATTTGATCATACAAACCTTGAGGGTAGATGATCCAGTCCCAGTCAGTACGAGGTACATAGTCAGGAGCTACACGACGTCCAACACCTTTGATTTGGTATTTAGAGCTTCCTTTTTCCCCTTTACCATTGTGGATGATTTCAGTTTCGCCATCAAAGGCTTCCATCCAGTCACTCATGTAGTAGTTAATTCCAAGGAAGTCGTTCAAATCTTTAGCTGCTTCAAGTGCTGCAAAGTCTTCGTCCCGAAGATCCAGACTACCACCATTAACAGACAAAATGTGGTTTACACCTTCCATGGTTGCATCTGAATAGTGTCCAAGGTAGGTTGCATCCAAGATAAATTTGTTGTGGATGATATCTTCCAACTCAGCAGCACGAACGTCTGCAGGATTTTTAGGATCCAATGGATACTTAGTTGGAAGGGCGTGAACAACCCCGATTTCACCTTTGTAACCTTTGTCTTTGTACAATTTCACAGCACGTGCATGAGAAACCATCATATTGTGGTGAGATTGGAAGACTTTGGCAAGGTCATATTGAATACCTGGTGGGAATTTACCAACCAAATATTGACCATCACCGATTGGGCCAATTTCATTGAAGGTTGTCCAGTAGTTTACTTCTGGGAATTCTTCAAAACAGAAGGCTGCATAATCTACAAAGTGTTCGATATTTTCACGATTCAAGAAGTCTCCATTTGAGTGAAGAGCTTCAGGAGTATCAAAGTGGTGAAGAGTTACGAATGGTTCTACATGACGTTTATGACATTCTGCAAATAAGTTATGGTAGAACTCTACCCCTTTTGGATTCACTTCACCATATCCAGTTGGGAAAATACGCGACCAGGCAATGGAAATCCGAATACCATTGACACCGTATTCTTCAGCTAATTGAAGGTCTACTGGATATTTGTGGTAGAAATCACTAGCAGGTTCTGCTGTATACCAATAGTTGTCAGCCAGGTATTTGTCCCATGCAACAGGGCCTTTCCCATCTGTATGAGTAGCCCCCTCTGCTTGATAGGCGGCTGTAGCGCCACCAAAAATAAAATCTTTAGGAAGTGTTTTTGTCATTTTTTCACCTTTTTCTTGATTGGATCAAAGGAAAAGTGAGTGGAGAGGAGTTAGTGAGCCATCCATCTCCATCTCACTTATTCGTTCTTATTCTTCAAACTGCGCTTGAACAAATGCAAGGGCACCTTGTCCATCGCGGGTCAATTTAATGTATTGAGCACCTTCTGTCTTAGCCAGTTTGATACCTAGTTTATCTGTTTCTGCCTTCATGTCTTCATAGTTAGAAGCTACTTGAGGGGCTAGGATAACCAGGTCAAATTCTGGCAACATTTCACGGTGAGCACCATAGCCACCTGCTGCTGCTTTGACAGGAACATTGTATTCTGCTGCTGCCTTGTTTAAGGCATTGGCAAGGAGTCCACTGGTACCACCACCGGCACAGAGAACCAAGACGTTTGTTTCTTTTGTGATATTGTTTTGAACAGGTTCGTCTTCAACACCAGCTTTTTCAAGAATCGCATCTGCTTTAGCTGTATTGAAGTTTGCAGCAACTTTTTCTTTTAAGCTGTCGTTTGCTTTACCAGAACGTTCTTCTTCAAGAATTTGTTCATCATAAACCTTCACGAATGGATAGTAAATGATTACGTCCACTACTACTAGAAGTGCAGCAAGGATGAAGGAAAGTACTTGGAAGTTCGTACCAAGAACAATACCCAGAGGTCCAGGAGTTGTCCATGGTAGGTTAGAAGTAAATGAGTTCATTCCCAAGGTATCAACAAAGAATTTGAAGATCCATACGTTTGCAATTGGAGCAAAGATAAATGGAACAAAGAAGATTGGGTTCAATACCAATGGAGCACCGAACAAGATTGGTTCGTTAACACCAAAGAATGTTGGAACTACAGATGCACGTCCAATGGCACGGTTACGTTTTGATTTCGTTAACCACATGAACATGAATGGAACGACAAGAGTCGCACCAGTACCACCCATAGTAACGATAAACATTTGAGTACCTGAAGTAAGGATCTTATCAGCGTGCATTCCTTGTTGAATCAAGTTCAAGTTTACTTCGGCATTTGCATAAGTAATCGCTGCGATAGCTGGTTCAACGATTGAAGGACCATGAATCCCTACGAACCAGAAGAAGGCGAAGGCACCAAAGATGATTGTAATTCCAAGGTAACCATCAGCAGCAGAGAATAGAGGAGCAAGAAGAGTACCGATTGATTCAGCAACCGTTACATGAAGGCTTGCTTTAACAACTAATTCAAGTGCATACAAGAGTACAACTGATAATGTAAATGGAATCAAGTCTTTAAATACTTGTGAAATATTTGGTGGAACCTCGTCCGGCATGCGGATGGTCACATTGTTTTTCACACAGACTTTGTAAACATTAACAGTAATGAATGCAGCAATAAAGGCTGTTAACAACCCTTTAGTCCCCATGAATGCTGTTAAGAATCCGCCATCTTTAGCAGGTTCAGCAGCCATGAGCAAGAAGCCAACCATAGAAGCCAACATTGTAGAAATGAAGTTGATTTGGTTGGTTGCTGGGAGGTCACGGTTCATTGAATCAGTCAAAGCCTTAGCCGTTGTCCCACCAACGAAGAAGGCCAAGATGCCCATAGAATAGCTATATGGAGTCATCAAGAAAGTTTCAATATCTTTAGACCAATGGAATCCCCAAGCGTTTGGTACATACGCAATTAGGATGAAGATAGATGAGAAGAGGATCACAGGCATCCCTGCAATAAAGCCGTCCCGAATCGCTCGCAAATATTTGTTTCGAGAAATCTTTTCAAAGAAAGGTTTCCCTTTTTCAATTAGTTCAATCAGTTTATTCATTATTTTGCTCCTCTTTTATACAGTTCAATCAGATGGTGAATCACGTCTTTTAATAAGATCGTTGTCATGAGATGGTCTTGACCATGCATCATGGTGATGCTATAGGGGATTTCTTCTCCTGCAGCTTCTTGCGCTAGCATGGTCGTTTGAGATTTGTGAGCCTCAGCGATACAGCTACCCGCTTCTTCTACTAAGGATTCTGCTTTCGCAAAATCACCATTTTCAGCAGCTTTTAATGCTTCTATCAATTTTGATCGAGCGTCACCGGCATAAGCGACAATTTCAAACCCAAGTAATTGGACTTCTTCTTTATTCATGTTGGTTCCTCCTTATGATAACCTTTTTAAAAATTTTATAATAGACGTTGAATATGCAAGGCTAAATAGACTTTTTCATTAGGAGATATCTTAGCTCCAGTCTGTTCAGCGATGGTTTGGTAGATCTGATGACTAATCTCATAAGCCTTTGGATAACTTAGCTGGATCAGTTGTTCCATCTCGCTCAAGCCTTCAGGATCCTCTCTTCCCTTATCTAGGGAGTCAAGGAAATAATTAAGATGGATCATAAAGCGATCGTAGAAATGACTGTTCTCTTCTTTTCGTTTCAATCCATTTTGAGCTAATTTTTCCTCTACAGCTTTCAAAATCGCTTGGCGATCTTGGACATCAGGATCCTGCTCATGAATGACTTCCCCTTGTGCATTGATGAAGTGATAGGCGATGCGGTTCACTTCGTCATCGGGGAATTGATCCAAGAGCCGCTCTCGAAAGATTTCAATCGCTTCCTTTGCGATTTTATAGGGGATCGGATGCATAGCAGACGCATCAGGTAGATCACTGTGTTTGTATCTTCCCTGTTGAACCGCCTGGTAAGAACAAAAGATGTGATCTGTTAGTGTCACATAGATATATTCTTGAACAGGATAGGCATATTTCTTAGACAAGGTATCAATCACTTCATAAGTGGTTGTGATGAAATCAAGAGGAACATCCTTTAGAAGGGCCATAAAGTTTTCTCTTGATTCATCCGTGTTTAAACGAAATACTTTTTCGACCTTATCATCAGCTACCAGATCATGTTTCTTTTTCCCAAAAGCAATCCCACTCCCAATAACAATCAACTCTTGTTGAAGCTCATTTTGAACCAAAGCAACATTATTGTTCATTGGATGGATAATACGATACATGAGGCTCTCCTTTGCAAAATTTGTTAAAAGCAAATAAAAATGACCACGAAGCAACTGAAAAAACTAGCCTACGCTAATTGTTCAATCTACTTGTGGTCACGCCTAATCTAACTTAGTAACGCTCACTGCTATTTAACTTATGGACTTATTCTATCATAAGTTTTTTATTTTGTAAACCCTTACAGCGAAAATTTTTAAACATTTTTTATAAAAAATAAACAAAGCCTAAAAATAATGAAGAACATTGGAAGGAATTTCTTCCTTCCAATGTTCTAAATGTTGCTTTAGGAGGCAATAACGATTTGTTTCTTACACGCGTTCTGTCCAAGGTGTTGCCACTTTAGCCAAGACCGCATTCAATTCTTCAATATTTTGACGACCTTCTGTACGAAGCCATTCACGAGCAGCTGCTTCTCCATCTTTGATGTAAGCTTCTACTGAACCTGCCCATGTCGCACGTCCACAAAGGACACCGTTGAAGTTAGCACCTGATGCATGAGCAAATTCCAAAGTTTCTTGGAAGAGTTTTGCTGATACACCAGCACTGAGGTAGATGTATGGAAGGTTGGTTGCTTCTTCTTGTTCTTTAAAGAAGGCAGCCGCTTCTTCACGACTATAGACAACTTCTCCTTCTCCAAATCCTTCTACGAAGTTCACATTAACTGGAACTTCCACTTTCAAGACATCGATATTGAAACGAGGATCTGAGAAGACTTTCATAGCCTCAATCACCTTACGAGGTTTCACTTTCGCATATTCAGCAGAGGTTGCATCCGAAATTCCTTCATCATAAGCCAAGATTTCAAGGAAGAATGGAATATCTTCTGCCACACATTCTGAACCGATGCGTTCGATATAAGCTTGTTTTTCTTGGTTGAGTTCATCTGCACTGTCTACATCATAGTAGAGCAAGAACTTCACAGCATCTGCGCCTTGTTCTTTGATGCGTTTTGCTGACCAAAGGTTCAAGCAGTCAGGCAAGCGTTTGGTGCTAGACGTATCGTAGCCTGTCTTTTCGTATGCGAGCAAGAGTCCTGCATCTTTGTCCAAGGCTTTTGTAGCAGGTAGACCATATTCTGGGTCCAATAACATAGATGAAGCATATTTTGTCAATTCATCAGCTACAAGGACTTTTAATTCTTCCATTTGTGCTACTGTTGGTTCTGTGTCTTGATATTTGGCCATCAAGCGTTTCAAAGCCCCACGTTGGTCGAAAGCCAAAGCTGAAATGACACCGTCTTTTGTACTAAGACGTTCCAAATAGTTGCGTTTTTGTTCTGTTAATACCATTTTATACCTCTTTTACGATTAATTGTTGATACAAGGCATCATAGTGCCCCATGTTGACATGTCCTGTTTGTGCTTCTTGCGCATTTAACATTCCAAGAACATTTGCTTTCTTGAGCAAGTCTGCGTCACTCTCATGATGATAGAGACCAGATGCAATCCCTGCAACAGTCGAATCACCAGATCCAACTGGATTGACGACATCAATCTTAGGAATATCTACCTTATAGAAGACATCCCCATGTTTAGCGAAAGCGCCATTTGCACCAAGGGAGACAATCACCCATTCGATGCCATCAAAGAGAGAATCCTGAAGAACTTCTTTTAAGTCTTCCACATTCTTACTCACTTCTTTTCCTAACAACTGTGATAATTCTTCATTGTTTGGTTTAATGACCGTAGGCTTGATAGTTGCTTGAATGGCAGCTTCTAAAGAAGCTCCCGAGCAATCGAGTACGACTGGTTTCCCAGCTTCCCTTGCAATCTTGACAAGGCTAGCATAGTAGTCCACTGGTAAACCAGCAGGAAGACTTCCAGAGATGGCAACAACCTCTACTTGTTCAACCAAGTGACGATAATGGTCGAGAAAGTCTTGCCCTTCTTTCTCAGAAATGGTTGGACCTTTTTCTAAGATTTCTGTTTGCTTGCCTTCGTGAAGGATGGCGATACAATTACGTGTATCTCCAGCAATTTCAAAGAAACGTTCCTCTATCCCTTCTCCTAAATGATCGAGAATGAATTGCCCCGTCCGACCACCAAGTAGACCGGTCGCTGCCACTGGATCCTTGATCTCAGAAAGTACACGGGTGACATTGAGACCTTTCCCACCGGCTGTCTTACTCACCTCAGCCACACGATTGACTGTATCCAACTGGAGTACATCCAAAGGATAAGAGATATCAATCGAAGGGTTCATCGTGATCGTTAATATCATACGTCACCTCTTAGTCGTGGTATTCACCACGGTCCCATTTTTCAAGGAATTCTGTAAAGAAATCAGCATCCGCTTGATGAGCATTATGGGTTTCCACATGTTGGATCTTAGCGATCAATTTTTTATTTTCTTCAGTTGGTTTGTATTCAGCGTGGATGAATGCTTCAATGATATCGCACATGAGCAATTCACCCGTAATTTTACCACCAAACCCGATGACATTCGCGTTCAATTCTTCTTTTGCATAAAGAGCAGTTGTCATATCGCGTACTAAGGCAGAACGGATACCAGGTACTTTGTTAACAGCATTGTTAATCCCAACACCAGTACCACAGATACAAACACCAAGATCTGCTTGGCCACTTGCTACGGCTTCACCGACTTTCTTACCAAAGATTGGATAGTGGGTACGTGTATGGTCATAAGTCCCAAAGTCGAGCACTTCGTATCCTTTTGATTTCAAAAAATCAGAAACAGCCATTTTTTCATTTGTCACAATGTGATCACAACCAATTGCAATTCTCATTTGAATTCTCCTCTCATTAGCACATCTTATTCAACATATCAACACGGATTTGGTGACGGCCGCCGTCGTATTTACCATTGACGAAGCCTTTGGCAATGTTTTTCGCCAATTCATCCCCAACAATTTCAGCTCCCATGGTAATCATTCGAGAATTGTTGTGTCCACGTGTCATATAAGCAGAACGTTCATCTGAAACTTCTGCTGCCACCATTCCTTTGATTTTAGTCGCAACCATAAATGGACCAGCTCCATAAGCATCAATCACGATTCCAAGATTTTGATCGTTTTTGTTCACTTCGCTCGCAACTGCAAGTGTCACATCTACAAAATCTTGACCTTCAGCGGTTACATCTACAACATCGAAGTTTTCTTTTACAAGAAACTCTTTCACGAGATCTTTTAATCTTAATCCTGCAGCATCTGCACCAATTACAATAGACATGTCCTGTCCTCCTTTTGTTTGTTTCAGCAAATATTCCTGTTGTAAATTTTTCACAAAGAAACATTTTCTTACTTTTGATATTATATTACACCTATTTTGAACGAAAGTCAACATTAAATTGTTTATTTTCGAACATTTTTTAAAAATAAAAACACCATATCTAGAAAAGATATGGTGTCAGTTTTCAAACTACATGGAACGATTATTTTGCATTTGCAGCATATTCTTCGTTACGTTTGATCATTTGTTTTCTGTACCAAGCGAAGATTCCGATATAGAATGCCAAGAAGACAACTACACCAAGGATAGCTTTGATATCACCAGTTGTTGCGTTACCGATTGTCCAACCGAGCAATTTTTCAACTGGTCCTTCAAGAGTTGAGTGAGTGATCAATTGAGTAGAAGCTACCCCTTTAGGGAAGGCATCAACACTCTTAGCCAATTGAGTTGCAAATGGTGCAATCAATGTACCTGAAAGAAGGAAGAGTGGCAAGAGAAGGCTTCCGAAGATGATCATACGGATCAATTTACCGCGTGTTACAACCAACAAGGCTGGAGTCACACCCATAGCGATGATACCTGCAAGTGGCAAGATACCATTTCCGACTTTAGAAAGAAGCACAGCTTCGATCAACATGATTGGTGCAAGTACGTTCGCACAAGCCCAGATTTCAGCACGACCAGCGATAAATGGCCAGTCCAAACCGATGTTGAATTTACGTCCTTGAAGACGTTTAGTAGCAACGTTTGTAATACCTTGTGACAATGGTTCTACCGCTGCGATGAACCAAGAACCGATCAATGAGAACAATTCCAAGCAGACACCGGCAGTCAAACCAAGGCTCAACCAACCTTTAATAACCAATTCCCATTTGGCAGCATCTGGGACACCAGCTACTGGATGTGGAGTACCCATGATACCGATGACGATACCAAGAAGGAAACCGATAAAGAATTTAGATCCCCAGAAACCGATCTTCTTGTTCAATTTAGCAGCGTCGAAGTCGTATTTATCAAGACCAGGGAAGAATTTGTCAAAGATTTTATCCAAGACCATGATGATTGGGTTCATCATGTAGTTCATGTGAGTTGAAGTCATAGGTGATGAACTTGGTGCATTCAAAAGATCATCAAATGTTGGTTTCATCAAGTCTGAGTTGATGATTTTCATAATCCCTACAAGGACAACTGCAAGAGTTGCCAAGAAGAGTGATAAACCTTGGCTGACACCGTTGTTGTCCGCATACCATTTGATCAAAAGACCAGTGATAGACAAGTGCCAGATATCGAAGATATCGACGTCAAGTGTATCAGTCTTCTTGATCGCAAGCATGATAACGTTGACGATCAACATAATCAACAAGAAGTAAAGTGTCCAGGCAGACCCCCAAGTGATGGTCGCAAGAGGCGCCCAACCAACGTCAGTGATATTCAATTGAATACCTGTGTTCTCAACGAATTTTGCAAGAGATGCTGAGAAAGCTCCATTCAACATACCGATGATAGCACCGATACCAGTAAGGGCGATGGCAAGTTTAATACCGCCTTCAAGGGCTTTAGAGAATTTCACTCCAAACAAGAGAGCCAATAAAGTCAAGACGATCAACATGATGATCGGAGCACCCATGTCTAGGATGGGTTTGAAAAACTTATTGGCAAAATCAATAATGCCATTCATAATAAATCCTCCCGATTTATGAATTTTTTTGTAATTTACAGCAGAAAGTGTTCCCAATTTTATAATTGGATAACGCTTACAATCACGTTTAAAAAAATATTAACTTAATCCATGTTCTTTAATGGCAGCTTCGATGTTATCAAAGACTGGCGCACTCATCGCTGGAATACGGAACAAGATTGGTCCTGCTTCTACCACTGGAATACCAGGATCGAATCCCAAATCAGTTGCAGCAATTGGAGTAAAGATGTCATAACCAGAAATCAAATCTTCATTGACGTCTTTGACCATGACAGCGTCACAACGCACATCATAACCACGGTTTGACAACTCTTCTTCCAACGCATTCTTAATTTGGTGGCTAGAGTTAACACCTGCACCACAGGCAGCTAAAATTTTAATCATTTGGATGTCCTCCATTATAAATATTTACGAATGTTTTAGGAAATAGTTTCCGTTATGTATTGATAAAGCTTATCTTCACTATCTAATTTTGATAGAGCTTCGAGATTTCCATTGGATGTAAAGAAATCCATCAGCTGGGCCAAAATATTGGTTTGGCTTGAGCTCGTATTATTGATAATAAAGAATAAGAGTGAAACTTGAACTTCCTTATCTGGAGCAATCATATTATGGAAAGTTACGGGTTGATCCAAACGAACCACAACCACATTCTCAGTGAGATTATGGACAATGTCTGTGTGCGGGATCGCCACATTTGGTAAGTCCTTACCAAGAAATTCCATGTCTAATCCAGTCGGGAAAGACTTTTCACGCTCAATCAAAGCGGAACGATAGGTTGGTGTCACAATCTGTCGCTCTTCCAATAAGCTTGCTACCTGCTCAAAGAGATCTGTTTGATCCTTGGCATGTAGGCAAAACACAAGATCTTTGTTAAAGAGTTGATTTAATCCCATTGTTGCCACCTCCTTATCTAACTATTTATTTATAGCTTCAGTATATCACTATATTGATTGATTGTCAATCTTTTTTTGTCTAGATTTGTTTATTTTTGTTTATATATTACTCTAAAGCGCTTTCTATCCGTCATTTTCCAACATCATTAAATCAGTAAAAAGAGAGTGGGACAGAAATCGGTAATTCGTTAGAATTCGATTTCGTCGTCC
>OIXV01001877.1_pt1 | contig 17918 bp, 26 predicted proteins | sample 1587771 | NCBI WGS metagenome assembly OIXV01 (sample SAMEA3888893, study PRJEB22519) | human gut metagenome | biome: human gut; feature: human-associated habitat; material: faeces | place: Denmark | collected 2010
ATTTCATTGTGACCTTAATTATAACGTATAGATAGATGGAAGTTGAAATAATGAATGACCAGCAAGGAACCATCATCACGCAGTTCTTTGCGTGGTTCGCGTCTATTTCCGCAGTACTTGGAATAACAACTCAGGATCTCGCATACATCCTGTTTGGGCTTATCGGCGTAATGGTTTCGATCGCCTCTTATGTGTCTGGAAGAATTGATGCCAGGAACGCACAGAAAGAGGACCGAAAACGGACGCAGTTACTTGATGAGTACCTTCAAGGCATCCAGAAAAAACCAATAGGTGAACGTCCCTCATCAGCAGAGGTGATCACTCAGGCAATGAACAGGATAAACAACGATGGCGCAACTGACTAAAAAGGCCGGTGCCGCCGGTGTGGTTTGTTCTGTTGGGGCAATTATCGCAATCGTGCTGAATGCCGGTAACGTTAGAACTAATGAACGCGGGCTTGAACTAATTGGGAACGCTGAAGGCTGTCGGCGTGACCCGTATGTTTGTCCTGCCGCTGTGCTGACTGATGGCATTGGCAACACACATGGCGTTAAAGCTGGTGTTCGCAAAACTGATAAGCAGATCGCCGCCGACTGGGAACGAAACATCCTGGAAGCCGAGCGCTGCGTGAACACCTACGGCAATGGTCGCCAGATAAGCGACAACACGTTTTCAGCAGTAACGTCGATTACCTTTAATGCAGGCTGCGCAAACATGCAGAAATCGACGTTGTTTGCGCTGCTGGGAAAAGGTCAGGTGGCGCAGGCATGTAATCAGTTCACCCGCTGGGTATACGGCGGAGGGGAAGTCCTCCCTGGTCTGGTGACCCGTCGCGCTGCAGAGAAACAACTCTGTCTGGACGGTGTGAAATGAGCCGTTTAACCGCCATTATCAGCGCAGTGGTTATCTGCCTGATAGTCAGCCTTGGGTGGTTGGCTAATCATTACCACACCAACGCCACTGAGTTTAAAAGGCAGCGCGACGAGAAAGTGAAGGCGCTCGACCTGGCGAACGCCACCATCACCGACATGCAGACCCGTCAGCGTGATGTTGCAGCGTTGGATGCAAAGTACACGAAGGAATTAGCCGATGCGAAAGCTGAAAATGATGCTCTGCAGCGCAAGCTTGATAATGGTGGCCGGGTGCTCGTCAAAGGCAAGTGTCCAGTGTCAGCCGCAACCCAAACCACCGGCGCCGCCAGCGTGGGCCATGATGCCACCGTCGAACTCTCTTCAGTTGCTGGACGAAACGTTCTCGGTATCAGAGCCGGCATCCAGCGAGATCAGACGGCCCTGAAGACGCTGCAGGAGTACATCAACACTCAATGCAATTGAGATAGCACTTCTCCATTCCCATAAGAAAAATGGTAAATGCGGCCATAAGAGCCGTTCTTATCGTTTATTGCATTGTAAGCAGAATGCAAAGACTAGCTGTTTTATCTACTTTAATTTAGATTTCAACAGGTTGCGCATTTCTTTTTTGGCTCTGTGAATAAATTCGTCCTCATTCTCATTGGCTTGAGGATTACCAATTTTATCTTGAAGCTCGTCAAGAAATTTTTCATCGGTCACCAGTTCAGCAGCTTGATTGGCAAAATCAGATTGCTTATCTCCACCAATGCCTAACGCTCTGGGACCTATACAAGAGATTTTGGTGTAAATCTCAGTTGCCAGAGCAGTAGATGCAGTAGATTGTGTTGTCGAATGGTCTGGAAGCTGTTTATTAGCTCCAGAGATGACATTGCGCACCACATCTTTAAGCTTCACCATGCTTCACCTCATTTTTACTATCGCGATAATACTTGCGAAAAATCCCTTCAAATGCATCAACAAGGATGTTGATGATTTTATCTTTCTGCTCGTTGCTTAGGCCTGACCATATGGAGGCAAAAAAACCGAAAATTTTCAGAAAAATGTTTATCACTGCAATACCTCATGGCTGGATGATAGGAGCGACATTAATAAGTATCTTGCATGCCATTACTTTGAATAAAAATGACATTACTTCACAAATACAGATATTGGATAACGCTTACAAGTGTTTTCAGTAGATTAATTGATATCACAAAGGCCACCTTTATGGAGGGCAGTTCATTAACCGGGTGGCTTTATTAATGGCTTTAACCACAGGAACAGAACTATGGCAACACCGGACTGGGAGGCCATCGAGTCGGCATACCGGGCCGGAGTCCTTGTTCTCCGTGATATAGGCGAGCAATACGGCGTTACTGAAGGGGCTATCAGGAAGAGAGCTAAAAAGTTTGGTTGGGTACGTAAGGCTGGTACGCAGGTACGCAAAAATGGTACGCAAACCGGTACGCAAAAAGGAAAGGTGCGTACTACCGAGAAGCCCGCCCGCTCTGGCGGTACGCAAAAAAGTACGCAACCAAAAGCAGAACCTCCACCAGATACGAAACCGATACGCGGATCGCGTACCGATCCTCCAACCAATCCATTTCAGTCCGGTAATCAGCAAGCGCTAAAGCACGGGGGTTATGCCCGTCGCCTCCTCCTGAAAGATGAGGTTATCGAGGATGCCTGGGCGTTACAGTTGGAAGATGAATTGTTCCGACTCCGTGCTAATAACCTGACAGCTGCCGAGAATATAGGCCGCTGGCTAACGCTGATGGAAGATGCTGAAAGCGATGAGGCGCGGGATAAATTGGCAGAGCTCATGGTTGCTGCTGACAAAGCCATGATGCGTAACACAGTGCGCATTGAGTCCATCGTGGGCACGCTGGCTACGGTCGGTAAAATCTTTGCTGACACAGACTACCGCAAAGCTGCCACTGAGAAAGTATCACTGGAGGCTGATCGCCTGCGCCGTGATGCTGGCATTGATGATGGTAACGGAGAGCGCGATCTCAATGACTTCTACTCTGATATCCAGACCGACACTGAATCCGGTCCTGAGAAACTTCTGGACGACACAGGCGCGTAACAAGGTGCTTTTTGGTGGCCGGTCATCGTCAAAATCATGGGATGCTGCCGGTATAGCGATATTCCTGGCGAATAAATACACCCTGCGTTTTTGTTGTGCCCGTCAGATCCAGAACAAAATAGAAGAGTCGGTGTACACCTTGCTCAAAATTCAGATTGAGCGGTTCGGGCTGCGGCATCGTTTCCGTATTCTGAACAACAAAATCATTAACCGGGTGACCGGTTCTGAGTTCGTGTTTTACGGCCTCTGGCGCAACATCGAAGAGATAAAGTCGCTGGAAGGCATCAGCGTTCTGTGGCTTGAAGAGGCCCATGCACTGACGGAGTACCAGTGGAAGATACTAGAGCCTACCATCCGTAAAGAGGGCTCAGAGTGCTGGTTCATCTTTAACCCCGGACTGGTAACCGATTTCGTGTGGCGTAACTTTGTGGTCGATCCTCCAGAAGATACGCTGATACGAAAAATCAACTACGACGAAAACCCGTTTTTGTCTGACACCATGCTGAAGGTTATCGAAGCCGCTAAGCGAAGGGATCCGGACGGGTTTAAGCACGTCTATGAGGGTGTGCCTGAATCTGATGATGATGCGGCCATTATCAAACTCTCCTGGATAGAGGCGGCGGTAGATGCTCATAAGTTCCTCAACTTCGGGCCCAGCGGCCGTAAGCGCATTGGTTTCGACGTCGCCGATAGCGGGGCGGATAAATGTGCCAACGTCTACCGTCACGGATCTGTCGTGTATTGGGCTGATGAGTGGAAGGCTAAAGAGGACGAGTTGCTGAAGAGTTGCCAGCGCACCTATCAGGCAGCTCTGGAGCGTGAAGCTGATATCGTTTACGACTCTATAGGTGTCGGCGCATCAGCTGGTGCCAAATTCTCAGAGATAAACGAGGATCGCAAGCGAGAGAACATGTACGCCTCGCACATTAACTACCAGAGGTTTAATGCTGGCGCCAGCGTAAATGAGCCGGAAGAAGAATATATTGGCATTCCGAATAAAGACTTTTTCGCCAACCTGAAAGCGCAGGCGTGGTGGCTGGTAGCTGACCGTTTCCGCAACACCTTCAATGCCGTTAATAACGGCGAGCAGTATCCGGTTGATGAGTTGATAAGCATTGATTCATCTTGCCCGCTGCTGGAGAAGCTAAAGCTCGAACTGACTACCCCTCACCGTGATTTTGATAAAAACGGACGCGTGATGGTAGAGAGCAAAAAGGACCTGGCTAAGCGTGACGTTCCATCTCCTAACGTTGCTGACGCTTTCATAATGGCGTTTGCGCCGACGGATTCTGCACTGGATATCTGGGCGTCTCTGGGATAGCGGAAAACCTCGGGAAATAGCTGTTTAAGCCTGAAAAAAGGCTATGCATTTTGCCTCCCTTTTTATGCACGATTTATTCACTCTATTTTGACCGTTTCCGACCGCAAAACCCTCGCAATAACGCCTTTCGACGCGATTCGGTGATGAGTGCCGATCGCGAAGTACCGATAACGTACATTATGGTAAATCGGTCCATTTTTTAACAAATTATCTGATCCGTCACGGGTATCGAAAAACTGGAGTTTTATCACCATGGCGAAGAAAACAGGACGAGTCGCCACGGCGGATTCGTACGATAACTTTATTGCGCGTGTAGGTATGCAGCAGCCTAACCAGCACGCTGCATCGACATACCGGGCGAACTACACAAGCCGCAACCGACTGCTGATTGAGTATGCGTATCGCTCATCCTGGATTATCGGCGCTGCCGTCGATTCTAAAGCAGACGACATGACCAAAAAGGGCGTACGCATCACCAGTGAGATTGATCCAAAACGTCGTGGCGTCCTGGAGTCGAAATTTGATGAGCTGCAGCTATGGGACTGCATCAACGAGACGTTGAAATGGTCCCGGCTGTATGGCGGCGCGGTAGCGTTGATCCTCATTGAAGGGCAGGCGCCGTTAACTCCACTAGTGCTGGATAAGGTAGGCAAGGGCAGTTTTAAGGGCCTTGCCGTTCTCGACCGCTGGATGATTAACCCGCAACTCAACAGACGCATAAAGGCCTTGGGACCAAAGCTCGGCAAGCCTGAGTTTTATGACATCGTGACGACGGCGCAGGGGCTCCCTGCATGGACCGTTCATCACAGCCGCCTGATCCGTATGGATGGTGTGAAGCTGCCTTATCAGCAGAAAATCACCGAAAACGAATGGGGCATGTCCATTGTTGAGCGTATTTTTGACCGCCTGACCTCCTACGACAGCACCAGCGTTGGGGCCGCCCAGTTGGCGTATAAGGCGCACCTACGCACCGCAAAGATTAAAAAGTTGCGCGAGATTATCGCTATGGGCGGTAAGCCGTTCGAAGCGCTGATCAAAAACATGGATATGGTCCGCCAGTTCCAGACGAACGAAGGCATGTCTCTGTTTGATGCGGAGGATACTTTTGAAACTCATTCTTATTCTTTCGCGGGCCTTTCAGACCTGCTTGGCGAGTTTAAAGAGGATATTGCGGGGGCTGTTGGTATACCGCTGGTTCGCTTGTTCCGCCAGTCTCCTAAGGGGTTCTCAACCGGCGACGCCGATTTGGCGAACTACTACGACGATGTGGGCACGCTGCAGGAGCGAGATTTACGGCCTCACATCCGCCTGTTATTCGATGTACTGCATCGCTCAGAGTTTGGCGAGCCGTTGCCAGAGGATTTCACGTTTGAGTTTAATCCCCTGTGGCAGATGAGCGACACCGACCGCTCTACCGTGGCGACCAATACCGCTAATGCCCTGGCAACTGCCGTGCGGGATTTGGGAATGTCTTCTGCTGCTGCACTGACAGACCTGCGTGAACTGGCTGATGTGACCGGCATAGGCGCGTCTATTACCGACGAGGATATCAAGAATGCGGCGAAAGAGTGGAAGGAGGCTGAATTTGAAACCGAACCTCCGCCGCCGGTCGGAGCGCCAGTATCAGAAAAGCCTACTGGCGATAGTCGATCAGATAAATCAGATCGTCACCGGTTCATACGATGGTTCACAGGCAAGCGCTGATGGCATTTCGTCTCAACTGCTCGACTACTCCCAGGTGATAGGCGACTGGGCCGAAATGGTCGGAAAGAAGATGTTCGCCCAGGTAGAGCAGGAAGAGTGGAATCAGTGGCGATCTGTTTCGGAAGAAATCTCTGTTGGTTTGCGTGACGTGGTTAGCAACACCCCGGTCGGAATGGTGGCGCAGGACATTGTCTATCGTCAGATTCGGTACATGAAATCCTTGCCGATAGAGGTCGCTGGCCGGGTAAGGGAAATTCAGGAGCGCGCGATACAGGCTGTTATCAACGGTGAGCGCCCGGATCAACTGTACGAGATGATCATGCAGTCCGGAGGCGTCGCAGCCAGTAGGGCGCGAATGATAGCCCGTACGGAGATAGGCCGCGCTACCGGAGCGCTGACGCAGGCGCGAGCGCTGGCCGTTGGCTCTGAGGGCTACTGGTGGCGCATTGAAGGTGCCGGCACCCGCCCATCGCACCGCAAAATGAAAGATAAGTTTGTGCGTTGGGATAATCCGCCGACGCTCGACGGGATGACCGGACACGCTGGGTGCCTGCCCAACTGCAAATGTTGGTCAGAGGTACAGATCCCCGAACCAAAAAAATAACGAGTCGCCAATGAGCGGCTTTTTTATTGCCCGCAATTCAGCAGGTAAATCATGAAATATTTCTTCAAAACCCGCCTGGGAAACACGCGATTCCAGCTCGCTGATGGGTCGGTGCTATTCAAAGACGTGCCGATAGGGCGCACAGGCGAGCAGGAGTACGACAAAACCGAGCGGCCAGAGCTAACCCCTGACGTGCGCGGGAAGATTATCGTACGGCGGACCCCTGAAGAGGTGTTCAGCGAGCGATCCATTGCTTCTTTCGAAGGTATGGCCGTAACGATTGGTCACCCTCGTGATTTCAATGGCGACATTATTTTCGTGGCCCCGGAGAACTGGCGGCTACTAGCGCACGGGCACATTCAGAACGTCCGACGCGGAGAGGGCGATAAGTCAGACCTGCTATTGGCTGACGTCATTGTTAAGAGTCCTGAAGGTCTTCAGGCCATTGATGATGGCGATGATGAAGTTAGCTGTGGATACGATGCTGATTACGAAGAAATCTCACCCGGCCTCGCAATTCAGTCTGCGATAACCGGTAACCATCTGGCCCTTGTCCCAAACGGGCGGGCTGGTTTCCGTTGTAAAATAGGGGATGCTATGCCTAGCACAACTAAAAACTGGTTTACTCGGCTCATGAAGGCCCGTAAAACCAACGACGCCGCCGAAATGGCGAATCTTGTTGATAATGCACCTGACAGTGTGACGGGTGATGACGACGTGAGTTCTTCACTTACTCCTGGCGGAGTGGTGATCAACCTTTCACCACAAAGCCCGCTACCTGGGCCAGCTCTCCCGGGGACCGTCGATGAGGAAGAAATTCCCGCATGGGGTAAAGCGCTGATCGAGGCAGTGGCCAAACTTACCCCGGCTGCTGCAACGGGTGATGCGGGCGATGATGAAGAAAAGGACGAGAAAGAGGGGGCCGTTACTGGTGACGCCGCTTACCGTGCAGATCTGATTCAGCCTGGTATCCAGTTACCATCTTCGGCAAAGCCTACCGCGTTCAAACGCTCTGTGCTGGCAGCTGCTGATCAGGTGATGGTGCGCTCTATCGTGGGCGATGCTGATATCACCAAACTGAAAAAAGCCACCGTCGACATGGCCTTTACGGCCGTCTCTGAACTGGCAAAAAACCGCAATACCGCAGCCAAAACCACTGACGGTTTCCGCTCTATCAACTCCAACACCACCAAAACCATCGCGGAGATTAATGCTGCCGCGAAGGAACTCTGGGCTAAACACTAACGGGGCATTCAATGGATAACACGTTTCTTTACCGGATGCCTGCGGGCATCGCCGGGTCAATCTCACGCCCGCAGGATCTGACGGTTGAACCTCAGACCCTGGACAGCACAAAGGCATTCGCCGCGTATGGTCTCGCCGGGAAGTTCTCTGCGGGCAAGTTTGTGCCGATTGAGGCAGATGATGCGGCTACCGTTGTTGTGGGGATCTATGTTCGTCCTTACCCAACCACGACTCAGCCTGACAAAGTGCGCCAGATCGGAAGTGGCTACAACTTCGCGGGCGACTGCATGAAGCGTGGTTATGTCACGGTCAACCTCGGTGCTGATGCCAGTGCTGTAACGCTTGGCGGGGCTGTCTTTATGCGCGTGGCTACGCCATCAGCGTCCAGCCCGCTCGGTGCTTTCCTCGCTGCCGCTGACAGCACAAACACGGTGCAGATCACCAACGCTTACTTCAATGGCCCTGGCGACACGAACGGCAACATTGAACTGGCCTTTAATATTTAAGGAAATCGCAAATGCCAATGACATTTGACCAGGCAACAGTCGACAGTTCTGGTGCCTTTCTCATCGGAGAACTGGAGCGCCTCGACCAGACGCTGAATCTGCCGTTGACCTCGCAGACATGGAGTCGCGATATTCAGTTGCGTGAAGACGTGTCTATCGCAGACGAAATCAGTTCTTTCACCAACACCACCTTTGCTGCGGCTGGCACGCCTAATGCCAACGGCAAGAACTGGATCAGCCCGCTGGCAACAGCAATTGCCGGTATCAACGTTGATATCGAGAAGAAAGGCTTCCCGCTTGAATTATGGGGCATGGAGCTTGGCTGGACTGTTATTGAGCTGAATGCTGCAGCGCAGGTCGGTCGCCCCATCGACACCCAGAAATACGATGGTATGCAGCTTAAGTGGAACATGGACACCGATGAGCAGGTTTATGTCGGTGATACGGCAAAAGGCGCGAAAGGGCTGCTTAACCTGTCTCAGGTAACACCGATCAACGCGACCAAAACGTGGGCCACTTCCACTGCTGACGAAATCCGCGCGAGCATCAACCAGGTTCTGAACAATGCATGGATCCGTTCTGCTTACTCCAAAGTTCCGGAAGATTTGTTGTTGCCACCTGATCAGTATTCTTTTTTGGTCGACACTATCGTCTCATCTGCAGGTAACCAGTCCCTGCTGACTTACCTTGAAAGAAATACGATTGCTTTCCATCAGAATGGCAAACCGCTGAACATTCGTCCGGTTAAATGGGCGATTGGACGTGGTGTAGCAGGTAAGGATCGAATGCTGGCCTACACCAACGATAAGAAATTTACGCGTTTCCCAATGGTTCCGCTGCAGAGCGTCCCGATCCAGTATCGCGGTCTGTATCAGCTGGTGACCTATTACGGCAAGCTGGGTGCGGTTGAACCGGTTTACCCGGAAACCCTGAACTACATGGATGGCATTTAATCCAGATACAGCCCCTTCACAGGGGCTTTTTTCTAAGGAATACCGATGAAGAAAATCTATGTACTGACCGCGTTCAATTTCAACGACGGTGCGAAAATCACGCCATTCGCTGCAGGTTTCCATGATGTTGATGACGCAGTGGCAGAGCACTGGTTTGTAAAAGCGCATTGCTCACCAGATGGCGAAGCGCCGGCGGTGGCGGTAGATCCGCGTATTGCTGAATACGAAGCGCGTATCGCAGAGCTAGAAGCGCAGTTGGCGGAGGCCACCACCAATGGCAAGAAATCAAAGTCTACCGACGCCTGAGCAATTCAGAGCAGCATTTCCGCAGTACGCTGACGAAACAAAGTACCCCACACCAATGATTCAGATGCGCATTAATCTCGCTGATGTTCTGTTTAGCGAATCGCGGTTTGGTGAAGATATTTTCCCCTACATTGTTGGCCTGTATGTCGCGCACTACCTGTACCTCTATGCTGCCGATATGCGTGGCGTGGCTGTTGGTTCGGCTGGTGGTGCAAATAGCGGCGTACAGACGTCAAAGTCAGTGGATAAGGTTTCGGTAAGTTACGATGCCAGCGCGACGCTGGACCCGAATGCGGGCTTCTGGAATAACTCCCGGTACGGTTCTGAGTTCTGGGAATATCTGATGATTTTCGGTGCGGGAGCAATTCAATTGGGGACGCCGTAATGAAAAGCGGACTCACGATACGCTCTGACAATTACGCCGATGTTCTCGACGCACTGAACAAGCTGTCTGACACCGATGTGCTGGTGGGTATTCCCGCTGGCCCTCCACGTGAAGATTCCCCACTGAGTAATGCCGAAATTGGTTACCTGCAGTCCACCGGGGCGACCGTGGAGATTGACGGCGAGATCGTCACGCTTCCACCACGGCCTTTTCTCGATATGGGGATAGAGGATTCTCGGGATAAAACCACCGCACGGTTGAAGCTTGCCGCACAGGCTGCGCTTGAGGGTCATTCTGGTGTGGCAGAGCAGCATCTTGAATCTGCTGGGCAGATTGCCCGTGATGCGGCAAAGGCGGTTATCGGTGACGGTGATCGACTAGAGCCTTTATCCGAAAAGACGCTCAAGCGACGTCGTGCTGCTGGTTTGAGAGGTATTAAGCCGCTGTATGCTCATGGCTTCCTGTTGCGTGCGATTCAATACGTCGTAAGGAAAAAATAATGCCTTTACTCGATGTGACAGAGGTTCTTCTGGACCCGGATTTTGTCGATCTGACGCTGGTATGTCACCGACAGGTGCAGACGGTTGACGAAGATAATTTCCCGGTCAATACGCCGCAGGATATCCCGTTTTCCGGGGTGGTGACCGTTGACCGCTCTCTGGAAGCGAAACGTATGGCCGCCGGACAGAACATCAACGGCTCAATCCTCATCGTTACTCAGTTCAGGCTTACGCAGGGTCAGCCCGGACTGGATGCTGACACAGTGACCTACCAGGGGCGCGACTATCGCGTGACGTTTGTCGATCCGTATACGGCCTACGGCGCCGGGTTCGTCCAGGCACATTGCGAACTGCTGGAATTTGACGGAGGTACGCCAGTTGAGTAACGACAGCACAGTGGCGGGCTATCTGACGCCCGTCGGTGATTCGCCGCCCTACGATGAGGATCTGGAAAGGTTAATCAGCCGCTGGATACGGGGCGTTACCGGGCTGGATGCCACGCTGGTTTACCCACGTTGGACCGATCCGCAAAAGCAGATACCCAAAAACGGCACCACCTGGTGCGCGTTCGGTATCACTGGTATTCAGGAAGACTTCAATCCCGCTTACCGGCAGGGTGAAGAGAGCGCCGAACAATGGTCACATGAGACCGTGAGTCTGATTCTGTGCTTCTACGGACCGCAGGGACTGGCGACGGCCACACGCTTTCGTGACGGCCTGCTGGTATCGCAGAACAATGACGAACTGAACCGCTCAGGACTGACATTCCTTCAGATGGGCCGGATCCTCAACCTTCCTGAACTCATTAATAACCAGTGGGTGCGCCGGTACGATATCAGCGTTGACCTGCGTCGAAAAATCATCCGCCAGTACGGCATTCAATCGCTGGTCGACGCACCAGTGCAATATTTTGGAGAATAAAACATGGCACAGGGCTTACCTGTTTCCAATGTCGTGAACGTGGACATCATCATGTCAGCGGTTGCGGCTACGGGGCGTAACTTCGGTGCGCTCCTCATTCTGGGAACCTCAACCGTTATTCCGGTGACCGAGCGTATTCGCCAGTATTCAGCCATTGAAGATATCGGCGATGATTTTGGCGTTGATTCTCCGGAATACGAAGCGGCTACCATCTTCTTTTCACAGTCACCAAAACCGACGCTGGTTTATATAGGCCGTTGGGCGAAGACGCTGGCGGGAGGTGAAGAGGGAGCGGTAGAAACCATGCTGCAGGCGGTTAATGCTGCGCTGCAGTATACCAACTGGTATGGGCTGGCGATTGCCGACAGTGCAGATCTTGTTGATGCTGATGTTATTTCGGTTGCTGCTGCTATTGAAGCATCCAGCCTTAGCCGCATTCTGGCCGTAACCACAGATGACGTGAACGTGCTGGTGGCCGGTAACACCGATAACATCGGCTATAAGCTGAAAGCCGCCGGCTACAGCCGTACATTCTTGCAGTACAGTTCCAGCAGCAAATACGCCGCTATCTCGGCCTTTGGTCGTGCGTTTACGGTGAATTTCACCGGCAATAACACCACGATCACCCTGAAGTTCAAAGTTGAGCCTAGCGTGACGTACGAAACGCTGACGACCGCGCAGGCGTCCGCCATTGATGCCATTAACGGGAACGTCTACGTCTACTACGCCAACGATACGGCGATTATCCAGCAGGGTGTGATGGCGAACGGCGATTTCTTTGATGAACGCCATGGCCTGGACTGGCTGCAGAACTACGTACAGACCAATCTCTACAACCTGCTGTACACCTCAACTACCAAAATCCCACAGACCGACGCTGGCGTAACCCGTTTAATGACCAACGTCGAAGCCTCGCTCGATCAGGCGGTTAATAACGGTCTGATTGCTCCGGGTGTCTGGAATGGTGGCCCGATCGGTCAGATTGAATCAGGTGACACGTTGACCAAAGGCTACTACGTCTATGCCGGTGCGGTAGCTAATCAGGCTCAGTCCGACAGGGAAGCCCGTAAGTCACCGGTGATTCAGGCAGCAATCAAACTGGCCGGGGCAATTCACTATGCCGACGTGCAGATCAACGTGGTGCGATAAGGAGCGACCATGAGCGGAACCTATAGTTTTATTGACGTCTCGGCGTCGCTGACTGGCCCGACCGGAAGTATCGATCTGGGCTACGGCTCGGCGAACTCCGAAGAGGGCATTACGATCACGATGACCGAGGCGAAGAACACAATGACCGTCGGCGCTGATGGTGAGGTGATGCATAGCCTCCATGCCGGAAAGAGCGGCACCATCACTGTGACCCTGTTAAAAACCTCCCCGGTGAACAAAAAGCTATCCCTGATGTACAACGCGCAGAGTCAGTCATCAGCGACGTGGGGTAATAACGTCATTGTGGTACGAAACAAAGCCTCTGGCGACATCTCTACAGCGCGATCCTGCGCATTCCAGAAACAGCCAGACCATTCCAACGCGAAAGTAGGGAATACCGTTTCGTGGGTATTTGACGCCGGTAAGATTGACCAGTTGCTGGGGGAGTTTTAACAGATGGAATTTCAAATCAAAGGCGTTAACTACCGCGCAGCCAAACTCGATGTTTTCCAGCAGTTGAAGGTCAGTCGCAAACTTCTGCCGGTGCTAGCCGGGCTGATTAGTGAGTTTTCGACGCTGAAGGCACAGGCTGTTGCCGGGAACTCCGGCGCTGTAGTGGAAAGTGTGCTGCCGAAAATCGCCGACACGCTGTCGGCATTGCCGGATGACGACGTTAATGCGGTTATTTATCCGTGCCTGGGTGTCGTTTCCCGCCAGCATGAAAAGGGATGGGTGAAAGTCTTCGATCAGGGCGTGCTGATGTTCGACGACATCGACCTGTTCACGATGCTGCAGCTGGTGGCGCGGGTGGTCGCCGATAGTCTGGGAAATTTTTTGAAAGAACTCCCCGCCAGCGAGACGCCCACCCCGCCAGCGGCCTGACGCTTGAGTCCTTACCTGAAGGCGAAAGCTTTCTGATGCGCCCGGTGGAAGCCGGGTATATCCCCTATACCGCACTGAAGGACGGGTCAGTCGACCTGGCCGACATTGCCCGCATGAATGACTGGCTGGATCTCAAAGCCGATAACGACTACCGCATAGCGAAATGGAGAGAGGACAATGAACGCTGAAACGCTCAAGGACTTTCTGATCTCGCTCGGGTTTAACGTTGACGAGGCTGGCGCCAGAAAATTTGATTCGGTGGTTACCGGGACGACGCTCAAGGCGATCGAACTTGGTACCAAAGTGGAGCTGGCCGCTGCATCGGTCGTGGCGTACACAGCCAAAATCGCCAGCAGTCTGGATAATCTGTACTGGGCTTCTCAGCGTACCGGCGCGACGGTGCAGGGCATTAAGCAAATCGGGTATGCCGTCAGCCAGATGGGCGGCAGCGTGGACGCCGCCAGAGGCTCACTTGAAAACCTGTCACGGTTCGTGCGTAACAACCCCGGCGCTGAAGGCTTCCTGAATCGTCTTGGCGTGCAGACTCGCGATGCTAAGGGCAACATGCGGGATATGGCCAGCATCTTCACCGGTGTAGGCCAGCGTCTCAGCAGCATGCCGTACTACAGGGCTAATCAGTACGCACAGATGCTGGGTATTGATGAAAACACCCTGATGGCAATGCGTCGCGGTATCGGCCAGTTCAGCGGCGAATATACCGCAATGGCGAAAGCGATCGGCTATAACGCAGACGTGGCCGCCGTCAGTTCAAACAAGTTCATGACCTCGCTGCGCTCCTTCGGCCTGATGGCCGGCATGGCACGGGATAAAATCGGTTCCGGCCTCGCTGATGGGCTGGCCGGGTCGATGGGCCGGCTGCGGCGCCAGATACTGGACAATTTCCCGAAAATCGAAGGTGCAATCACCGCGACGGTTAAGGGGATCCTCTGGGCTGGTGAAATGGTCGGCAGGATGATTTACCGGCTCATGCAGTTAGGCCAGGGTATCAGTGACTGGTGGGATTCTCTGGATAAGCAGTCGCAGGAGTTGATAGAGCTCCTCGGGGCGCTTACTGCCGCCTGGTGGCTACTGAACCGCGCCATGATGGCGTCACCCATTACCTGGGTGCTTGGTCTTGCGGGTGCCATAGCGTTGCTTTGGGAGGATTATCAGACCTGGAAAGAGGGCGGCAAAAGCCTCATTGACTGGGAGAAATGGAAACCTGAAGTTGATGCCGCGCTTAATATGGTTGGCGACCTGAAACAATCGGTCATCGATCTCGGGAAGGCGCTGACGAAGCTTCTGAACATCGACCCTAAATCCTGGTCATTGAAGTGGGACTTCAGTAACTTCATTACCCAGATGGGTGAGTTCAGCAAAATGCTGAGCATGATTGGTGATTTGCTGGGAGCCATCAAAGATGGCCGTTGGTCAGATGCGGCCAGTATCGGCAAGGCGATTCTCAAGCAGGGAAGCGATCAGCCTGATGCGCTTCCTGGTGTGACAAGTAGCGCTGTTAATGCCAGGGGTAAGGTGCTCGGTTTTTGGGAGGAAGTTAAGTCCCGCTTCAGTGATGGCGGCTGGTATCAGCATGAGCAGAAAACGCTTGCCGATCGCAACAACAATCCTGGGAACATTCGCCCTGTCGGCGGTGGGGGCTTCCGTGCGTTCGGATCAGCACTGGAAGGCTGGTCGGCGATGAAAAACCAGCTGATGCGTTACTTCACAGGGAAAACGACAGGTCGCCGCCTGCAGTCCATTATGGATATCGTCAGCACCTGGGCCCCGGCGGGCGACAATAATGACCCGCAGCAGTATGCCCGACAGGTAGCAGGATGGATGGGGGTATCACCTACGGCAGCGCTGAACCTGTCAGACCCGAATACGATGGGGGCACTAATGCAGTCTATGGCCCGCAAAGAAGGCTATTCGAACTGGAACAGCCCGCTGGCTTATCAGGCATCAGGTGCGCAGATTCAGCAGCATAATACCTACCATATTCAGGGCTCGAACGCCCAGGAGATCGGACAGGAAGTCGGCCAGCGCCAGTTGGATGCGAATGCAAGGGTGTTACGTACTAACCAGAGCGGGGCGGGCTGATGGATATTCTTTCAACGCTGTTTCAGCAGCAGAGCAGAAAAATTGGGCTGATCGTTCCCAGTGTCGTTATCTCTGAAAAGCACAATGACACGCTGGAAATTACCGAACACCCGGTAGAGGTTGGTGCTGCGATTTCTGACCATGCCTACCGTCGCCCGTCAGAAGTGATTATGCAGGTTGGTTTTGCTGGTGGCGGGTCTCTGCTCGACTTTCTCGATACCACTTCAATCGGGTTGGGCATCGGCCTTAGCCCGAAAGAAACGTATCAGGAGTTGCTGGACCTGCAAAACAGCAGGGTGCCTTTCGATGTGGTGACCGGTAAACGGATTTACACCAACATGCTGATCCGTGCGCTGGAAGTCACCACCGACAGGACATCGGAAAATGTGTTATCTGCGGTGCTTACGCTGCGCGAGGTCATTATTACCAGTACAACCACCACGCAGGTAGCAGCCAAAGAAGATATGAAACTGGGGGCTAATACTTCGGCAGTGCAGAACTCAGGAGTTAAAACGCCGACGGCGAAAAATGAGTCTCTGTTAAGCCGCTTGGCTGGCTACGCAACCGGAGGATAAATGGCCGTATCAGAAATCCCGCTGTCACCAGAAAATCAGTCGTTTTCAATATCGCTGGCGGGGCAGAGTTTTCAGATGGCGGTTACCTGGCGGGCTGCGTTCTGGTGTCTGGACATCATGGACAGCAGCGGTGGCGACCTGATTAAAGGCGTACCGCTTATCACCGGCGCTGACCTGCTGGCGCAGTACGATTATCTCGGGCTGGGGTTTTCGCTTTATGTCGGCTGTGATAACCCGGCGAACGAAAACCCCACCGAAACCGATCTCGGAATAAACAGCCATCTTTATGCGGTAACGGAGTAATCATGTCACAGAACTGGATGCGGCATTTTGAGTTGCAGCTTGTCGACTCGAAAGGCAACGCTACCGATTTCGGTAGCTTCAAGGTCACTTTTACCATCGACTGGTTCAATCTGAGCAGTGAAACGCGGGTAGGGACCTTCAAGGTGTATAACCTCGCTGCTGATACCGTTAACCGGATTGTTGGCGATGAATTTACCCGTATCCGGGTAATTGCCGGTTACGACGGGATTGCGGCTGATGTTTCCGCCAGCCAGGTCGGCGTAGCGCGAACAGTAAACCACGACGAAGTAGGCCAGATGGACGGGCGAAATTATGGGCTAATCTTTGATGGCGAGATCCGCTACACCATCACCGGTAAAGATAACCCCATCGACAGCTTTGTGCTGATTCAGGCGGCCGACTCAGACCGGGCATTTGCAACCTCGATCACGACGCAGACGCTTGCTGCGGGCTATACGGTTGCAGATGTCAATGCGGCACTGATGAAGGATTTCAACGCAAAAGGCGCGACTGAGGGAAGCACTCCTGCTATGCCCGCTACGGTCTTCCCACGTGGGCGGGTGCTGTTTGGCATGACGCGTCACCTGATGGATAACGTTGCCGATCAATGCCAGGCTGACTGGAAGTTTGTTGATGGTAAGCGTGAGATGGTGGCGAAAAACGAAGTCGTTCACGATGCGATTAAGCTGAACAGCGCCACTGGCCTCATCGGCATGCCACAACAGACTATCGGCAGCGGTGTTAACGTGCGCTGTCTGATTAACCCCAACATCCGGGTTAATGGGCTGATAGAGTTGAATCAGGCCTCTGTCTACCGCACGGTGCTGGGCAATAACGACATCGCTATGACTCAGGGCCGCATCACCGACCAGAACAACAACGGCAACATCACCGTTGAGGGTACTACCGCACAACCCGCGAGCATTGCGACCGACGGCGTTTATATTGTCCGTGGCATTATGTACACTGGCGACACAAGGGGCCAGGCGTGGTACATGGATATGATGTGTGAAGCGCGTGGTGCTCAAGATCTGAGAACTCAGGATTCACTCAATCGGGGGTAAGCGTGAAAGCATTCGCTTTTTTCATTGCGGCTTTAGTGTCCTTTGGCGCATCGGCAAGCGGCTATACGGCGTATTGCGGGCCATACACCATTGAAGCAAGGGTTGGTGAAATGGACATAATCAATGGCGAACGGGTCACCTCTCAGAAAATTACAAATTTAGGAGCAGACGGCATCAAAATTGATATGGGACTGATGCCCGCCAAAGACGGCAACAACTACGGCTTTCAGTATATTCATCGTCCTGGCTCTGAATCTCGATTCTTGAACGTCCAACTTCTACAAAATAGCATGGATGCACCGAAGGTGATTGGGTCTTTCCCGTGCAAGAAAGTTGACGGCTAAAAATTAACGTTAGGAAAAGGAAAAACTATGAGGATTATAGTCGCTAGTGTGATACTTGGTGCTTCAGCAATATTCTCAGCTGCAATGCTTTCAGGAAATCTAGATTTTAAAAGTAA
>OIXV01001882.1_pt1 | contig 17890 bp, 16 predicted proteins | sample 1587771 | NCBI WGS metagenome assembly OIXV01 (sample SAMEA3888893, study PRJEB22519) | human gut metagenome | biome: human gut; feature: human-associated habitat; material: faeces | place: Denmark | collected 2010
GGGGTCAAGCTCGTCCAGCCGCTCGTAAATCTCATAGGAATTTTTAACCTCGGCAATGTCCTTGGGCGGAGCCAGAATATGTTTGCCATTCAGAACGGCAGTGACCTGTTCCAGACTCAGGGTGTTCTGCTCGATGGCGAGGGAGCCGTGAATGGTGCGGATGCGGTTGGTACGGCGCAGATTGGGGTTACTGGAAAGATGATCGTGCGCGGAAAGTCTTCCGGCCAGTTCGGAGATTTCTGCAACATCATCAATGATTTTGTTCGTAATTTGAAAAGGCGGCTGTTTGTTTTTCATGAGTACCTCACAGCGTAGTTTGATTGTCCATATTATAGCATGCATCACTCATTTCATCAATCATGATTTACCGTGATTTGAGTGATGTTATTCTTATTTCGCACACCAAAAACAAAGGAGGAATCACTTTGGCATCAATTGTTCAGCGACGCGGCAGTTACAGCGTGGTTTACTACACAAAGGAAAACGGTATCCGAAAACAGAAGTGGGAGAGTTTTCGCACGGAAAAAGATGCGCTGCACCGGAAATATATGGTCGAGCAGTACCAGCAGGTAAAGAAGGAACTGGCACGTCGCCCGCAGACAGTAGGACAGCTCATTCAGGAATATGTCTGGTTATATGGCAGAGCAAAATGGTCACTGTCCATGTACACATCCACCCAGGGATTGATTCGGAATTATATCAATCCCTACTTTGGCAGCGTTCGCTTGGATGAGCTGACACCACGACTGGTATCTAGACTTTACATGGAATTTCAGCAAGAGCCGAGATATTGCGGACCATACCACAAATATGAGAGGCAGTCTGTCTCGGCCAGTACATTGAAAAGCGTACATAAACTGCTACATAGCGCTTTCGAACAAGCTGTCCTGTGGGAATATGTGGATCGCAACCCCTTTCATAAAGGAGCGCTCCCTAAAACCAAATCAGCACCATCAGTATTCCTATCCCCAGAGCAGATCCAACTCCTTTTGCGTCATTGCAGCGTGTCGTGGCTGCGGTTAGCGATTGAACTGTCTTTCGTGTGCACACTTCGCAGAGGTGAATTGTTGGCGTTGACATGGGACGATATTAACTGGGAACAGAATTCATTGCAGATCAGCAAGACATTGTGTCGGGTCAGCAAGGATGCGATGTTGCTGTTAGAAGAGCGAGATGTTTTGCACGTATTCCCAACGGAGGCGCACAGCAAAACGGTTCTCGTTCTAAAATCGCCTAAGACGGAATCAAGCAATCGCATCATCTATCTTCCACCGTCGTTAAAGTGCTCCCTGCTTGAATGGCAAAATGAGCAGAAAAAATCAGCCATCGGTGAATTGCCAAGGTTGATTTTCACTTATGAAGATAACCGGCCACTGCAAGGCGGTGTTCTTACGAATCATTTTCAAAAACTTCTGGCGAAGTGCAATCTCCCGAAAGTGACCTTCCACAGTTTACGCCACAGCAGTATCACCTATAAGCTGGTTCTGACAGGCGGGGACATTAAGGCGGTGCAGGGAGATTCGGGCCACTCGCAAGCAGACATGATCACCGAGATCTATGGTCACATACTGGATGCAAATCGCCGTAAGACTACGGAACGGTTTGAGGAAGAATTCTATCAAAATTATGGCACCATTTCGTGTAATCGAATCTAAGAGCATCCGCTTAGGAGGCGGAAGCTCGATAGATACAGCCAGCAGGTGGCAAAATCCCGTTGGGAAATAGCGATACATGCATTATCTGAGTCATTCTAATCAATAAGTAGAAATCAATAAGGGATCACTCCCTTTTTATAATAGAAAGTTAAGTGCGCAAAGGAGAAACAGAATAATATGAATGACAGATTTACCCCATCAATCAACGACTTGTCTGGTGCGTTGACACTTCCATTGATTAGCAGGCTATTTGCAGAATATCAAAGCATTGAAAAGATGGATGTCCTGCTGCAAATGTTGACAGTATTATTTCGCTGCGGCCATACCGCTCAAGCATTTGATATAATCTGCGCGCTCTTTCAAACATCTGGATTAACTCTGCCGCAAGAGTTTTACAGCGGCATAAAGACTGACCTGGATAAGCATAAGTTTGTGGGAGAGTTTCTAACCGATTTTCAAGAGATACTGGATGAGCTGCATATTTGATTTTTAGAAATGCGACTTTCTGAAAAAATGCAACAGTCCAATATCGCGCATATTCGCTCGCTGTATATGGCAAGATAATGATTTGGGAGAAGGTGAAGTGAAATGAAAGCAGCAGTACTATTTTGCCACACAGATGAACAGGAACCCAATGCAGCAGTCGAACGGGAATTGGGCAGGCAATACACACAATTATCTCAATACGCGAATGCGTATGGTTTTGAACTGGAGCAAGTCTTTTTCCACGTTGGGCAATTGGATTATGAACATCCCGATGATGTACTTTTGCGATTTTTGCGTGGATTGCAAAATAGCAGATCGAACATTGTTATCGCAGAAACGCGAGACTACTTCCCAGAGAGTCAAATGAGGTTTATTCCTCCGATACATGCGTGCTTTTTGAAGGAACATATTCAACAAATGAAGATAGGCAGCAGGCAGCACCCATTGCCTGCTGAAAAGAAAACTTTATCCGGAAAACCATATCTATACAACAAAGAGAAAAACCGTTGAAATTTGATGAGTCTTGACGGATAATGAAAGCATCCCATAAAAGAATGTGACAGCTATGGTTGTGAAAGTAACGCAATATCTTCAGGATGTTCTGGCGCCGACATTGAACCATTTTCATGTTCCGGCAGCATATGCGAGACAGATTATAGATACAGTTGAGCTGCAAATGACATCATTTTTGCGACATTGGGATGATCTTGCCTTTCGGAGAACATTATTGCTGTTAGGCTCAGAAGAAGGCCCTTTCTATGAGCCTGCCGGAAAAGCCGAAGTGAAATGTTTTGTGGTCGTAACGCTCCGAAATAGCCCGATCGAAACAATCCAGAGCGACAATTATGCTTGTGCGGGAATGCAGGACAGCCTCTCCAATCAGGATGTGAAGGAAATTACCAGCGGAGCAATCCGTTTTTTCAATCCCCTGGATTTTTCCTCCATGTGCTTACAGGCGAAGAACTGTTCGGGATATGATTACTATCAAGAAATCGCGGAACGCCATCCCGTCGCGTGGGCGGCTCTGCGGGCATTAGGGACAACTTCGGCTAAAATTATTGATTATCCAAAAGTTCAATATGATACTCCTTTTTCAATCGAAGCCTGCGGTGAGATTCAAACCGACTGTGCGGATGAACTTCAACAAAAGAGGCTTATCCCCAAAGTAGTATTCGACGGATACTCTGCGATGTGGGATCCCCAACTGCTTGGGGTATTGCGAAGCCTTTCCCCTTCGTCCAGAAGTACTTTTGCCGTAGAATCCTTGAAGTCTGCCACTAGAAATTTCGAAAAGCTACTAGATATTCTGGAATTTTTGCTGACGCATGACCTGAAATTCGCTTCAACGAATTTTTACATAGAAAATGGACATGTTGAACGCAGAATAAAACCCTTGCGTGCTGGACATACATCGAAAGAGATCCAGAAAAATCTTTCTCAGACGGCAGGGTTAGGATACCGACATGCTGCTGCATTGAATCAACTCTGAGCTAAATTGATAGGAAAAGCACAGCCACCCCGTAACTCAACGAGGTGGCTGTGCTTTTTCATCAGGCAATTACATAGTTTTTGATGAAGGAGGTGTGCCATGAAAGCACAGGAACTGGTAATCAGCTGTTTTTACGATAATGATGGGGAGTCCATACGGGACTTGCTATATTCATCCTTCGCTGCCTTCCTAAAGCGGGAGCTTGGAAAATTTGCGCCCGCACAGGATCATCCTGTATGATAGACGGGATGAATGGCCGCTTATCTCAGGAGGTTTAGAGTATGTATCAAGAGATAAGCAACCCTATGGATTATCATGTGGCATTATACATCAGACTGTCAAAGGAGGATGAGAGCGAAGGTCCATCACAGAGCGTTACCAACCAGCAGTCCTTACTGGACGAATTTGCACGCAAACACCGTTTGCAGGTCTATGACACCTACATTGACGATGGCTGGAGCGGTACAAACTTCGACCGTCCGGCCTTTCAGCGCATGGTAGAGGACATTGAGGCCAAGAAGGTCAACATGGTCATTACCAAGGACCTGAGCCGACTGGGCCGTGACTACATCATGACCGGCCACTATATGGAGCGGTACTTCCCAGAAAAGCGGGTGCGATACATTTCCCTGCTGGACGGTATCGACACCGGCGTGGAGTCCACAGCCAACGACATTACGCCGTTCCGGGCCATCATGAACGATATGTACGCCAAGGACATCTCCAAGAAGATCAAGAGTGTCAAGCGAGATAAGCAGCGCAAGGGGCAGTTTATCGGCGGCAAACCGGTATATGGCTACAAAATGCACCCGACCGAAAAGAACAAGATCATCATTGATGAGGAGGTTGCGCCCATAGTGCGGCGGATCTTTGCCATGGCGCTGGACGGCGTTAGCTGCCGCCAAATTGCCGCTATGCTGAACGAGGAGAGCGTCCCTACACCGGCCACCTACTGTGGCTGGAACATGGGTCGCAAAGGACCCTATGCGGGGCTTTGGAGCAGCGAACGTATTTCCGATATGCTGCAAAATGAGACCTACATCGGCAATATGGTGCAGGGGCGGCAAGTGAAGATCAGCTACAAGTCTAAGAAGTGTTTGCATCAGGATCGTAATAATTGGGTTGTGGTTGAAGATACCCATGAGCCGCTGATTGACGCCGAGAGCTTCCGCAAGGTGCGGATGCTGGTGAACAGCCGCAAACGCACCCGAAGCCGTACCTACGATTTCCTGTTGAAGGGCTTGATTTTTTGCCACGAATGCGGTTATCCCCTGGGCGTGCTGAATCGCCCCAACGCCAAGGGAGAAGAAACACTGTATTTCGTCTGCCGTACCTATCAGCGTTTTACCAAGAACAGTGCCTGCACCACACATTATATCAAGGAAAAAACGGTAACGGATGCAGTGATTGCCAAGGTTCGAGAGGTCTGCGAAGACTATTTGACCGCGGAAGCATTGCTTCCCGCTGCGGAAAAGACGGTGAAGGAGGCGTCGCAGGAGAGCAAGACGGCGGCGGAGATCAGCGCTCTGCAAAATAAGAGTGCCAACCTTACAGAGCACCTTGACCGAATGTACACCGACCGTCTTTCCGGTTTGCTGCCGGAGGAGGACTTTCAGCGTATCTTCACCCGCATCAAGGACGAACGGGCACAGCTGGAGGAACGAATCAAGGAGCTTCAACAGCAGCAAAAGAACCCTATCAGCCAAACAGAGCGAGCAAAAGACTTGGTGCAAAGATACCTTGATACCGCCTGTGCCAACCGGGAACTACTGGTGAGCCTGATCGAGCGAATCGAGCTGACGGCGGACAGGGAGATCATTGTCAAGTTTCGATTTGCAGAACTTCAGCAGGCGGGATAAATCTAGCCATATCAATGGTTTGCGCCGTTATGAGCGGCGCGATTTTCAAGACGAAATCACTTACAATAGTTCCCGCACTATGTATCGCGCATCGAAAAGCGCGCGCTGCAAAAACTCGAAGAGGCGCTCGGTGAGCGAAGCTGAGCAAAAAAACGCGGGGCGCAGATAACTGCGCCCCGCGGCCCGCTCTTGGGGAGAGCGGATGGGAATAAGCAACGTTATAAAATGGTGCCGCCGCCGAGCACGGTGTCGCCGTCGTAGAGCACGACGGCCTGACCCGGCGTGATAGCGCGCTGCGGCTCGTCGAAGACGAGGTGCACGCGCCCGTCAGAAAGCACTGTGACCGTCGCCGCCTGCTCGCGCTGGTGGTAGCGTACGCGCGCGGTCGCGCGCAGTTCGCACGGCGGGACATCGTAGGCGATCCAGTTGAAGTCATTCGCCGTCAGCTCGCGGGAGAAGAGCGCGTCGTTTCCGCTCAGCACCACGCGGTTTTCTGCCACGTCGATGCGCTTGACATACAGCGGTGCGTCCGCTGCGATGCCGAGGCCCTTGCGCTGGCCGACGGTGTAGTGCACGATGCCCCTGTGCTGACCGAGCACATGGCCGCCTTCGTCAACAAAGTCGCCCGCGGGGCAGTCATGCCCCGTGTAGCGCGCGATGAAGCGCGCATAGTCGCCGTCCGGCACAAAGCAGATATCCTGACTGTCCGGCTTGTCCGCGTTGTAGAAGCCCTGCTCCTCCGCGATGCGGCGCGTCTCGCTCTTGTGCATCGCGCCGAGCGGCAGACGCGTGTGCGCGAGCTGCTCCTGCGTGAGCGAATAGAGCACGTAACTCTGGTCCTTGCTCTCATCGAGCGCCTTTTTGAGAAGCCACCGCCCGTTTTCCTGTTCGATGCACGCGTAATGGCCCGTGACGATGGCGTCGCAGCCAAAAACGCGGGCGCGCTCGTAGAGACGCTCGAATTTCAGATAGCGGTTGCAGTCGATGCAGGGGTTCGGCGTCGCACCGTGCTCGTAGGCGGAGATAAAGCGGTCGATGACCTGACCCTTGAAGTCATCCGAGAAGTTGAAGACATAGTAGGGAATGCCGAGACGGAATGCGACCGAGCGCGCATCCTCCACATCCTCGAGCGAGCAGCAGGTCTTCGTGGCCTTCACGCCAATATCCTCGTTTTGAAAGAGTTTCATCGTTGCGCCGATGCACTCGCAGCCCTGGTCCTTCATCAAAAATGCGGCGACGCTCGAGTCCACACCGCCGCTCATTGCGATCAATACCTTATCCATATTTCTCATACCATGCGGCACGCTTTTGTCGGCGATACCGCTTTTACTTTTATAAAATGAAAGATTTTTTGCCGCTCGTGAGGTCCTTCCACATCGGGGACATATCGCGAAGGTAAGCGACGACCTCGGGCACGGCCTTGAGGATGCGGTCCACATCCTCATCGGTGTTCCACTCGCACAGGCTCAGACGCAGCGAGCCGCGCGCCATGTCGCGCGTGCGGCCGATGGCCAGCAACACATGGCTGGGGTCGAGCGAGCCGGATGTGCACGCGCTGCCGGAAGAGGCGCAGATGCCCTTCGCATCGAGCAGGAGAAGAAGGCTCTCGCCCTCGATGCCCTCAAAGCAGAAGCTCACATTGCCGGGCAGGCGATCCACGGGATCGCCGTTGAGTGCGCTGTGCGGGATCTTGGAAAGGCCGGCGATCAGGCGGTCGCGCAGGGCGCTGACCTTCCGGGCGTTTTCATCGATGTGCGCGCAGGCTTCCTCCAGCGCCGCAGCCATGCCCATGATGGCGGGGATGTTCTCCGTGCCGGCGCGCTTGCCGCGCTCCTGTGCGCCGCCCTCGATGAGGCTCGTGAGGGGAACGCCCTGCCGCGCGTACAGAAGCCCGATGCCCTTCGGGCCGTGGAACTTGTGCGCGGAGAGGGAGAGCATATCAATGTGCTGCGCCTTTACGTCGATAGGGACATGGCCTGCCGCCTGCACCGCGTCGGTGTGGAAGAGCACGCCCGCGTCATGGCAGACCTGCCCGATCTCGGCGATCGGCAGAATGGAACCGATCTCGTTGTTGGCATACATGACGGTGACAAGGCAGGTATCCGCGCGGATGGCGTCCTTCACCTGCTGCGCCGTGACCGTACCGATGCGGCCGACGGGCAGAAGCTCGACCTCGAAACCCTCCTTTTCAAGCTTTTTGAGCGTGTGCAGCACGGCGTGATGCTCGAACGCGGTCGAAATGATGTGCTTTTTGCCTTTGCGTTCGCCGAGGCGCGCGGCGGAGAGGATGGCCTGATCGTCGGCCTCGCTGCCGCCGGAGGTGAAGTAGATCTCACGCGGGGAGGTGTTCAGGCATTTCGCGATGCGCTCGCGTGCGCTGAGCAGCGCCCCAGCCGCCTGCTGGCCGATGGAATGTAGGCTCGAGGGGTTGCCGTAGACGGTCTCCAGATAGGGAAGCATCGCATCGATCGCTGCGCGGCTCATCTGAGTCGTCGCGGCGTTGTCCGCGTAAACGGTGGTCATAGGAGACCTCCTTTGACAGAAATAAAATCCTATCTAATCAGTGTGTTGATATATGATACCCAGAAAAACATACTTTGTCAATGGCTTTACAAATGCCGTGCGTACCATTTTGCGAAAAAGGCGGGATGGGGAAGTACAGGAAGGGGATGGTGTCTGGGAGCAACCGCCGGTTGCTTGTTTACAGGCGGAGACCATGATAAAATGAGGAAAACCTGAACAGGGAGGGACGGTATGGAGACAAAGGAGGTCCTGCGGACCTTAAGAATGCGGAATGGTCTGTCACAGGACGAGCTTGCGGAAAAGCTCTTTGTGACAAGGCAGGCGGTGTCCCGCTGGGAAAATGGGGAGACGACGCCCAATGTGGAGACATTAAAGCTGCTTTCGAGGTTCTTTGACGTTTCGATCAACACGCTGCTGGGAACGCCGAGACAGCTCATCTGCCAGTGCTGCGGGATGCCGCTGGAGGACAGCACGCTCAGCAGGGAACCGGACGGCTCGTTGAACGAGGAATACTGCAAGTGGTGCTATGCCGATGGAGCGTTCAAGTATTCCAGCAAGGAAGAGCTGATCGATCTCTGCGTAACGCATATGGCGAGCGAGCAGTGGCCGGCGGAACAGGTCCGCGCGCATATGGAAGCTGTGGTGCCGCAGTTGTCGCATTGGAAAAGGTGAACGGACGGACCCTCACACTGCCCCGCGCCGCTTGACGGCGCAGGGGTTTTGTGATATCCTGTCGCAGCAAACTGAATAGGACTTGAGGTGCCGCCGGGAGGCGGCCGAACAGGGAAGCGGGGTGTAAATCCCCAGCGGAGCCGCCGCCGTGATGGAAGAGCCCGTTTTCGATATGCCACTGGATCATTCCGGGAAGGTGAAAACGGACGGGGAAGCCTGAGCCGGAAGACCTGCCTCAAGTGCCGTACAAAGCGCCGCGGATCTTCGGCTAAAAAGTACACGCTCAGCAGGGCGGAGAGTTTCTCCGGCCTGCCGGTCTCTTCTTTCTTTGTATGGCTTGCCAAAACAAAAAAGGAGAGATTTTTTCATGGAGAAAAAGAACAACAAGAAGGGCCTTATTGCCCTCGCGGTGGTCCTCGTGCTGGCCATCGCCGCGCTCATCATCTGGCAGGTGAACAAGCCCGAGCCGCAGCAGGGCGGCAAGGAGATCACTGTCAACGTTACGCACCTTGACGGCGATGAAGTGTCCTACACCATCAGCACCGATGAAGAGTACCTGCGCGGCGCGCTCGAACAGGAGGACCTTATCGAGGGCACTGAGAGCGAGTACGGCCTTTATGTTACGACTGTGGACGGCGAGACTGCCGACGACAGCAAGCAGGAGTGGTGGGGCTACAGCGTCAACGGTGAATTCGCCGAGCTTGGCGTGGACAGTCAGCCCGTTGCGGACGGCGACGTCTACGACTTCGTCCTGAATGTCGGTTGGTAAGACCTCACGCCTGAGCATCCGCGAGATCGCGGAGCTCTCGCTCATCTGCGCGCTGATGGTCGCGGGAAAAGAGAGCCTGCGCCTCATCCCAAATGTTCATCCGGTCACGCTTTTGCTGCTGCTGGCGACGGCGGTGTACGGCGCCAAGGCGCTCTATCCCGCTTTCGGCTTCGCCCTGCTCGAGATCGCGCTCTACGGCGCGGGACTATGGAACCTGATGTACCTCTATGTCTGGCCCATTGTTGTGTTTGCGGCGCTGCCGATCCGGCAAAGCCGCAGCCGCGCGCTCTGGGCTGCCCTTGCGGGGCTGCACGGGCTGTGCTTCGGCGCACTGTGCGCCATCCCGTATTTTTTCATCGGCGGGTGGCAGATGGCCTTTTCGTGGTGGGCGTCGGGCATCCCGTATGACGTCATCCACTGTGTTTCGAACACGGTCTTGACCTTCGTGCTGCTGCCGCCGCTGCGAGAGCTGCTCGAAACGCTCAAAGCCCGCCAGACCGGAAGATAAAAACGCAAAAAAGGAAGGGCCGCTCAATTTGAGCGGCCCTTCCTTTGATAGGGGTGGAGAAAGTTGCGTGATCATTTTTCCAGCTGCGTCCAGTCGCGCGTTTCGCGCAGCTCGGTCCACTTTTCATACGCGGAGTTCGTCTTGAACTCGTAGTAGTGGCTGTTGGTCGCCTCCTGGACCGCCAGATAGTACCACGCCTTCTTGTCGGCGTTGTCGGTCCAGGTGACCATATCCGGGAGCAGGTCGTCCTCGGTCTCGGGCTTGCGGTCCAGCACGCGGTTGACGAGCGTCATGGTCTCCGCGCGGGTGATGCTGCGCTGGGGACCGAACGTGCCGTCGGGATAACCGATGATGTAAGCGAAGTGGTCGGTCGTGTTCAGGCCCAGCGCATCATCGTCTTCGATCTCGACGGTGGGAGCGGGCGGGATGATGGGATAATACGGATAGCTGACGGCGTAGGAGACCGAGGGCTTGGGGAACACCTCCCCGGTGGGATCCAGCTCACTACCAAGACTGTTCACTGGGAACAGCTTGGCGGATCCGTTGGTGTAAAGCGCAAATTTCGAATCGACGGTTGCTTTCGTGTAATCGTCGTACCCATCGCCGTTCAGGTCGGTCACACCGTAGGTGCCGGGCGCGGTTTGGGGATCTGTCAGCTTGACCGTGTAGGATAGCTGGACCGGCGCAAGGTTGAAGACATCCTCGTAGATCATCCAGGTAAAGGTTTTTGTATTCCCATTGTACTCAACTGTGAAACGAGGCGTGCTATTATCGCCAAAGCTCCAAGTATTTGCGGCCTTATCGAATGTGCCGCCAACCGGCACGCCGCCGACGGTCAGCTCGAAGCTCTTCACATCAAGGTCAAATGCAGCACCGATCGTGTCCTCGACCTTGGAACCGGCACTGACAGCGTAAAGGATGTCGTTCTCAATATCTGCAAAGTTGAGGGTTTTACCATCGTTTAAGTAATTCATAAAGCAGTGCGAATCATCGGAGTTACCTGCTCCCGCTGAGCCATCAGCGACGGCAATAGAGTATGCATTGCATCCTGTTTCTTTGATCTGCTGCCAAACCTGATTGGCATAATAGAATGCCATATCCCGGTTGTTGGCAGTCCGCCCTTCACAAGGCTGTGACTTAAAATCTTTGCTGGGGATTCCCTTATTAAAATTATTATCATACTCACAGTGATAATCGTAATCGTACCCCGTTTTTCCGTTGCCGTTTACCGTTTCATTTCTGGCCTTCACATCGGCCAAGTATGCTTGCCATGCAGCAACATCAGCCGTATTTGTTGGTCTGGCAATATTTCTCTCGTCGTAGCCTGCTCCGCCATTGCTTGGGCTGTAGAGTCCCTGATCGTTAAATCCGCCAGCAGCGCCTTCGTAGTTTTCTTTGGTATAGTAAGAGCGTGTAAACGGCGAATCGCTCGCCCAGTTACCATCTTTGCTGTAAAGATAGGTAGAACCGTCCGAAACCAGAATCAGATATTTTCTACTTACTGAAACATTTGAGTGTTCTTCTAAGGTTTCCTTACCCGCAAGAAGGCCAGCGTGAATATTGGTACCGCCACCGCTTGTGTTATCCATAGCTGTTTCGATATCAGTAATCTGGGTCGATAAATCAAACCAATCAGATCTTGTAGCCTTTCGATTAAACTGTACGACGCAAACATTTATTGTAGCGCCACTTTCTTTCTCTGAACTCTTTAAATCGGTCAGTAGTTTAAGGGCCTCGTTACGAGCGTTCGAATTGGCCGATGTAGAATCATCCATTACAAACACAACATCGCTGGACAGCTTCTCCTCCGCGCTGGGCAGGGACAGCGTCACCGTAGACGTCCACGTGCTCGTATCCAGCTGAGTCGCGGTTTTGGATTTGGATCTATTGCCGGGGGCGGCCGGGAATACCTCGGCGGTCGGGTCCAGCTCGGCAGCATAGCCCTCGGCGGCCCACGTATCGGTTTCATCCGCCAGCACGTTCAGCGGCACCACGGTCAGCATCATCACGATGACCAGTACCCAGGTGAGAAGGCGCTTGCCAAACTTCTTCTCAGACATAAAAAATTCTCCTTCTTGGTCCTGGCGGCCCGAAGAAGGGGGATGAAAAATACTTTGGCAACCGGCTGCTATGCGGCGTTTCCGCCGGGTAGGCCCGTGGCTTTGCGAGACCGGCTTTCGTCGGCTGTGCTCTTTTCTGTACCATCGCCCGCCTCGACGAGCCGCACAGATAAACGTATTACCAAATATTTTGCGCCATGTATTATAGCAGAATATGACAAAAAATCAAGTAGCTATTAGGAAAACTTTTCTGCTTTCGTTAAAACGGCGTTAAAAAGCAAAAAAGACCCGCTGCGGGTCGCTGCATTCGTTGTGAAATTATTTGGCGGACACGACGGCGAGGGAGTCGCTCTGCTGGCTGTAGGTCAGGGGAGAGACGCAGCCCGCGAGATCGGCGGCGTTCAGCACACGTCTGGTCACGGCGTAGGTGAGGTCGATCTGGTACCAGCTGCCGTCCACGTTGACCTTGTTCCAGGCGTGGTAGCTGCTGCCGGCGTAGCCCTTGGTGAGAGAGCAGGGGATGCTCTGGCTGCGGCACATGGCGGCGAAGAGGGAAGCGAGGTCGTAGCAGATGCCCTTGTTGCTGTTCAGGGTGGTGGCGGTGTCGGGGATGTACTTGCTGACCTTGCCGGAGGTGATGTCGTTCGCGAGCTTGGTGTCGTAGGTGTAGTGGCCGGCGATGTAGTTGTAGATCGCGGTGATCTTCTCGGCGTCGGTCTTGGCGTCTTTGCAAAGCTCGGCGGCCTTCTTGCTCACGGCGTCGCCGGAGGTGAACTGCACGTCGGTCGTGGCGATGAGGTAAGGGGCGTAGGCGTTTTCGATCTTGGCGTTGACCTTCTTGCTGGTCACGACGCGGTAGGTCGTGCCGGAGATGTTCTCGCAGAGGGAGATGGTGTAGGTGCCGTCACCCTGCTCGAGAGAGAAGACGGCGTCCTTGCCGCTCGGGCAGTTCTTGTAGGCGATCTTGCCGCCCTGATACTGGATGCCGACCTTCAGCTTAGCGCTGGAAGTGTAGTTGACGGTGACGAAGCCGTACTTGGCGTTGGACGCGTCAATGGTAGTGCCATTGGCGGCGCTGGCGTTCATCACGCCAAACATGGAAACCAAAGTGAGCGCTGCGATCAAAACGCAGACATAACGAAACAGCCGTTTCATACGGCGATCTCCTTTCGGTAACTGGCTGCCAGCCCTGTTCCCAGGGGTAAGGCCCTATAGCTTTGCGTCGCTGGTTTTCACCGGGTTTGCTATTATCGTTTGAGATGCGGTCGAAGCGGCTGCACCTACTCTTTTTTACGCACTTACTGTATGACGCCGTTCGACCTTTGTCAACAAAAATCTACACGATTTTTTGCACTTTTTACACAAAAATCGAATTTTGTCACTATTGTCGGAGAATGCATTCAGAATTTGTTAATATTTATGGAAAAACACACTTGCCACAAAGGGGGCCTGCGTAGTATGCTCGTAAAAATCGCAAACGCGGGTCCCGGAACGGGGCGAGCGGGCGCGGGAAAAGAAAGGATACGACACATGAAAGTAAGGAAAGAGAAAACACTGGCAACGAAAATGGCCATCTCCCTCGTCGCGGGACTGACGGCCGGACTCCTGTTTTTGTTCCTCCGCGAGCATTTGAATTCCTCCGGTCAGGAAGCGGTGTGGACGACCATCAATGATCTTTTGTTCCAGGATATCACCGCTGCGGGAGCGAGCAGCGCGCTTGGCCTTTTCTATTTGGCCGGTCAGATGTTCATCCGTGCATTACAGCTCGTGATCGTGCCGATGGTTTTCACTTCCATTACGTTAGCAATAGGACAGATCTCCGATACCAGTACGCTTGGCAGAATTTCTTTCAAGTGTATCAAAGGTTTCCTGATCTGTTCTTTTTTTGCGCTCCTGCTCGCCTGCGTGTGCGGCATCGTCTTCTATAACATGGGCGTGTTCCACATTGCGGTCGACGGGCTCGAGAGCGTTTCAGGCTCGGCGGGCTCCAATCCGCTGCTCGTCGTGTTGAACGTCATCCCCTCGAACATCGCTTCCACCTTCTCGAGCAACACCGCGGTGCTCGCCGTCGTCTTCCTCGCCGTGTCCCTCGGCCTGTGCATGAAGACGCTCGGCGAGGAGAAGACCGCGACGCTGCGCAAGCTCATCCAGGAGCTCAACGACGTCGTTATCGTCTTTCTGAACTTCGTCGTCAGCAAGTTCGGCCCCGTCGCTATCTTCATGCTGCTCACGCGCACCTTCGCCTCCTACGGTGTGGAGCACCTCAAGCCAGCTGTCGCCTACGTTATCCTCACGGTCGCGCTGCTGCTCATCTTCCTCATCATCGGCTACCCCGCTTTCATCGCGATCTTCGCGCATCTTGATCCTTTCAAGTTCGCCAAGAAGATCATCCGCGTCGCGGTCTTCGGCTTCTCCACCTCTTCGAGTGCGGCGACGCTCCCGCTCAACGTCAAGACTACGGTCGAAGAGCTCGGCGTGGACGAGAAGATCGCCTCCTTCGTCCTGCCGCTCGGCATGACCATCAACATGAACGGAACGGCCATCATGCAGGTCATCGCAACGCTCTTCATCGCCGGCTGCGCGGGCTACAGCATCAGCTTCACCCAGCTCGTCGTCATCGCGCTGCTCGCACTCATCGCCTCCGCCGGTACGCCCGCGGCCCCCGGCTCCGGCGCGATCATCCTTTTCACCATCCTCTCCGGCCTCGGCTATGTGAATGATGCGGCAATGCTGGCCTACAGCCTCATCCTCGCCATCAACCGCCCAATCGAAATGCTCGTCACCGCGCTCAATGTTGTCGGCGATTCCGCCACGAGCATCTATGTTGCCAAGTCCGAGGGCGTGCTGAACGAGGACGTTTACAACGCGTAAGATCATTCAAAAAAGTGGTGTCACCACTTTTTTGAGAAAGTTTCGCTACGCTTTGTGCCTCGCGGGCTCGACATACGCTCCGCGCAGAGTATTTTTTCTGACGCGCGTGTCGCCAGAAAAAACGATTCAGATTATTTGCCGCCTGCGGGCGGCAAAGTCTGCGATGCTTTTATAACGAAAGAGACGCGGCGAAAGCCGCGTCTCTCCTTATATTATAGGTGTTATCTGTTACACGCTGAGCCAGTCGTCGAGGACGAGCCCCTCGTTGTGCTTTGTCAGGAAGCCCACGCTCCACTCGCCGCCGAAGGCAATGAGCTTGCGGCCCTTGAAGTCCTCGAGCACGCGGGAGCCGGAGCAGAGCATCAGGTCCTTCACGTCGCACGGGCACTCGCGGATGAGGCGCAGGTGCTCGTAAGGGAGGCCGCTCATGCGGAGGTCGACGCCGTACTCGTTTTTCATGCGGTACTCGAACACGTCGAATTGCAGCGTGCCGACCACGCCGACGACCACGTCCTCAAAGCCGCTGTCGGGAATTTTGAAGATCTGGATGGCGCCCTCCTGCGCGATCTGCTCCACGCCCTTGACGAACTGCTTGCGCTTCATCGTGTCCTTGGGCGAGACGAGCATGAAGTGCTCGGGCTCGAATGTCGGGATGCCGGAGAAGCGGAACTTTTTGCCGGGCATCGTGATCGTGTCGCCGATCGAGAAGATACCGGGATCGAACACGCCGATGATGTCGCCCGCGTAGGCCTCGTCGACGATCTCGCGCTCGGCGGCCATCATCGTCTGCGGCTGGGAAAGGCGCATCTTGCGGCCGGACTGGATGTGGAAATATTCGGTGTCGCGCTCGAATTTGCCCGAGCAGATGCGCATGAACGCAAGACGGTCGCGGTGGGCCTTGTTCATATTGGCCTGGATCTTGAAGACGAAAGCCGAGAATTCGGGGGAGTAGACGTCCACCTCGCCCGCGTCGCTCACGCGCGGCAGCGGCGGCGTGGTCATTTCCAGAAACGCGTTCAAAAACGGCTCGACGCCGAAGTTCGTGAGCGCGCTGCCGAAGAACACGGGGGAGAGCTTGCCGCAGCGCACGGCGTCCAGGTCAAAGTCGCGGCCTGCGCCGAGCAGCTCGACCTCTTCGGCGAGCGTGTCGCGGCGGGTCTGACCGATCAGGTCGACAAGCGCGGGATCGTCGAGCTCGATTTCCGTGATGCCCGCCTTTTTGGCGTGACCCGCATCGGTGAAGTGCAGGATGCAGCGCTTATCGCGGTCGTACACGCCGGCAAACTCCTTGCCGCAGCCAATCGGCCAGTTGACGGGATAGGTGTCGATGCCGAGCTCGCGCTCGACCTCCTCGCAGAGCTCGAGCGGGTCGCGCGTCTCGCGGTCCATTTTATTGATAAAGGTAAAGATGGGGATATTGCGCAGGGCACAGACCTTGAAGAGCTTGCGCGTTTGCGGCTCGACGCCCTTCGCGCCGTCGATGACCATCACGGCGCTGTCCGCCGCCATCAGCGTGCGGTACGTGTCTTCCGAGAAGTCCTGATGGCCCGGGGTATCGAGAATGTTGATGCAGTAGCCGCCGTGCTGGAACTGCATGACCGACGAGGTGACCGAAATGCCGCGCTGCTTTTCGATTTCCATCCAGTCGGACTTGGCCGCCCGCTCACGCTTGCCCTTGACCTCGCCCGCCTGGGCGATCGCCCCGCCGTAAAGCAGGAACTTTTCCGTCAGCGTGGTCTTACCGGCGTCCGGGTGCGAGATGATCGCAAACGTCCTGCGGCGGGAGATCTCTTCCTGTAAAGTGGCCATGGCTTCCTCCTGAAAATTACGAATGTATTAAAAAGTGTATCACAGCGCCTGCCGATTTGCAACAAGTTCCTGCGGGAAAATGTGAATTTACCCTTGACAAACGGCGAAATGTCTGCTATAGTACTAACTGTTCCGCGGGCGTAGCTCATCTGGTAGAGCGCCACCTTGCCAAGGTGGAGGTAGCGAGTTCGAGCCTCGTCGCCCGCTCCATAAAGCATCACAACGAAGGTTGTGGTGCTTTTTTATTTTTGTCGAAGGCAAGGGAGGGCAGCGCCGATGGCGCTGCACGGGCAAAGGGGGTGTTCTCTTTCGCAAAAGAGAACACCCCCTTTTGAACCCCCAGAGAAAGACTTGCATTGCGGGCTTTTGGCTCGAAGGGTTGCACGCGCTGCGCAGTGTAGGTGCGGTGTACATGGCTTCGCCATGAGCCCCTGCGTTTCGATACCTCTATCAACCGCGCGCACTCCGTAGCGCGCGAGTGACGCTCCCTCGGCGGCAGACTGCCTGCGCTGCGGCGGCATTGCTTCGCTCGCCGCCGCAGTTAGGATTCTGCTGACATATAGATTTCTTCCGCTTCTTGCTGGGCAGTGATGAGGGTTTCTTTGGCAGTGCCGTAGTTTTGTTGTTCCATTTGCTCCAATGCATCCGTGATGGCATTGAACAGCAGGTGATACAGCTTTTCGTAGTTCATTGTGCGCTCCTCCTACGGAAATACAAATGTCATACGTTTATAGTACACATATTTCTCGCATTATGCAATACACTTGTCATATAAATTGTATTGCAGGTGAGAACTATGGCCTTTAAGATTCCGAGCGTACCGCCGATGACGAGTAAATCGGTACGCTTTCCCAACGATATGCTTGAAGAAATCGAAGAGGTGATCCGCGGCAAGGATTGTACGTTTTCGGCATTTGTTGTTGCCGCTGTCCGCTCTGCTCTGGATGACCTGAAGGAACAAGAAAACGACCGCTAATGCGGTCGTTTTTTATAATAGAAGGGCACCCCCCAGCGGCGGCGAGCAAAGCAATGCCGCCGCCCGCACCGCAGTCCGCCGCCGAGGGAGCGTCACTCGCGCCCCACGGAGTAGGGCGCGGTTGCTGTCGGTAACGACTCGCAGAAGACTCGTGGCGCAGCCACGTACACCGCACCTCCACTGCGCAGCGCGTGCAGTCCTTCAAGCCCAAAG
>OIXV01001885.1_pt1 | contig 17863 bp, 14 predicted proteins | sample 1587771 | NCBI WGS metagenome assembly OIXV01 (sample SAMEA3888893, study PRJEB22519) | human gut metagenome | biome: human gut; feature: human-associated habitat; material: faeces | place: Denmark | collected 2010
CGGCGACTATGTGGGTATCCGTATCGGCATCGATGTGACGAGCAAGTCGCAGGCCATGTCGAAGTATTCGAATATGATCGTTGCGAGCGATACGCCCTATTTATGGTTCAATGCCGCGGAAGCGACCTTCCTGCATGCAGAGTACGAACTGCGCTGGGGATCGGCCGAGACGGCGAAGACGCTCTATGAGCAGGCTGTCCGACTTTCGTTCGAGGAGCGGGGAGCATCGGGGGCCGACGCCTATTTGGTCGACGCCACGAAGAAGCCTGCACCCTATACCGATCCGCTGGGCAACTACAGCGCATCTGCCCGGAGCGAAATCACCGTTCCGTGGGAAACGGCGACGGACGGCAGCGATACGGAGGCCGTTCAGGAGCGCAACCTCGAACGCATCATCGTGCAGAAATGGATCGCTATCTTCCCGTTGGGAGTCGAAGCATGGTCGGAACACCGCCGTACGGGGTATCCGAAACTGCTGCCTGTACCTACCGACAAATCGGGAGGTTCCGTCAATGTGGAACAGGGCGCACGCCGTCTGCCTTACCCTGTCGAGGAGTACCAGCAGAACAACGCCAACCTTCAGGCGGCCATTCAAACGCTCGGTGCAGAGCAACAGAACGGCGACCGTTCGGGCGACGTCATGGGAACCCGCGTATGGTGGGATTGCAAACCGTATAACAAGTAATCGCTATGAATATGAAACCAAACCGAATGATACGTTTCCTCGCTTTTTGCGCTGCCGTCGCAACGTTTGCGGCCTGCAACGACTGGACGGAGATGGAAACGGTGGACAGCAAGGTGGAAAAGCCCTGGGAGCAGGATCCGGCACTATGGGCCGAATACACCGCGGCGCTGAGGGCCTATAAACAGTCAGAACATTTCATTGTTTATGCCCGTCTGCACAACTCGCCCGAGAAAGCATCGAGTGAGCAGGATTTCATGCGCTGCCTCCCGGATTCGCTGGACATCGTGACGCTGACCAACGCCGATAACTTCTCGAAGTTCGACGCCGAGGATATGGACGTCATGCGCGAGAAGGGGACGAAAGTACTTTATCAGGTCGATTATGCCGCACGCGCGGAAGAGTTCGCCGATATGCAGGCGCTCGATGCCTATCTGGATCGGGTTGTCGCCGCCGTCGCCGCCAACGGCATGGACGGCTACTCGTTTACGACCGACCCGCTGGCGACGGATGCCACAGCCCGCATCGTCGAGAAATTCGCTGCGGCGAAATCCGAGGGCCAGCTCCTCGTCTTCGAGGGCAACCCGCTGTCGCTGGCTGCCGCCGACCGTCCCAAGGTCGATTTTATCGCCCTCGATACGGAGAAACTCGAAAATGTGCAGGAGGTGAAGCTCCAGGTGCTGAATGCCACGGGGTATGCCGGTATCGCGCCGGAGAAGCTGCTGCTGGCGGCCGAGATCAGCGCACCCCTGCTGGATGAGGATCGCACGGAGTTCGCGGCCGTCGATGAGATGTCGCGCCGCGTCATCGAATTCGGCCCGCTGGGCGGTCTGGCAGCTTACAACATTTCCGGAGATTACTATCATGCGGAGATGAACTACCAGACGATCCGTGGGGCGATCCAGACGTTAAATCCCGCTAAATAGTGAACGCCATGAAAAAATACGGAAAATATCTGATTGCAGCCGTCGCGGGGCTCGTGTTTTTCGCGGCCTGCGATAATTATGAGGCCGACGACCACAAGTTCGGAAACGCCGTTTATCTCGACGTCGCGGAAACGAACGAGGTGCAGCTTACGACCTTCGGCAACAATAAACCGACTTACGACTGCGCCTTGCAGGCGGAGCTGACCTATCCTGCGGGACAGGATGTGGCGGTGACGCTCACGGTCGACCCGTCGCTCGTCGGGACGTACAACGCCCGCTACGGTACGCAGTGGCCGATGCTCGATGCCAAATACTATAAGCTGTCGGCCGAGAGTGTCACGATCGCCGCGGGAAAAACAACCTCGGATGTCGTGACCCTGCAATTCAAGGAGCTGATGGGCCAAGGCGAGGAACAGACGGGAGCGCTTCCTATCGACGAAACCTATCTCGTTCCCGTGCGCATCGGCCATGCCTCGATGGACGTGCTTCACGGTTCCGACGTCGCCTATTATGTCGTGAAACGATCCTCGGCCATCACCGTCGCAGCGCAGCTCACCGACAACTGGATCGAGTTCCCGACCCTCGACAAGTATTCGGAAAGCAGCAAGGCTTGGAACGGTCTGACGGCCGTGACCTACGAGGCCCTTATCTACCTCGACGATTTTGCGACGAGCAACGCTACGGGCAGCCCCGTCAACATCTCGTCCATCATGGGTGTCGAGCAGTATCTGCTGCTGCGTATCGGCGACACGAATTTCGAGCGTCAGCAGTTGCAGTTCGACGGATCGGGCGCCGGCTCGTCCTTCGGGAAGATTCCCGGACGCGATGCGACGAAGAACCTCGAAAAGGGGCGCTGGTACCATGTCGCCTGCACATATGACCAAGCGGCGCGTACCGCACGCATCTATGTCGATGGCCAGATTCAGAGCGAAGCGACCGATGTCGGCATCTCGGCGCAGAGCAAGAAGAACCAGATCAATCTGGCCATGCGGGCGCTCTACGACCTGTGGAATACGGCTCCCGACAACGAAAAACCGCAGTACGAGACCGACGACACGGGTTACAACAAGCTGGGCGAGGCTTACCAGTTCTTCCTCGGCCGCTCCTACGACGATTACCGTCCTCTGAACGGCAAGATCGCCGAAGCACGTGTCTGGTCGGTGGCCCGTACGCCCGAACAGATCTGGGACAATATGTACGACATTCAAAACCCGCAGGACGATCCGACGCTTCTTGGCTATTGGAAGTGCAACGATGCCTCGGGCAATACGGTCAAGGACTATTCGATGTACCGCAATGACGGCGTAGCCAAGTACGATATTATCTGGCCGCAGGGCATCGAGATTCCGAAACTTAACGAAAACAACGAGTGATTATGAAGACGATTTTTAGTTTGCAAACGGGAATTGCGACGCTTCTCTGTACGGCGGCACTCGCAGGCCTTATGGCCTGCGACGCCGACACCGTAGAGCAGCAGGGCGGGAAACTTCCCGACAAGGAACCGTTGGAGAATATCTATGGAAGGTTGCGTAGCAGCAGTATGTCCGACGACAAGGTTCGTATTCGGATGACGGAAGGATCCGGGTTCGTAACTTCCAACTTCTATTACCAGTTTTCAAAAGCGCCGGCTTCGGAATTATCCCTCGACGCATGGATCGACGGTTCGCTGCTCGATGGGTGGAACGAGGCGAACGACGAGCAGCGAACGTTGCTGCCCGAAGGCAATTATGATTTTCCTGACGGCAAAACGCTTTCGCTCTCGGCAGAAAATCAGCGTTCTGCACTTAAACGCATCCGCTTCATGGCCGAGAATCTGGCTCCGGGCGAATATTATCTGCCGCTGACGGTGGCTGAAGAGGCCGGAACCGAGGAGCATCAGACAATCAATTATCTCATTTCAATTCGCGCACGACAACTCGGGGAGTACAAGCTCAATGCCGACCAGGTATTTGCCGTATTCTATCTCGACACGGAAAAATACCAGCCGTTGTTGGTGGATGAATACCTCATGTCCAAGCTCGATGCCAATACGTGGGAAAATGCGTGGAGCGAGCGGGAAGACGGCTTGCGGACGATCGGTAACATTGTCAATTTGAACAAGGTGGTATTGGATTACGATGCGGAGACGGGACGCGCCCTGTTGAATCTCGGAAACGACATGCGCTATGTCCTCGACCATATCGACAAATATATCAGGCCCTTGCAGGATAAAGGCCGTAAGGTCTGCATTTGTCTGGAAGGTGGCGGAACAGGGCTCGGATTCTGCAATCTGACCGACGCCCAGATTGTCGATTTCGTAGCCCAGGTGAAGACCGTTATCACGGAATACGCACTCGACGGTGTGAATTTCTGGGATCGCAATGCCGCCTACGGCAAGGAGGGAATGCCCGCCATGAACACGACCTCCTATCCGAAACTCATCAAAGCGATGCGGGAAGCGCTCGGCAATGACAAACTGGTGACGCTGACCGATTACGAAGCCCCCACCGAGTATTTCTGGGATACCGGGGCGACCGGAGGCATCGAAGTCGGGCAATACCTCGATTACGCATGGTCTGGGTATCTGGACAATGAGAAAAATGTTCAGATTGTCGATCCCTGGCATCAGGGGCAGCAATATGTCTCGACGGATCATCCCCGCAAGCCTATTGCCGGCCTCGATCCTGCGAAATACGGATGTATCAATATTCCGTGGTATCCGCAGGGCCCGAACACTATAAATGACTATTTCACCGATATTTTCTTCTGGCGTCAGGCAGGAAACAAGCAGAGCAATATTCTGGTTTTTGAAAGTCTGCGGACGCTTCTTCAGGATAATTTCGAAAGCACTTGGGCTAGCAGCATTCAGGTTGGATATACGTATTTTGCCGACGATGGCGCTTGGATGATCGAGGATACACCTTGGGGCCCCTCCATTATGAGCGATAATGAATATTCATTCGATACATCTCTTTTGGGCAAACTCCCGAATGGTGGTACAGGATATAACAAATGGTTAAAAGACTGGTAAACTTACAGGCATGCCTATTTCGGTCTAAACGACATATTCTTTAACCCTTAAAACTCATTGAATGACAGAAAAAACAAAAACCAAAACCCAAAACAAACCGATTAACCAGTTATTGATCCTTTAAAACTAAAAACGACTATGAAACGTTATTTTGAAATTTTTGCAGCCCTTTTCTTGGGTACTACGATGATGTTCTCGTGCCAGCAGGCCGAGGAGCCGACGATGGATCAGGGCACAGTTCCCCAAACCCGTGCTTACGGCGATACGCCCGTGGTGGCCATCTATGTCGAGACCAACGACACCAACCCGCTCAATGCCGGAGATTACATGCTCTCCAACGGCAAACCCTTTGCCGGTATCGTGGAGCTGTTTGCCTCGAACATCCACAAGCGGACGGTGAACGGAGTGGTAGAGCCTACGCTCTTCCTGAATGACAAGATGACCAACCTGCTCGAAAACGGCGGTTATCAGACTTACGTGAAACCGTTGCAGGACAAGGGCATCAAGGTGCTGCTGACCGTGCTGGGCGACTGGCAGGGCATCGGTGTCGCCAACATGAACGATACCCAGACCACACAGTTCGCCAAGATCCTGGCCCATGCTGTGGAAAAATACGGTCTGGACGGAATCGGATTCGATGATGAGTATGCTAATTATTCGTCTACCAATTCTACTTCGTACAGCGAAATCATCACCAAACTCCACGCGCTGATGCCGGCCGACAAACTCATCACCGTTTTCGACTGGGGGTATACCAACACGCTGAACAGCGAGGCTAAAGCCTGCATCGACTATGCGTATCATGGCTATTTCGGTTCGAGCTTCATGACATCCGGTCTGGTGGACAAAACCCGCTGGTCGCCGGTATCGACGAATCTCGGCTCTGCTCCCAACGCAGCGACGCTGAATTCGCTGGCCAAGCGTGCCAAAGCCCAGGGCTACGGCGCATTCATGTTCTTCAACCTGCGTCGCAGCAGCAACGTTAATCCGCTTAACGGATTCAACGCTACGGCAAGCGGGCTTTACGGTCTGACCGTTACCTGTGAGAACGGCGATCGCCCTCAAGACTGGACTTTTGTATCGTCGGGGTATGAGATCAACATGGACGAAGTGGAATAACTCCGCAAAGAGATATGTGCGAATAGACCGATTTAGGATGGTTATCTGCTTGTAAGCTATAACCAGTTTCCCGACCCGCACATCCTTCGGGGTGTGCGGGTTGTTTTAACTGAAGAAGGGATATAAAAACGTTCCCCCTATCCGAAAGACGAATGGGGAAACAGAAACTACCGCAAATACATTGACCGATTCGAGTCGATATATACCCGTAAGTGACCTTTCAATCTAAAAACTCTCCGTAGCCGGTTTGTGATAGTATTTATTTAATAACGCACGAATTGATGAATTCGTATTCAAATTATATTTAGTTGGAACAATAATAAGTTGAGATAGTATCAACCTATTGACACCTGAAGAATGCTACAACCCGATGAACAGATAGGAGAGCCCGTGCTGTTTTTACACGATTCTCCTATCATCCCGTCCATCTTGTCTTGGTAGCATTTTCAGGTGTCGATGACAGGATTCGACAGCTATTTGCTGTTTTGCAAAGATACGAAAAATTATCCAACAGATACTTTGTGAATACGAAAAATACACATGATTCTGCAATACGGAGATCTGTCTTATGAAAACGCTTATTCATACCCGTATATACGCGTTGCTAACTCAAAATGAATCGAATCCGTCGGAATTAGCCCATGCATACGAAGAGTTTATCGAGACGATGACCGAGATGGTTGCTAATTTCGATAACCGGGATGATATTTTGAGAATACTGTATTACAGCCGGGTTGAATTCGACGTATTGTCCCATCCATCGTTTAATCGATATTCGAACAATGTTTTAAGGACGACGTTCATCTATAAAATCATGTATATTCTGGATTGCGAAATCAATATCGTCAGCAATAGTACGAAATATAGCTCGAACCAAGACTATTCGTTCCCTTTATCCTATCAGGACGGCGAGTTGCTGTGGACAGGGACGCAGCAAGAGCTGCTGGAGCTTGCCGTTGCCCTTCATAAAAACGGGATTATCATGTACGGCAACCGCAAGGCGCGTTTCATCGAGATCGTCCGTGCCTTGTCTTCTACATTCCATATCACGATCAACGATGTCTATGTCAAGAAAACCAGGATGCTTGACCGCAGCACGGCGGTCACACCTTTTCTGGATAAATTGAAAAAAGCCTATGAGCAAGTCGTCGAAAGACACCTGCAATAGAGAGAGCGGAGACCTGTCAAGGACGAGAAAATCAGAAAGTTTTTCTCCGTTTGCAAAATTTCAACAGTTTATTTTTCAGTTGATTATATTTTCATACTTTACAAAAAACTTTTTGATTTTTCCCGAGAGGCATCCGGAAAAGTGTACTTTTCAGTGATTTTGTATTATACATTTGCAGCAGAAAGCGACGCATAGTGCATCGCTGCATTCAAAATCCAAATAACATGAAAAACATCCTTTTAGCCGTTGCAGTCTTCGCTGCCGCATCCGTTTCCTGCAACAAGGAGACCGAAGTCGTACCTTCCCCCAATTCTTTCACCGATGGGGCACGTATCGCACTTACGCTTACCGATGATGCCGCCGACACCCGCTCCTTCTTCGATTCGACAGCCTCGGCCGAGGCATGAGAGTCTTCGTTGTCGTCACTGTCGATTTTCGTCTTCGATAATGCCGACAACTTCGTTATTCGCCGGGATTTAACATCCAGCGAGCTGGCCGCGAAATCGGCGACATTCTCCCTACCTAAATCTCTTGCCAGCACCCCCTGTTCATTCTACGCCATAGCGAACTACGACGCCTCGTCGGCTAAGACCCGCGCAGCCCTTACGGCCCTTGTGGAGAAGTCGGCTGCCGACTATAACGGCACCTTCGTCGAGGTGTCCACCGCAGCCAAGCGTTCGGGCGGCTTCGTGATGTCGGGCATGAAATCGCAGACCGTCGGTGCCGTGAACTCCACGACCAATGTCGGCATCACGCTCAAACGTACCGTGGCCAAAGTGGCCTTTCAAACGACCGTCGATGAGTCGTTCGCCGACAAATATGCCGGAGAGCTTACGATCAACTCCGTAAAACTCTCCAAGGCGGCCTCGCAGTCTTCGGTCGTAGCCGGCACGCCGATGCCCGGGGCCATGAGCTTCAGCCACACGCAGACTCCCGCCTCCGCTTCGGGAAAGATGAACAGCCTGTTCTACATCTTCGAAAACGGTACATTGACCGCTGGAAGCCGTGTACTGCTGGAAATCAACGCTACATACGATCAGGACGGCAACGGCTCGACCACGGACGACCGCTCGGAGGTGACCTACTCGGTGGAACTGACGGGCAAGGCTGCCGGCGAGATTCTGCGCAACGGCTATTACCGCATCGCGGCCAACATCACGGGCCTCGTGGGGCAGGATTGCGTCGTGTCGGTAAGCGTCGCCGACTGGGAGACGCCCGTCACGCAGTCCGTCGAACTGGGAGCGTAGTCCGCATGTCGTACCGGGTTCCGCCCTGTCTTTCGGGCGGAGCCCTTTTTCTTTCAAAGCTATGAAAAGATTACTATATATCCTGTCGATAAGTCTTGCCGCGACCCTTATGGGCTGCATCGCCGAGGACAGGTCGGCATGCCCTCATCCCCGCAGCGTTTCGGTTCGGCTGACCGTATGCCCCGACCCGATTACGGCCGTAACCCGCACGACGGACGAAGAGGCGCTCCGCGACCTGAACCTCTATCTTCTCGACGCCGACGGCAATGTCGTCCTGCACCGCTACCAGAGTTCCCCGACGCTGCGCTTCGAGTGCCTGCCGGGCAACTACCTGCTGCGTATCGCCGCCAATATGGGCCGCGACCTTGGTGAGAATCCCGCATCGGAAGACTTCACCGTTACGCACGCCGACGAGTACGATATGCTGCCGATGTCCTATGAGGGCGACGTTACGATCACGTCCTCGTCCGGCGGCATCCTGACGCTTCCGACCGTCGAGGTGCAGCGCGTCGTGGCGAAGGTCTCCTACGAGATTGCCGTCGAATCCGCGGATATCGAGCTGCGCTCTGTACAGCTCCTGTCCGTACCGCGCGCGGTATCCGTCCTCGACGTGGCGGCCCGGCCGTCGGACGACCCCGGTGACTATACGGATTGCCTGGAAACAGAACTTTCGGGACAGCAGATTTCGGGAAACTGCTATCTGTTTCCGAATATGCAGGGCACGGTTTCGTCCATTACCGACCAGCGCGATAAGAATCCGGACAACGCCCCCGCGAATGCTTCGTATCTTCTGATACGTGCCGTGCGGGGTGCGAAAATGCTGGCCTATTACGTCTATCTGGGAGGTAACAACACCTCGGATTTCAATGTCCGGCCCAACGTCCATTACCGGCTCGCGATCTCGATTTTGGGCGACAGCGAGGTCGACACCCGGGTAAGCAGCTATACCCTCGATGTCTATGACTCCTACGCGGGAAATACGATCGGCGGCTACTGCACTTACGACGTGATGGGTGAACTGTTCGTCGAGGTGGAGGGCGATCCCGCGCCCCTGACGCTGCGGGGACGTATCACGGCCTCGCAGGGCGACAAGAACCGCCTGCTCGTAGACGACGCTTCCATTGGCACGGGCCGCGATCTGGAGCTTGCGAACCAACCGGGGCTGAATGAATATTTCCTTTACTACGACCTTCCGGTCTACACCACGGCGAACTCTCAAGTAGCCTATACCGTGACGATCGCAGACGATGCGGGCCTTGCGCAGTCGTTCGACTTCCGTCGCCGCTTTGCAAACCGCCTTCAGGTCGTCGTCGAGACTGCCGACAACGGCAAAGGTTGGGTGAACGTCTCCCGAGCGCTCTATACCGCTGAAATCGCCGGAACGCGCAACCATGTGGTCATGTGTCACGAGATGGGCTGTACGCTGGTGGCGCTTCCTGCCGCGGGCTACCGCTTCGAGGGATGGTACACGACGGATGGCTATACGCAGCGGCTGTCGTCATCGACGACCTATCTCTACACTCCCGCATCGAACGATGCGTCGATCTTCCCGAAATTCACGGCCACTACTCGGCCGCTCGACGACGAGGGCACGGCCAACTGCTATATCGCTCCCGCGCTGAACACCTCCTATTCGTTCGACGCCACGACGATGGGCAACGGCTGCACGACGCTCAACGTCACTCCCAAGCGTCTGTCGGGCGTCTCTGCCCGCATACTGTGGGAAACGGGAACGCTGAGCGAGGCGATCGTTAAGGATGTGCGATATCAGGACGGACGAATCACCTTTACGACCGGTACGACGCACGGCAACGCCGTGATCGGGCTTTTCGACAGCCGTGGGGAATGCCTCTGGTCGTGGCATATCTGGGCGACGGACTACGATCCGGCGGCCACGGCACAGACCTATGCTTCGGGAGCTGTCTTTATGGATCGCAACCTCGGAGCGCTGGAAACGGATTATACACTGCCCGCCTCGCGCGGCCTTTACTACCAGTGGGGTCGCAAAGACCCGTTCCCGTATCCGGCCACGGCGACGGACGCTTATATACAGGCTCCGACCGTCTATGCCGCGGGATTCGAATATGCCGAGAGCGATCCGCGGACTTCCGGAACCGAGTCGCCCTACGACGTGATGACCCTCGAATGGGCCACAGCGCATCCTACGACCTATATGGACGGCGTATCCTTCGAGGACTGGGAAGAGTGGGCTTCTTCGCTGGACTGGCTCTGCGACCACCACCCGAACCTCTGGGGCAACGTCACGACCGGGAAGAACAATATCAGCCGCACCAGCCATAAATCCATTTACGATCCCTGCCCTCCGGGATGGAAAGTGCCCGGTGCTGAGGATTTTGCGGGAATAGAGCGGATAGGCGTATCGGCACCTTATTACGTTACAATCCGCTGTAACAGCACGCAGACGGCGAAAATACCTTTGGGCGGAACATTCTACGAAGGACGTTACGACCGCAACGGGTCGCTCGGAAGGCTCTACACGAACGCTCCGTATTATCTTCACTGGGACGACCTGACCGGCGTGTTCCATGACGTAGCCTGCACCTCGATCCTATTCGATACGAGCAACTACCCGCCGTTCGTCAACACAACGGATTTTTACCGCTATGCCGCCAATCCGGTGCGCTGCATCCGGGAATAAACCGAATTAACTTTCAACAATGAACAAACAACGAATCATACTGTTCCTGCTGCTGTCGGCGGCCTTGTGGGGTCTGCCCCGCAGGGCTGCGGCACAGATCTTCGCCGTAAGGGCCAACGCCCTTGCCGCATGCGGCGCGACGCTGAACGCCGGGGCCGAAGCGGCCTTGACGGACAACTGGTCGCTGGAGCTGTCCGGCTACTGGAACCCGGTGCAAACCGCATCCCTCTCGATGAACTTCCATGCCGTGCAGCTCGGCGGCCGCTACTGGTTCTACGAATCCTTCGTGGGACACTTTCTCGGACAGCACCTTACCTATGTCGGTTACGACCTCGGAAGCCGAACGAAACGCTATAAAGGTCATGCCTGCGGTCTGGGTGTCAGCTACGGGTATGCGTGGATGCTCTCGAAACGCTGGAACGTCGCCGTCGAAGCCGGCGTAGGGCTTTACCGCACGAAGGACACGCGCCGCGACCCCACGGTCGGGGACTGGGACGACGAGTATATCTACCATTACCGCCGCTGGACGCTCGCGCCGACAAAGTTAGAGGTATCGTTTTCCTACATCTTTTAACGATGAACACACGTAAAATCATAACTGTAGGAATCACCGTCGGGGTTTTATGGATGATGTTCGGCTGTTCGGTGGCCGGACGGCTTCAGCGGCAGCAGATGACAGCCTCGCTCTCGCAGCTTACCCGCGCCGAACGGCATGAGCGGCAGCAGGACTACCGCCCGCAGGTCGTGAAGTTGCAGCGAGACAGCAATACGTTCTATCTCACCCCGGTCGATACGCTTGCCGACGGAGAACGCGTGATGGCGCTTCAGATCGAGCAGGTGACTGTCGTGGCGAAGATGCGGTCTATTCCCGAACGCAACGGGCGCGTCGTGCTGGATTTCATCGTGACGCTGCCCAAGCAGTTGTTGGGCAAGAGCCGCAGCGTCGTCATTACACCCATTCTGCACAAGCCCGACGAATCCGTGGCGCTCGAAGATCTGGTGATCCGCGGCGGACGCTTCTCGCTGCTGCAAGAGCGCGACTACTGGCAGTACGAAACCTATGTCGAACGCTTCCGCCCCGATACCGTGGGGCGCGAGGCGGCCTTCAACCGCTTCGTGAAGTTTCCCTATCCGGAGGACGCACGGCTCGACTCACTGGTCGAAGGACGGAGCACCGTTACGTATTACTATTCCCAAGCAGTGAAAACCGACGAGACCTCGAAAAAGATGCTTATTACCCTCCAAGGACAGGTCTTGGCCGTAGACGACAGCGCCTACCGCCTGCCGCCGTCGGATACGTTGAGCTACGTCGTATCTTCGATGCTCTCCTTCGTAGATACCGTGCCGAGGTATCGCATCAAGGTCATCGACAAGTTCGTGACCGTCGAAGATCGCAATTACATTCAGTTTTTCGTGGGCGATACCCGCGTGGTCGATACGCTGGGCGACAACCGGCAACAGCTGGACAAGATCACCGGCCTGATACGGCAGATCGTCGAACAGCAGGAGTTCTGGGTCGATACCATCACGCTGACGGCGGCATCGTCTCCGGAAGGAGCTTACGCTTTCAACGACCGTCTTTCGCAAGGACGGGCACAGGCATTGAAACGCTATCTTGTCCGCCGATACGGCAGAAGCATCGACACGATGCTTATCGTGCGGTGGGTGGCCGAGGACTGGGCGGAACTGACGACGCGCATCCGAACAGACCGGGAGATCGTAAACCGTGACGCTATTCTGGAGCTGATCGCCGAGGAAAAGAATCCCGACCGGCGGGAGCAAGCCATCCGGCAACAGTTTTCGAAAGAGTATGCCTATATCCGTTCGGTAATCTACCCGCAGCTGCGGGCCGTGAATTTCCGCTACAACCTGCGGCGCAAAGGGATGGTCAAGGACACGATACACACCACGGAATTGGATACGGCCTATGCCCGCGGCGTGGAGCTGTTACGGAAGCGCAAATACGCCAAGGCGCTCTATATTCTCAACGACTACAACGACCGCAACACGGTCGAGGCGCATCTGTCGCTGGATCATAACGAGCGGGCGATGGAGCTGTTGGCAACGATGCCCAAGGATGCCGTGACGGAGTATCTGCGGGCCATCGCCTGCTCGCGATTGGGACGCAAGGCGGAAGGCCGGGAGCATTTCCTCGAAGCATGCCGCTTGGACGGGCGTATGGAGTATCGGGGCAATCTCGATCCGGAGATTGCTGAACTCTTAAAACAATAGTCATGCGGATCGGACTGGTGGATGTGGACGGGCATAACTTCCCGAACATAGCGCTGATGAAACTCTCGGCATGGCACAAGCGCCGGGGCGATACGGTGGAGTTCGCCGATCCCGCGGTGAGGCGTTATGACAAGGTCTATATGTCGAAGGTCTTTACCTTTTCTCGGGATTGCACCGACCGTTACGATTGCGAGGTCGTGCGTGCCGGGACGGGTTACAGGGACTATGCGACGATTCTTCCCGAAGAGATCGAACATATATGCCCGGATTACTCGCTTTATGGGGTCAAGGAAGCCTATGGGTTTCTGACGCGCGGATGCGTGAACCGCTGTTCGTGGTGCGTCGTGCCCCATAAGGAAGGTGAAGTCCGGGCGCACGCTGACATCGAAGAGTTTCTCGACGGGCATAAGCATGCTGTACTGCTCGACAACAATGTCTTGGCTTCGGAGTGGGGACTTATGCAGATCGAGAAGATCGTCCGCATGGGCATCCGGGTAGATTTCAACCAAGGGCTCGATGCCCGGCGTATCGCCCGCACGCCGGAGATCGCTGCGCTGCTCGCACGGGTCAAATGGATACGTTTTCTGCGCATGGCCTACGACAGCCGTGCCATGCAGGACGACGTTCATAAAGCCATAGAACTCCTCCGTAAGCACGGCGTTCCGGCCCGGAAGCTCTTCCTCTATGTGCTGATAAGGGATGACACCGAAGATGCACTCGGGCGTATCCGAGAGCTGAAAGCGTTGGGATGCCAGCCTTTCGCGCAGCCGTACCGGGATTTCGAACACGAGGGGAAACCCTCGCGGGAGCAATGGCGGCTGGCCTACTGGTGCAACCGCAAGCCGCTGTTCTACTCCGTGGATTATGAGGAATACCGAAAAAACCGAACTTAACAATCGAACTTATGAACAAACTGAAAATCAAATATGCCGTCGCGTACGGCTTTCTTGCAGCAACGGCGGTCGCGCTTATCGCATCGCTATTTGCGGGCTGCCATGTCTACGAACACGAAGAGGTGGAAATTATCCGCTGTCCGGTGATCGAAGCCGACACGATCGACATTCCCGGCTGGGATAAGGAAATCGCAACCCCCGAATTTTAACCGCTGTCACGATGAAAAAACTGTTGATTTGGCTCCCGGGCATGCTTTCGATGCTCGCAGCCTGCACCGAAGCGGTAGAGATACCGGCTCGGGCGCCCGAAAAACAATCGCCCGTCAGGGTCGAACTGCATCTGACGACCGAGCAGCAGGCCGCCACCCGCGCAATGGATGAAAATTGCATTCGGGATGTGAATTTGTATCTGTACGGAGATACAGAATATCATTTTTATTTCCCCTCCGTTTCCTCGCCGCTGGTGTTCAACGTCCTTCCCGGCAATTATCGGAGTTATGCGATTGCGAACGCCGGACAGGATCTGGGAGATAAAAATGCGTTCAAGATCCAGTTTTACGAAACAGCGGTAGACGTGATGGAGTCTTCGGACGCTATCCCGATGACGGATCGGGGAACATTGGCGGTCGATGGCGCTGGCCGGTGTACCCCCTCATCGCTTCGCGTAACGCGCAGTGCGGCGAAGATCGCCTATACCATCGAGGTCGCCGACGCCGTCGCACCGTCGCTCCGTCTTCGCTCTGTGCAGTTCTGCAATCTGCCGCGGACGATACGTCCCTTCGATTCGGGCAGTATTTCTTCGACGGTCGAGGCGAACTACTATGACGGCGAGGCGATGCCTGTCGGCAATGAACGGAGAACCGCGGGTACAGCGTATCTTTTCGAGAACTTGCAGGGCTCGGTAGACACGATCACCGACCAGAAGGACAAGTGCCCTGAAAATGCTCCGGCCTGTGCCACCTACCTGCGGATTCTCGCGGAACGGAGTGCGGACAAAGCCCTTGTCGAATACATCGTTTATCCGGGTGAAAATAACACGTCGGATTTCAATGTCCGCCGAAACACGTGGCATAATCTGGAGCTTGTTATCAGGGGCGAAAATGAGATCGACAACCGGGTTCTCGTCTACGACGGTCTGTATTACGGAACGGCGAACTGCCATATCTGCACCGGCGATCAGGTTACGTTCGATGTTACCCCGTATCGCACGTCTCGCAGCCGCAATTACGCCTATCTGGGAATCGAGGCGGGCGATGAATACGCTCCGGCATCCGCCGGGCTGCTGTGGCAGGACAACAAGATCGTGACGGGATTCACGCTTGCGGACAACCGTCTTACGGTGCGCACGAACGGTCAGCGGGGCAATGCGCTCGTCGCGGTGTACGATGCCGGCGGGACGATTCTCTGGAGCTGGCATATATGGTGCCTGCCCAACGATCGACCGCAGGACGACCGGTATACGAACCGAGCGGGCGAACAGTTCCTTGTCATGGATCGGAATCTGGGAGCCATCGGTACGGATTTGAAAACCCGCTACGGACTGGTCTACACATGGGGGCGCAAAGATCCCTTTACGTCGAACGAGGTCTACAACGCCGCAGGACGTAAGGATCGGTTCATAAACCATTGGCCGACAATCTACACCTCGAACGGATCCGAAGCCAAAACATACGATCTGACCTATATGACCCGGCACCCGACGACGTATGTCTATACGGGGTGGTACGCCAAACTTTATACCTATTACGACAATGCCCTTTGGGGCGATCCCGCGCCTGTGGACACTTACGGTTGGGCGAGTGCGAAAAGCGTGTATGACCCCTGTCCCGAAGGGTACCGGCTGCCGAGCCGTTATACATGGACGGCTTTCGAGAATTACGTTTTTCCCGGAGAACCATATGTGGTCGGAGCGTTCGACAACGGCTATTGGTTCCAGCGCTTCAGGGGAGATACGAAGGGGACGTTTTATCCCGTACCGGTCGGGAACGACGATTTTCGGCTGGATCGTGACGGCGTTGCCGTCATGCTGACCGGAGCGGCGTCCGAACCGACATCCGCTACGCCGTATCCGACCGTCTATTTCAAATTCGAGATCAACAGCGGGTGGACGAACTTCGAAGGCGGAAAAGGCAAAGGGCTGGTGCGTTGTGTCAGGGAATAGATATTATTTCCGATTCTGTCTTGTAAAATCCTCTGAAATTTACCGTTCATGTCCCGAATCGCAGATTTTTTAGACCGCCTCATGAGGCGCAAGATTCCGGCGAGTGTTTTCGTTACGATGAACCCGCAGATGCAGGCCGTGCGTATCGCCGTCCGAGAAAACGGACGTCAGTCTTTCGAAGATTATATACGCGAACAGGTTGCCGCCTGCTCCCGTTCATCGGTCGTTCCCGACCACACGCTGCTGCATCTGACCTTTCCCGACAGCAAAGCGATTCCGTCGCGCCGAAGTACGACGAACGAATATTTTTACGGGAAGCTGGCTCCGGCTTTTATCCGGCAGGATATACACCCCGAGCCGGCCGTTTCGCTCCGGGATGCGGCTTTCGCACTCTCGAAAGGTCTTTCGCCCCTCTCTCCGGCAGGGCGGCGGGAACAGCTGATGCGCGATTCCGAATACCGGAGATTTACGATGCATTGTGCCCGTACGGCGCCCGACGATGCACCGCTCTATCGGGCTGTAACCTCTTCACAGGGAACTTATCTCTTCAGCGATACGCCCAAGGGCCGGCGGGCCATGTACTGCTATATGCAATACATGACGGATCGTTTCTTCGGAATGCGGACTGATGCAGATACGCTGAAAATCTATGAATTGAAACATTTGCCGCCCCGAATCGCCGCGATGGCGGACAAGTGTATCGACAAATTCGTGAAAAGCGATCTGAAAAGCGAGTATCCGGGACTGGAGAGATCCCGATACAGTTTTACCGTGGAGAAGTGGATTCCGACATCGGTACTTTCGGAAGGCGTATGTTCGGCAGCATATTCCATATCGCCGTGCTACGAGGACTTCGAGAGGTTCGTTGCCGGGAACCGGACACAGGTATCGTCAGGCAATCACGATCTCGCAACGCTGTTGTATATCGCGGAAAACGGGTACGCCGCATCTGTAGCCGACGACGGGTTGCATCGTTTCAGACATCGGGAGTTCTTCTCCGAGGTGGCGTCGAAACTCCGGGATTGCGACCGGGCGCGTATGGGAAACCGGCAATCGACGCACGACTTCGGGTACGGTGCCTTGCAGCAGCAGGCCCGTGAAATCGCAGCGGGTATTCTTCGCACGGAATACAACATTCAGAACGGGAGATTCCTGACGGAATACAAAGAGTCATCGCCGGATGCGAAACAGCATGTTTCCCTGCCCGGAACGGGCACCGTAACCAAAAAGCGGGAAACGAAACGCAGGCTGCGGCATTCCCGTCCTGTCAGCGGCAAACGTGCCGCAATAAAAATGTAACGAATATGCGGGAAGACCGGATACGAAGTATTTACCTGACGCTCGACTGAACGCTGCATGCCGTACGTTTCGCTGTCGGAACGAACGGCGAAGAGGGTTTCAGGCATCACATCTCCGAAGAGTTGAAAAAGACGACACCCGGACGGGCGCTCGAAAACCTGTTCTATCTGCAATACGATCTGCCTCCGGAAGCATCCTTCCATGCGACGACGGAAGAAGCGAAGCGGCCCGATGAACTATACATGCGGAAATTATTGCCGGAATTGACTCGTCTGAAGTTACAGCCCCGTCATGTCGTGGCGAATGACGAGGCGTATTATGCAGTGATGAAAGGCGTAATGCTCTTTACACCGGAAGCAGAAAAGCTGATGCTGACGGAGGATTACTTTTCGGTACGACGGCAAATCCGGCTGTGTGCACCGGATTTGAAACGACGAAATGAAACACGACGGCATCCGATGCCGGTG
>OIXV01001890.1_pt1 | contig 17836 bp, 15 predicted proteins | sample 1587771 | NCBI WGS metagenome assembly OIXV01 (sample SAMEA3888893, study PRJEB22519) | human gut metagenome | biome: human gut; feature: human-associated habitat; material: faeces | place: Denmark | collected 2010
TAGCTGTAAACAGCACCGCTCGAGCGCGAAAGAGTCGCAAGCGACTCTTTGTTCTAGGATTGTGATATCAAAAGATTCTTTACAACTTAATTGCTGGTAAGTTATGTAAAACAGTGAATTTGAGAGAAAATCGCTACTGTTCAGACGCAAGCTTGACGATTGGCTGTCAAGCTATGTGCCGTAGTGTATATTGTTGTGAGATTACAGTCCCTGCCTCAAAGAGGCACTTTTCATAGACTGTAATTGTTGTTGGTCACACTGGAAGTGCGAACTGTAACAGAAAATCTGTAAATCTTAAAATGAAACAAAAATTTTCTTGCGGCTGTCTCAATTTGTAAGTATAATATAAACATTGGAATAAAAGTTGGAGAGTAACTGGAATCAGGCGGTTGAAGCTGATTCAGACATACCACAAATATCAGAATCAGGCAGTTGGTTCTGGCGTATCATGAATAAAGGAGAACATGTCGCGTTGCAGGTATCAGATAAATTATTAAAACCACTCACAGAGGCAAAATATTTAAATGCGGATAATGTCAGCAGGTATCGTTGCATTATGCGCATTTTTTTTGAGAATTATGAAAAGTTAAAATACTGGCTGTATTTAGAAGAAGTTTATGAGGAAATGTTAAAAGATCCGTTCTGGTCAGAGTATAAAATCGAGCAGTGCCAGCAGGATCTGACGATGCTTACGGAATGGAAAAATTTAAACACGATACAGGACACAAGAAGAGTGTCTTCCATAGAAGAATTTAAAAATAAGAAGTACCGTTACCAGATGTCGGAATACAGTGTCGAGATTGAGAGACTTGTGATCCGTCTTGAAAATCTTTTTATTGAAGGGGCATCGTTAGAACCTACGCTGCTTGAGCGGATACGGAGAAATATGGAACGTTTTCCAGAGATGGCAGAGAAAGATAAGAATGAAGTTTATACATGGTGGACGGATTTAAACAATGATTTTATGAGGCTGAATCAGAATTATCAGGATTATATCAGGGACTTAAACAGCGTAAAGGCAGAGGAAATGATGCGCACAAAGGAATTTCTGGTGTTTAAGGACAGACTGATTGAGTATCTGCGCAGTTTTATCAAAGGTCTGCAGCGCAATGTCGGTGTGATTGAGGAGTGTCTGAAAACGCAGGAAAGTGATATGCGCGAGGCGGTATTTGATAAGATCGTCGAATATGAGCTTTTGATTCCGCGTATGGAAGTGGAAGTATCTGAAAAAATGATCCGGCAGAAGGCAGAGGGACGTTTTAAAAGTATTTATGACTGGTTTGTGGGCAGTGAAGGACAGGAAAATGAGGCAGCAAAACTTTTTGACGTGACAAATGAGATCATACGGAGAATCACGCGGTATGCAGCACAATTGAGTGAAAAAAATGCACTCGGTGCAAACCGCAAAGAGGAATACAGAAAAGTCGCTGAAATGTTTATGAGATGTGAAAATCTTGAGGAAGCACACAAAATGTCTGCCATGGTTTTTGGGATGGAAAAAACATTTCATATCGCAGGGGATCAGGTAAGAGAGACGGACAGCATGAACCGGGGAGTGTATGAAGAAAAGCCGATTCAGATAGAACTGAAACCGAGAGTGCGCACATACCGGGAAAAGACAAAAAGAAGTTCCATCATAGAATCAACCGAAAAAAAATTAGAAACACGCAGGAAAATGTTAGAGCAGCAAAAGGAAGAGGAAAAGAAAATAAAGATGTTAGAAAAAGATGGAGCCATTGACTTTTCTGCATTGCCCATTTTAGAGCCGAGAATCCGGGAAATACTTTTAAAATGGATTTCAGATGCAATGGAGTCGGTTGATTTTTCTGCAAGGACGGATGATGGCAGAAGATATCGTTTAGACAAAAGTAATATGGCAGAAAAATGTGTGGTGCATTGTGAGGATGGCAATTTTACCATGCCAAAGATGAGGATCGTATTTCAGGAGGAGAGCGTATGAAAGAGCTTGAAATTTTGTTAAACAGACGCTGGATACTGAAATCAGAAGATAAAGAACTGTATTACAGGGTCAGGGATGCAGTCGGGGAGATCCGGAAATATGTGACAGATAAATTAGGCTGTCAGATCATAGATAATTCTTTGCTGATAAAACTGGAAAAGATACCGGTCATCCCGGAGCAGTTTATGGGAATTGGCCAGTTCTCTTCGAAAGAAGAATATGTGTATCTGTGTATTTTATTGATGTTTCTGGAAGATAAAGATGCACAGGAGCAGTTTATACTGTCACAGCTGACGGAATATATGACGGCGGTGATGCCCGGTGAGATCACAGACTGGACATTGTACAACAACCGGAGAAAACTCATCCGGGTACTCCGCTATACTGTGGAACAGGGAATGGTCCGTGTGACGGATGGAACAGATGATGTGTTTATGGATGATGCCGGGGGCGAGGTCTTATATGAAAATACAGGGGCATCCAAATATTTTATGAGAAATTTTTCCCGGGATATCATGGAGTATACAAAACCGGAAGATTTCCGGGAAAGTGAATGGTTTGAAGTGGACGAGGACCGTGGATTAGCCAGAAGGCACAGAGTGTATAAGAGACTGTTGTTTGCACCGGCAGTGTACAGGGAAGATGGATCCGGGGAGGATTTCGAGTATTTAAAATATTACGGATACAGGCTTTCTGAAGAATTAGAACAGCTTTTTGAATGTCATGTACAGATTCATCGGGGAAGTGCATTTCTTTTATCCGGGCAGGACTGCCGGATGGGAGCTGCTTTTCCGGAGAACAATTCCCTGGCAGATATTTTAATGCTTGCCTTTGGAAAGATCAGAGAAAAAATAGAAGGTAAGGTGTGGAAAATAACGCCGGAAGAAATGAGTCTTGTTGATAAGATTGAGTTTGAATCTCTGATCCTGGATGTGAAAAAGGAATATGGATCTGGTTTTGCGAAACTTTACCGGGATATGCCGGAAGGGGAGTTTATAAAAAACGTAACAGATGAAATGGAACGCTGGATGTTTATAAAAAAAGTGGATGATATGCATCAGATAAAAATCTGTCCGCTTGTCGGAAAAATACAGGGAAGTTATCCGCAGGATTACACAGGAGGAAATGAAAATGAACAGTAGATGGCAGGCAAATAAAATTGGGCTGATCAATTTCTGGTATTATGATGAACAGGAATTTCCTTTTGTAAAGGGGCGGATGCTTCTCCGTGGTTCAAACGGTTCCGGAAAATCGGTAACGATGCAGAGTGTTGTGCCGTTACTATTAGACGGAAATATGAGTCCGGAGAGACTTGATCCGTTTGGTTCAAGGGATCGTAAAATGAGCAGTTATCTTCTCGAGGAAAATGATGGAAGGGAAGAGAGAACTGGTTATCTTTATCTTGAGTTCAAAAGAAAAGACAGTGAAACATATCTGACGATCGGAATGGGAATCCGCGCAAAGCGAAATAAACCGCTCGATAAATGGTATTTCAGTCTGACAGATGGAAGACGCATCGGCAAAGACTTTTTCTTATACAAAGATATGGGTGAGAAAGTGACCCTTTCCAAAAAAGAACTGGAAAACAGGGTGGCAGAAGGCGGAAGAGTATTTGATCGTCAGGCAGATTACATGGATTATGTCAACAGACAGATATTTGGATTTGAGACTGCAGATGAATATAAGGAAATGGTAGATCTGCTGATCCAGCTTCGAACCCCAAAGCTGTCAAAGGATTTCAAACCGTCTGTGATCAATGATATATTGAGTGATTCTCTCCAGCCGCTTTCGGATGAGGATCTGCGTCCGATGTCAGAAGCCATTGAAAATATGGACATGATGAATATGAATTTAAAGGGGCGCAGGGAGGCGAGAGGGGCTGCTGAAAAGATCAATGCGGTTTTCCAGAAATATAATAAACTTCTGCTCTGTGAAAAAGCGGACAGATATGAACGTACAAAGCAGAGATTACAAAAAGCGGCAGCAGAACAAAAGGCATATGAGGATAAATATGCAGAATGTAACCGGAAGATTGAGGAACTTGAAACAGAGATTCTGCAGATGAATCAGAAGAAGGAAACCTTAGAAAAAGAAAAGGAGTCCCTCAATAAAAGTGATGCAGTTGCGCTAAAGGGCAGAGAGGCACAGCTCACCAAAGAACTTGAGGCTCATGATAAAATCCTTGCGGATAAAAAGTCATTTCTGGCTGCAAAGGAAGCACAGTACAGAGATGTCACAAACCAGATCAAAGAGGAAGAAAACAGAAAGTATGAAAAAGAAAAAGAAGTAGAGACTCTGTTAGAAGATATGCGTGAGGAAGCAGACCAGATGGCATTCCAGGAATTTGCATTTATGAGTGAGGAACTGTGTGCTGATCTGGAAAATGATTATAAATTTGATCTTCACAGGCAGCAGTTTGAACATACACGTCAATATATCAATGATGGAGAAAAATTGCTCGCAGAACTTAAAAGTCTTGACAGGCGGAAGGATGAAATGATCCAGAAAAGGGAGAAGCAGATCCGGGAATTAGACGCACTCCAGCGAAAAATATCGGAATTTGAAAACATGCTGATCCAGGTAGAAAATGAGTGGAAAGAAGCACTTTATCAATGGAATGAAAACAATGTGGAACTGAAATTGGAAAAGGAACTATTGAGGGAACTCAGTACATTCGCAGATACGTATGAGGAAAATTCTGACTACGCGGTGGTACGCCAGAAGGCTGCAGATCAATGGATCAAAAAGCAGTCTAAAATAGAAACGCAGATCAATTCCATTCTTCTGGAGCAGGAAACAGCAAAAACAGAACTCGATGAAGCAAAAACAGAGCTGAGTGAGTGGGAAAATCAGAAAGAACCACAGCCACAGAGATCAGAAGCTGTGATAAGAAACCGCCAGAGACTGGATGAAGCAGGGATTCCATATCAGGAATTTTATAAAGTGATAGAGTTTGGATCGGAGCTGGATGAAGATGCCTGTAACCATTTAGAAGAAGCCCTGCTAAAAATGGGAATACTCGATGCAATTGTGGTGGATGAGCAATACAGGGAACAGGTTCTTACACCGGTAAAAGGGTGCGAAGACCATTATCTTTTTGCAGGAAAAACGCAGGCAGAAAAGAGTCTGTTGGACGTACTGGAACTAAACGAGGAAGTCAATGATATTTTTTCAAACCAGAGACTGACAAAAATCCTTTCAAGTATCGCTTATGGCGGTGAGAATGATGTGTCAGTTTCTGAGGATGGTTCCTATCATATGGGTGTTCTGGCTGGAACAGTTACCGGGGAATATGAAGCAGGGTATCTGGGCAGTAAAGCGAGGGAAAGACACAGGCTTGCAAAAATAGAAGAATGTAAAAATCTGATATTGGTGTTAGAGGAAAAGATTGCAGGTTTAGAGAGAGAACGAAACAATTTATCAGAACGGAAGGACCGGCTGAAATCAGAATATGATGCGCTTCCGGGCGATACGGATCTGAGGGAGGCAATGAAGCTGCTCTTAGCGGAAGAACAAAAGTATGAATTGCTGCGGAGTGAAAATGAAAAGACGGGGGAGCAGCTGGCAGCCTTTCTGGAAGAAATAAAGGAAAAGAAAAAGGGTGCGATTGAGATCGCTGAAAAATTGTATCTCAACTGTACTTATGAGACGTTCCAGAGTGCAAAAAGTGCAGCGGAGGAATATGACAAAAATCTGGTAGAGTTAAAGTCGGCACATGAAATGATTTTAAGAAGCGCGGCATACTTAAGGGAGCGCAAAGTTCATTTAGAAGATTTAGATCTTGATATGGATCAGATCAGATATGACATAAGGGAGACCGAAAAGCAGATCAGTTCAAAACAGGAAGAAAGAACATCCATTCTGGAACAGCTTGCCCTGACAGATTATGAAGCGGTCAAAGACAGGTTAGATGCCTGCATTTCGTGGCTGAATGCATTTCCGAAAGAGTTTCAGAAACGTGTGACCGAAAAGACACAAAAGACGGATGAAGCAAAGCTGATCGAAGCGAATCGTATCAGCAATGCGGATACGATAAAGGTATATGAAAAGAAAGTGGAATTTTACCGGAAATGTTATGAACAGGAGCGGGGACTTTTTTATGTGGCTGTACCAGAAGAGATTACGGATGATGCAGGGCATATTTATGATTATCTGCTGACAGATATCAAAGATATGGAAAAAAACAGTATTATCGCTGACCTCAACAGGGTATATTTTGAAAACAGAGGTTTTCTGACCGATTATCAGCTTACGCAGAATGAATTATTTGCAGAATCGGATGAGAGTGAAAAAATAGATGATTATACCCCAAAGCGGCTTGATATCACAGCAAGATATCAGGGGACGAAGGTAACGTTTGCAAGTCTGCTGACACATCTTGATGAAGACATCAGTGAGCTTGAAAACCTGATCAAAGACGGAGACCGGGAATTATTCGAAGATATTCTGGCCAATACTGTGAGCCGCAAGATCCGGGGAAAGATCAATGCGTCGAATCTGTGGGTGCAGAAAATGAATACGCTGATGAATGGCATGGATACGTCAAGCGGTCTGAAACTGAGTCTCAGATGGAGGAGTAAGACAGCCGAAAAAGAGGATCAGCTTGACACCAGGGAACTGGTAGAACTGTTAAAGAAAGATTACCGTCTGATGAGTGAAGAAGAGGCGGCAAGACTTTCTGCACATTTCAGGTCAAAGGTCGACGAGGCGAGACGCAATGCGCGTGAGAGTGCCGGAATGATCTCCTTTTATCAGATCATGAAAGAAACACTTGATTATAGAAAATGGTTTGAATTTCAGTTGTTCTCCCAAAAAAGCGGAGAGCGCCAGAAGGAACTGACCAATAGTGTATTTGGTACGTTCAGTGGAGGAGAAAAAGCAATGTCCATGTATGTACCGCTCTTTTCTGCTGTCGTTGCAAAATATCAGGGCGGCAGGGCAGATGCGCCGAGACTGATCTCGTTAGATGAGGCATTTGCCGGTGTCGACAACCGGAATATCAGAGACATGTTCCGCCTGATGACACAGTTTGAATTTGATTTTATTATCAATTCACAGGTATTGTGGGGAGACTGTGATACGCTGGATGCGCTGGCAATTTATCAGCTGATCCGCCCGGAAAATGCGAAATTTGTTACCGTAATGCCTTATTTATGGAACGGACACAGTAAAGAACTGTTAGATGATGAAGAAAAAGTAGAACAAAGAGGGATAGAGATTGAACAATTTGACAGGGCATGAAAAGTTAAAACGTGACTGCGTGGCATATTTCAGGCAAAATGAGATCTGGCAGCGCATCTTTACAGGTTTTCGTGAGAAATACAGTTCCTACGGCAGATTTTCGGGTAAAGTGACTGTAAAGAATATATCTGGGGACGGACTTGACACGTTAGAAGGATTCTTCTGCCAGAATTTTCATGGCAAAAAAAGTATTACGGTTTCTGCTGAAAAATTCCGAAAAGCACTTTCCTGCAGCAAATATGGGACGGTCACACCGGAAGAAGTGCTGGCAGAGTATTTTGGAAAAGCGCTGATTGGAAAGGCAGAGGAAAAGGCATTTAAAGAAAATCAGATACGGGAGATAAAAAAGGAGTTCCTTGAAAATTTCAAAGGGACTCCTGCCTTTTTGGAGTTTGATACATTCGAAAATATTTTAAAAAGCAGCGACAAAGAGAACTTAAAAGAGTGGAAACGCCTTCTCTGGCTGTGTGCGAACCTATATAACGCTTTGCCGTACCGCACACAAAAGAGCGTGTACCTCGCGGTATTTGCCGCTGCTGTAACCGGAAATCCGCATGCATTTGACCAGGGCACGGCAGAGGGAAAGATCCTTTATCAGGTCATACAAATGGATTTAGGACAGAGGGGCATACAGGTGGAAACTTTAGAAATGTTTCCTGCATATAAGAGACAGAAAAGCTATCTTCTTGCCGGGATATTAATCGATGATATTTCCAATTATGCATTGCTTTATAACGTGCATGCGATCAAAAAGAACGGAGAATTACACAGAGGGATGGACGGATTCTGTCAGGAAAAAAATATGGTGCAGGTGCCGCTTACAGTACTTTCTGAATGGGAGCGTATCGAGTGTGTGGATCATGAGATCTTTATCGTGGAAAACCCGTCTGTTTTTGCCCTGATCTGTGGAGAAAAGTCGTGCATGTGCATGAATGGGCAGCCAAGACTGGCAGGACTTTTGGTGTTAGAACTGCTAGCAAAGTCAGGAACTAAGGTATATTATTCCGGCGATCTCGATCCGGAGGGGATACTGATCGCACAAAAATTATCGTAGTACTATCGGGGAACATTCTGCTATTGGCATATGACGCCTTTCGATTATGAGCAGTGCAGATCGAAAGAAATAATTTCTGAAAAGAGAAAGAAAATGCTGCAAAAGATTACAGATGAAAGGCTGCTCCCTGTCGTGGATGCGGTAACAAAATATGGGGTGGCGGGCTATCAGGAAAGTATCGGATTGAATCAGATTTCCATTTGAAAAACTGGTTGATCAGGGTCACCGTCAATCAATGCAAAATGTTATTCCGGTCTCCCTGGCGCAAGGTCGAGGATATCGGGGAATATGTGGAAAAAGAAATTTTCCGCAAGCACCATTTGAAAGGTATGCTGACGATGGAATGATTCATTGCCGGACAAGGGAAGAAGAACTTAGCAAGTTTGATTTTCTTGCCAGAGAGAATGCAAAACGCTATAATATTCATATAAATGATATGAAGGGCGGGGGACAGCATGAAAGAGGGTAAATCACAGAAAAATTTTAAAATCAGCATACGTGCAAAAATTTTGACCGGAATGATAGCATGTGTTTTGATTGTGACGAATCTGATCGGCTGGTTTTTTATCGTACAGGCGAAAGATACATTGTTAGAACAGTGTAAGAACAATGCCAGAAATTCAGCTAAAATTGCCGCGGAAAGAATCGATGGTGATATTTTAGGACAAATTAAAGCCGGAGATGAGGAAACAGAAAATTATAAAGAAATATTATCGCAGCTGCAGGATTTCTTGTGTGGAGATGATATCAAATACATATATACAATGCGGATGAATGGTGACAGGCTGGAATTTATTGTTGACGCTGATACCGAAGAAGGGGCTGCGATTGGCGAAGAATATGAGATTTATGATGAAATAGCAGAGGCATTTGACGGAAATGCCACAGTTGATAGTGAAATGACATCCGATGAGTAGGGAGATTTTTATAGTGCATTTGCTCCGGTTTACAATAGTTCCGGTGAAATTGCAGGAATTGTAGGAGTGGATTGTTCTGCAACTGATATCAGACTTCAGGAAAACATATTTATAAAAGAATTTGTAATCATTGAACTTGCAGGATTGGTGATAGCAGCAGCACTTGCGCTTATTATTAGTGGTGTTTTGTCAAGAAATGTAAGTGTGATAGCGGAGAAAATGAGTGAGCTTGCAAAGAAAGAGGGAGATCTTACACAGAAGATAAATGTAAGATCGACAGATGAGGTTGGAAATATTGCAGACAGTTTAAATATCTTTCTGGAGAACTTGCGTGAGATCATTCAAAATATCAGTGCAAGTGAAAAGAAACTTTTAAGTAATTCAGAGCATGTAAATAATATTGTAACTTCGTCTGCAAATGAAGTGTCGAAAGTAAATGCTACCATGAACGCTATGGAAGGCAGGGTTCTTGAAATGAGCGACATGGTGCATAAGATCGCTGAAAATGCACAGAGCAATAAGGAGATGATGTCATCCGTTATACATGAGACAAAATCGCAGGCAGAGTACATTGGTGAGGTTGGACAAAAAGCGGAAAAGTTAGAAGAAGATGCCGTATCTGCCAGAGAATGTATGCAGAATACGATTGTGAGAATTGGAAAGACGCTTGAAGATAAAATTGAAGAATCGAAGGAAGTAGAGCGGATACAACAGCTTACAAACCAGATTCTGAATGTTGCAGACCAGACAAACCTTCTTGCGCTGAATGCAAGCATTGAGGCCGCAAGAGCGGGAGAAAGTGGCAAAGGGTTTGCAGTTGTGGCAAACGAGATATCCAGTCTTGCAGAGGAATCATCAAAGACTGCAGGGGAAATTCAGAAAATTAATACGTTTATCGTGGATATCGTAGATAAACTGGCGGAAGCTTCTTTTGAATTGCTAAACTATGTGAAAACAAATGTTATTTCAGATTATGATGTTCTCGTACATACAGGCGAGGAATATGCAAGCGATGCACATAATTTTAAAGATTAGATGGAGAAGTTTGGGGGCTGTATAGATGAACTGCAGCAGAGTATGGAACGTATTCATTATTATGTAAATGGCATTATGGATGGGTTTGATAAACAGAAGGAAGAAGTAGTGAAAAATTCCGGATATATGACAAAGATCGATGAAGAGTTTAAGAAAATTGTGGATGCGGTTTTGGACAATAAAGAAATTGTGGATGAACTTGAAATGATCATCAGTCAGTTTAAAATTTAAAATAGGTAATCATGTAAAAAGGTAAAAGGATATCATCATGAATCACACATTATTACAACAGATCACCAAAAAAGACGCAAAAGCATTTACCCACAGCGGTAAGTTTCACGCGGATGACGTTTTTTCCTCAGCGTTGCTGCTCTACTTAAATCCGGAAATCACGATCACGCGTGGCAGCAAAGTTCCCGAAGGCTATGACGGGATCGTATTTGATATCGGACGCGGAGAGTATGACCATCATCAGAAAGACAGCAGGATCCGTGAAAACGGAGTGCCGTATGCGGCATTTGGACTGCTCTGGGAGCGGCTTGGAGCCGGAATCTTAGGAGAGGAACTCGCGCAGACGTTTGATGAGGCATTTGTTCAGCCGCTGGATAACAATGACAATACCGGGGAGAAAAATGAACTCGCAACACTGATCGGAAATTTCAATCCGACCTGGGATGCAGCGGGCAGCAGTGATGACGCATTTTTCCGGGCAGTCGGTGTAGCCGGAATGATTTTGGAAAATAAATTTGAACGCTATCTTGGAAATGAGCGGGCAGATAAACGGATCGAGGAAGTTTTAGAGGCACAGCAGAAGGCACTTGAGGCAGGAGAAAAACCGGAAGATGAGGCGAAAATACTGGTTCTGCCGGAATTTATCCCGTGTCAGAAAAGACTCTCAGAAACCGATATCGCATTTGTGGTTTTCCCATCCAACCGCGGCGGTTACTGTATCCAGCCACAGAAAAGAGAATACTCCATGAATTACAAGTGCAGCTTCCCGGAAAAATGGCTTGGATTAGAAAATGAGGAGCTGGTGCAGGCAACAGGACTTTTCAGTGCAGGCTTCTGCCACAAGGGAGGTTTTCTGATGACGGCTGGCACATTAGAAGATGCCGTGGCGGCATGTAAGATCAGTTTGTCCTGCTTTAAGGAGGAGCCGGTGATCGTAAATTTTGGCGGTGGAAAAGAAGCGGATGAACTCTTACAGCAGCTGCCAGGAATGGAGCATGCGCGCATTTCACACTGCGCGCTGCCGGATGTCCCGGAACTTGAGGTGCAGGGAATTTACGGAGAAGTTATCATGGAAAAGCAGCAGTGGAAGAGCCGGATCAAAGACCAGGTGAAACGGATTTTAAAGGAAAAACCGGAAGCTGTTTATGTGGAAGGCGATGTTTTTTTGACCTATCCGGTTGTGCATCAGCTTCGTAAAAAACATATTCCGGTCTTAACACGGGTGGAACGGGATGGAGAGCATTATATCGTGCGCATCCCGTCCGGTTCTTAAATCATTCACGATAATAAAATTTTTACATGTTTTCTGAAGATGGGGCAGTCTGCTTTCACCAGCAGGCTGCTCCATTACGTTCTAGATCCCCCTTTTGATAACCAAACAAAATTTATTGACGAAGCCCCAAAAAGGCAGTAAGATACGCAATGTAAAATACTCAATACAAATTTATGCATAACAAGATACGCATAATAAAATACAGATAGTAAGAAATCAGGAAAGGAGTCCTCTCATTGAAAAATAATAAATATGAAATCGATATGTGTAACGGCACTATCATGGATAAATTAATTTCCTTTGCATTCCCTCTGATGCTTTCAGGAATTTTACAATTAATGTTTAATGCAGTCGACATCATCGTCGTGGGACGATTCAGCGGCAGTCAGGCGCTTGCAGCGGTCGGTTCGACAACGGCACTGATCAATGTATTTGTGAATTTGTTTATCGGAATTTCACTTGGAGCGAATGTGCTTGCGGCAAGATTTTATGCCGCAGGACGGGAGGAAGAAATGTCACAGACCGTACATACTGCGATCACGTTAGCACTGATCAGCGGTGTTGTGATGGCATTTGTTGGTGTATTGTTTGCGAAGGGGGCATTGGAACTGATGGGCACACCGGATGACGTGATCAGTCAGTCGACCTTATATATGCGGATCTATTTTATGGGGATGCCATTTTTTATGCTCTATAATTACGGTGCAGCGATACTCCGTGCCGTCGGGGACACCAAAAGACCGCTTTTCTTCCTTATCATTTCAGGCTGTATCAATGCGGGATTAAACCTGATCCTGGTGATTGGATTCCATCTGGATGTTGCCGGGGTTGCAATCGCAACGATCATTTCCCAGTGTGTGTCCTGTATCCTTGTTTTGCGCTGCCTTTGCAGGACGCAGGGCAGTTACCAGCTTCATTTTTCAAAGCTGTCCATCAATGGTGCTTATCTGAAACAGATTTTTCAGGTTGGGATTCCGGCAGGAATTCAGAGTACAGTGATCAACTTTTCGAACGCACTGTTACAGTCGTCCGTCAACTCTTTTGGTGCGACGGCGATGGCGGGGTATACGGCAGCCAATAACCTGCTTGGCTTTTTGTATGTTTCAGTCAATTCCATCACACAGGCCTGCATGAGTTTTACGAGTCAGAATTTTAGTGTGGGAAAATATAAGAGAATGGACCGGGTGCTGATGGATTGTCTGATTTTGTCTGTGAGTGTTGCTGCTGTGCTTGGATGCAGCGCATATTTCTTTGGGGCACAGATACTGACGATCTATACCAAAGAACCGGATGTGATTGCATGTGGATTGGAAATACTTTCCATCACAACCGTGCCGTATTTCCTGTGCGGCATCATGGATCTTTTTCCAGGCGCACTGCGTGGTATGGGGTATTCCTCTGTTCCCATGATATTGTCTGTAATCGGCACGGTCGGGATGCGTATTTTATGGATCTTTGTATTTTTCCCGCTTCACAGATCCCTGTATTTTCTGTTTATCTCGTATCCGGCATCCTGGCTGGCAACGATCGTGATGCAGGTGATCTGCTATTACTTTGTGCGGAAAAAATGCTTATCGGCTGTGAAGAATCCAGATTTGGAAAAAATACGTCAGTGACAGGTGTAATCTGAAATCATAGATAAGATTTGGAAAAGAAAAAATCTCATGCTATAATGTGTTAGGCAATGAGCAGAAAATTCGTTTATTACCCGGAGATAAAGTACAGAAAGGCAAAAAGATGAAATTATACATAATCAGGCACGGTGAAACATCGTGGAACAAACAGAAAAAACTGCAGGGACAGCGTGATATCATGTTAAATGATGCGGGCATCCGTCTTGCAGAATTAACCGGTGAAGGCATGAAAGACATAGATTTTGATCTTGTCATTTCAAGTCCCCTGATCCGCGCAAAACAGACGGCAGAGCTTGTGATGGCGGGAAGACATCTTCCTATGATCACAGACAGACGTATCATAGAACTTTCTTTTGGCGACTGGGAGGGAGAATGTGTGAGAGACAGCAAAGTCCTTCCACCGGATTTTATTGATAAGTTTTACAATGATCCGTATCACTGCATGAGGGCTCCGGGCGGGGAAAGTTTTCAGGATGTTTTGAAACGGACCGAAGATTTTTATCAGTCGCTGGTACAGAACAAGGCGTATGAAAATGCTACGATCTTCATATCGACACACGGGGCAGCCGGACGCTGTCTTCTGGCAAATTTTTATGATGATAAAGAAGATATCTGGCGCGGGGGAATCCCGAAAAACTGTTCTGTCTGCATTGTTGAGGTGAAGGATGGTGTCGGAACGGTGTTAGAAAAAGACAAAATTTTTTATGACGAGGCAGAATAGACAAAACACTTGAGAGGAGATAATAAAAATGGCATGTACTACAATACTTGTTGGGAAAAAAGCATCTTATGACGGTTCTACGATGATCGCAAGAAATGATGATTCCGGTTCCGGACATTTTACACCGAAAAAATTTGTTGTTATTCATCCGGAGGAGCAGCCGAAAACATATAAATCTGTTATTTCACATGTGACAATCGAACTTCCGGATGATCCGATGCGCTATACGGCGGTGCCAAATGCCGTGGAGGGAGAAGGAATCTGGGCAGCGGCAGGTGTCAATGAGGCAAATGTTGCGATGACAGCAACGGAGACGATCACATCAAATCCGCGTGTGCTTGGAGCAGATCCGTTAGTTAAACTTCAGCCGGCGGAAGATGGAAAAGAAGAAGTACCTGGCGGGATCGGCGAGGAGGATATCGTATGTATCGTTCTGCCGTATATCCGCAGTGCAAGAGAGGGTGTGAAACGCCTTGGTTCTCTGTTAGAACAGTACGGCACCTATGAGATGAACGGAATCGCTTTTCAGGATCAGGATGAGGTCTGGTGGCTTGAGACGATCGGCGGACATCACTGGATCGCAAGAAGGGTGCCGGATGATGTATATGTTGTCATGCCAAACCAGCTTGGTATTGACCACTTTGATCTTGAGGATGCGCTATCTGATCAGAAAGAATATATGTGTTCTTCAGATCTGAAAGAATTTATTGAGAAAAATCATCTGAATCTCTCAATGGACGGCAGCTTAAATCCGAGAGATGCGTTTGGCAGCCATGATGACGCAGACCATGTATACAATACGCCGAGAGCGTGGTATATGGAGCGCTGCTTAAATCCGCACACGAAAGTCTGGGATGGAGAACATGCAGACTATACCCCGCAGTCCGACGACATTCCGTGGTGTATGGTACCGGAAAAGAAGATCACGGTGGAGGATGTAAAATATGTGCTGTCCTCCCACTTCCAGGGGACGCCGTACGATCCGTATGCGGCATACGGGGAGAAAAATATGCGCGGTGCATACCGCTCGATCGGAATCAACCGCAATGACTTTTTGGCTGTGATCCAGATGCGTCCGGGAATGGAACATGACTGTAATGTGATCGAGTGGATCGCATTTGCATCCAATGCGTTTAATGTACTGGTTCCGTTTTACGCGGATATCGATGAGACACCGGACTATCTCTGCAACACCACAGGGGAGGTTTCCACGGACAATTTTTACTGGTCAGGCAGGATGATCGCGGCGATGGCAGACGCCTCTTACCGCAGTTCGGTATTCCATATTGAAAGATATAAGGAACATGTGTTAGCGAAAGGTCATGAGCTGATCAACCGTTATGATGCACTTCTTTCCAAAGAGACGGATGCGGCAAAAAGGAAAGAGATCCGGCATGAGGCAAACCGTGCGGTTGCCGGAATGTTAAAGAAAGAAACCACAGATACACTCGATAAGGTACTGTTTGAACTGAGCGGTCAGATGAAAAACGCATATGCGAGATCAGATGCATAACATGCAGATAAAAGTTAATCGAAAAGGAGGGGGCATAGATTGATAAAAAGTCGGTATATTTTTCTTGGACTGGCAATGATCTTAATGCTGGCAGGATGCGGCGCAAACCGGAAAACAATCCGGTTTGGAGCTGCGGGAATCGGCGGAATGTACGATTCCTTTGCCAATGCATATGTCAGTCTTGCAAATAAAGAGGATTTTTCGTATAAACTTGAAACAAGGAATACTGCCGGATCTGCAGCAAATGTCAGACTTCTTTCGGGCAAATATATTGAACTGGGGATTGCCCAGGCAGATCTGGTGGAGGAAGCCTATCATGGAACCGGGGAATTCCGGGACAAAGCATACCAGGGATATAAAGCGGTTGCAGCGCTTTATCCGGAGGCATGTCAGATCATCGTGCGCACGGATTCAGAGATTGAGACATTGGATGATCTTCTTGGGAAAACGATCAGTATCGGGGCAGAGGAATCCGGGACAGAGCGGAACGCAAACCAGATTCTGCAGGCACAGGGCATCAGCGGAGATATGGTAAAGACTGTCAATTTGGATTACACGGAGGCGGCAGCGAAACTTGCAGATGGAGAGATCGATGCGTTCTTTTGTACAGCGGGAACACAGACTACAGTGATCGGGGAACTGGCAAAGGAATGCGGAATCCGGCTGTTGAGTATTGATGTAAAATGCCGGAACCGGTTAAAGGCGGCATATCCGTTTTATTCCGAATATACGATTCCGGCAGGCACTTATACCGGTCAGACAGAAGAGGTAAAAACACTGTCTGTACAGGCGGTGCTTCTGGCAGGTGACAGTTTATCGGAGAATACGGTAAAAGAGCTGACGGAACTTTTATTTTTACATGGAAAGGATATCCGCTATGCGGCCTCAATCGAATTAAAAGAGGACGAGCAGTCTGCGATTGGAGGTATTACAATCCCGTTTCATAAGGGTGCGGCGGCATATTATGCAGAGTGCGGTATCGAGGTGCCGACAGAGTAAATACCGGATTTGAAAAATAAGATCCGGTTTGGGAATTAGAATCGAAAGGATAAATATGGAAGTTCAGTTGGATATGTATCAGACATTGGCAGCTTCGGTGCTGGTGCTGATGCTGGGTAGTTATCTAAAACAACAGATACATGTGCTGGAAAAATTCTGTATTCCGGCGCCGGTCGTCGGGGGACTGCTATTTGCAATCGTCACATGTATCTGTTACAGCAGTGGATTTATGGAGATCTCTTTTGATGATACCTTAAGGGAAGTGTGTATGGTATTCTTTTTTACATCAGTAGGATTTCAGGCAAATCTGAAGGTGTTAAAGAGTGGTGGAAAGTCGCTGGCGATATTTTTAGGGTTGGTCATTCTCCTGATCGTTTTACAGAATCTGCTTGCAATCGGAACATCCCATCTGCTTGGCATTGATGCGCTGATCGGTATGTGTACCGGTTCGATCCCGATGGTGGGCGGACACGGAACTGCGGGCGCGTTTGGCCCGGTTCTGGAGGATCTGAATGTGGAAGGTGCAACGACGATCTGTACCGCGGCGGCAACATTTGGACTGATCGCGGGAAGTCTGGTTGGCGGACCGCTTGGCAGGAAACTGATCGAAAAGAAAAATCTGCTCGATACGGTTGTGCCGGAAGATGACAGTCTTCTGGTGGAAGATGAAAAGAAACATGAGCGTCATACGAATATGTATGCATCTGCAGTGTTTCAGCTGATTCTGGCAATCGGACTGGGCACCGTTTTTTCCTGGCTTCTGACGAAAACAGGAATGACGTTCCCAATCTATATCGGCGCAATGATCGCAGCGGCACTGTTTCGTAATATCGGAGAGTATTCCGGCAAGTTTGTGATCCATATGGGAGAGATCAATGATATCGGTGGTATTTCGCTGTCATTGTTCCTTGGAATGGCAATGATCACGTTAAAACTGTGGCAGCTTGCGTCGCTTGCACTGCCGCTTATCATACTGTTGGCAGTACAGGCAGTTTTGATCTGTGTATTTGCAAGGTTTGTGGTATTTTATGTGATGGGAAAAGATTATGACGCAGCGGTGCTTGCAGCCGGAACCTGTGGATTTGGAATGGGCGCGACACCGAACGCCATGGCAAACATGCAGGTGCTGTGTGAAAAATATGCTCCGTCCGTAAAGGCGTATCTGATCATTCCTCTGATCGGAAGTCTGTTTGCAGATTTTATCAACAGTCTGGTTATTACATTTTTCATCAATATATTATAATAGAAGAAACGGAGT
>OIXV01001903.1_pt1 | contig 17746 bp, 15 predicted proteins | sample 1587771 | NCBI WGS metagenome assembly OIXV01 (sample SAMEA3888893, study PRJEB22519) | human gut metagenome | biome: human gut; feature: human-associated habitat; material: faeces | place: Denmark | collected 2010
CCATTGTTGCTACTCCTAATAATGCCGCCATTGCTACTGCTAAACCTTTTTTCATGATTTATTTTCTCCTTTTCTTCGCGGTCCTTTTTGTTTTTCTCTCTCTCGCGATTACAGGTGTATCTTACTGTCCGGATGTAAAATACACTATCGTGGAAAAGTAAAATAAATGTAAAATCATTTTTTTCCAAAAAACCTTTAAACTTGCTTTTTAACAGAAATATCTGCTATTCATGCATTTTATGACAACATTAATTCAAAAATCGAATTGCTACAAAAGGACAAATTTTTTATCATAAAACTGGAGTTTTTATTTTCATACAAGCGTAGGTGATCAATCATGAAAAAAGTTTATCTTCTTTTTACATCCATTTATCTAGCCGGAGTGTTTCTCATAACCCTGGCTATTTTTTCCTATCACTATTATTCTCACCGATGGGATCTGATTCAGAACTCCATCGAAAACGCTGCCAGTCTGGCAAAAAATGGTGAGCTTTCTACTCCGAATTACTTCGGTGCAATCTATCTTCTTTATGACAGTGAAGATCATCTGATCCGGCAATTTTCCCCTAGTAACAGTCAGGGAATTCAGGATTTTAACATCAGTTCCTGCAAAAAAAGACTTGCTGACCAAGCATATAATTTTCACTACGGCACTGCTGTCTTTGCTTATGACCATTCCTCCAGAATTGTCCTGATTTCCAGCTGTCCTTTTATAAAAAATAAGATGAAAGCTGGAACATTTGTAATGATCCGGGATCTGCCAAACCTTTACCTCTATCTGGGATTATTTTTTACAGTCTTTACCTTGATATATCTTACTGTTTTTCTAAGTTTCTATTATATTGACCAAAAGAAAAAACAGCTGGAAAAGCGCGAGAAAATGTATCTTGCTGATATGAACCACGAACTGAAATCCCCCATTTCCTCTATCCGCTGCCTGATGGAGGCTATTCTGGATGGATATGTTACAAATGAGGAAAAGCTTTATCAGTATTATGAAATGATTTTAACAGAAACTTCCCGACTGGAAGCTACCATTCAGGAAATCCTTGAATTGTCCTCTCTTTTTGAAAAAAAGATTCAAAAAGAAGCAGTTTCCGCCGAACAGATATTTAAAGAAATTCTTCTTCGTTATTCTACCATTGGAGAAGACCAGGGAATTGTTTTTCTTTTTCCAGACGTGACACAGCTTCCAACACTTAACACCAACCCCAAATTAATGTCACGTGCATTAGATCTGCTTCTTCATAATGCTTTCAAATTCACACCGGAAGGCGGATCCGTTACTCTTACTATTTATACCGTGGAAAAACACCTGATCATACACTTAAAAGATAGTGGCTGTGGCATTTCCCCGAAAGCGCTTCCTCATATCTTTGAACGCTTTTATCAGGTCGATTCCTCACATGACGCATCTGGAAGCGGACTGGGACTTTCTATTGTAAAAGCAATTATGGATGAACTTCAGGAATCCATTCAAGTTTTCAGCGAACCGGATAAAGGTACGGAATTTATTTTTACAATTTCCCTATCTTAATTGAAGGATAAAAAACTTTCCATTCATTAAAATGAAAAAATAAGCCACATCAGTAAACGTGAAAAATCCCTTTACTGATACGGCTTATTTTAAGCTAGCACTTTTTTATTCTGGCTTTCTTTTTATTCTTATTTTCTCTCACCTATCTTATTCCGCTTCCAACCGATTCAATGCTTCCTGTGCCTGATCATAAACCTCCTGTGCGACCTGATTTCCAGCTGCATTCTCAAGTGCCAGATTTTCATCTGCTGCCTCAAGCGCTTTGGTGTAATATTCATATGCAGTTTTTTCGTTCGCTTCTACCCCGATTCCGTTTTCGTAAAAGCGTCCTAATGCCAGATAAGTCTGGGGAATTCCCAACATGGTTCCATGTACGTTTTCATCTGAAACAGCTTTCAAATAAAATTCCAGTGCTTTTTCATCATTTTGTTCAATGCCATCTCTGCCCTCTTCGTAATACGTTCCCAATTTATAGCAGGCTGTTCCGTCGAAGGTACGTCCATTTCCTTCGGACGCAACCAGATAGCCCTCCTCTGCTTTTACATAATCTGGATTCTCATGGGTTCCATCATCATGATCATATCCTTCATCAAACAAATCTGCTGCATAACGTGGTCCCTTAAAATCAGTTTCCTCCAGGCTTTCATCCTGGTAGGATTTCAAAAAATATTCCATGGCTTTATCTGTACTGTGCTCAATTCCCGGATAGGTACCGTCCTCTGCACTATAAAGCAGTCCAAGACTGGTATAGCCATTTCCCTTTCCAAGAACCTCTGCATTAAATTCATAAATAGAAACTGCTTTTTCAATATCCTGCTCTACGCCATTTCCATCACGTAAAAGATCTCCCAGATTTCCAATTCCACGGTACAATGGGTCTTCAAAAAAGAACGCATCATCATAGGAAATGGCATAGGCTTTTTCATAATCTCCCTCTTGCCCTGCTGTTACACCAGTTCTAAAAAATTCAAACACATCGCCCTGTCCATCCGGACTATTATCCATTATCTCCTTTTTTAACACGTCGAGACCTTCCAGGGCAGCATCTGCTTCTTCATTTCCTGCCTCTTTTGCAGCTTCATAGTAGGCTTTTGCCATGGCATACCACTGTACAATGCTTTCTCCATTCTCATATTGAAGCCCTTTTTCCATAAGTTCTTCCCCAGAAAGACCATTTGTATCAATCTTCAATGCCAGGGACTCTTTTAACTCTTCCATAGTTAGTGCCTGGGCATTTACGCTCACGCCTCCTCCTGCTGCCAGCACAGCTGCCATCATACCTGCAAAAATCATTTTCTTCATGCTACATCTCCTCCATATCCTTTATTTCGAAGAACTTTCATCCCCCTGTTACATATCTGGTTACTTTCTGTTCACCGGTAACCCATTTTGTTCTTCTGTTCTTTTATCATAACCTTGAATTGTGGCAGAAAAATGGCAGCAATGTAATTTTACAGGGCAACCTCGAACTTATAGCCCACTCCGTATACCGCTTTTATTTCAAAATGAACTCCGTCATCAGGAAGTTTTTGCCGTATCCTCTTAATCTGATTATCAACTGCTCTGGTATCCCCGCAATAATCATATCCCCATACACAATTCATAATCTGATTTCTGGTTAAAACCCTGCCTGCATTTTTTGCAAGATAATACAAAACCTCAGTTTCCCTTGGCGTCAGATCAACCAGTTTCTCCCTGACAAAGACTTCATAAGCGTCTATCACAATACAAAGCTCGGCACACACAAGCTGTTGGTTTTCCTGGCTTTTTTCTGCTCTTCTTAGCATATTCCGTACTCTGACAGCTACTTCTCTTGGGGAAAACGGTTTTGTGACATAATCATCCGCTCCCAGTTCCAGACCAATGATCCGGTCAATTTCATCCCCTTTTGCACTTAGTATCAGAACAGGAATATCACATTTCTTTCTGATCTGCCTGCAAACCTCTGTCCCGAATATTCCCGGAAGCATCACGTCAAGAATCACAAGATCTATCTTTTCTCTTTCCAGCACCGTTATGGCACTTTCTCCATCATAAGTTGAATATATATGATAATGAAGGGCCTTCAGATATCCTGAAAGCCCCTCATGTACCGCTTTATTATCGTCACATATTAATATCGTCTGCATTCTTCTCTTTTACTCTCCGAATGTCATAAATCACGCAAATACCCGCATAGTTCATAATCCTTTTATAAGCGGCATCTGCCGGGTCATCATGGTGGCGGTCTGGCGGATGGGGCAGGCGACGCTGATAAACAACAGGTTCACTTCCCTGTGCTTTTTTACCGGCATCCTTTCCAGGTTCAGGCTGCATCATTTCACCCTCATGTCCAGCCATGATATATTCCATATTTTCCAACAACTGCCCAATGATACGAGTTTCTCCCTTTCCCGGACCACCATAAAGAATCTTGATTTCCTCCTTGTGCTTCCAAAGCTTCAGAAGAAGGTCATGTACATACTCAACGCTGCCGTTTACCGGCTTTCCAAAAGGCATGCAAAGCTCATCCCCACAGAACAAGATTCCCTCCTGGTCATCCAGAAAAGCAAGGCTTCCTACTGCATGATCCGGAATCTTAAAGGTGGCAAGATGTCTTCCGCCAAGATCAAATACATAGCCTTCGTCAATCACCTGTACCGGGTAAGATCTTGGGAAACAGATTCCCTCAAAACTAGGGAACGGAATTGTCGCCAGTTTTTTTGTCTCTGCGGACATATATGCACAGTCAAAATAACTGTTATTTGCTGTATGATCAAAGTGGTCGTGAGTATTAGCAATCCGTTTTACTGGTCTGTCGGTCAGACTCTGACAGTATGCGCGGAGATTACCGCATCCATAGCCTGAATCAATTACAAACGCCTCATTTTCCCCCTCTACCAGATAAGAATAATCCCCATCACTTAAAATCTGCCAGGTTCCCGGTGCAATCTTCTTTGACTGAAAAAAAGGTACATCCATAGGTTGACGGCTTCCATCTTCATGTTCCAGTAAAATATGATGTTTACACGAAAAATCAATAGGACTTCTTCGCTGTGCAAACAGCCAGTCTCCAACTGCTTCCAGATTGTACGCCTGTGGCCAGGTTGCCATATGGTAAAACCAAGGCTTGATATCTTCCAGTTCTTCCAATACAGAATCCCCCTCAAACCAGGTGAAAAAGATATGCTCTCCTGATCCTGCAATTGTCCTTACTTTCTGATTCAGTTCTGGTAACGATGCTTTTGCGTCCAGGCTTCCTCTGGTAACTCTACCACCGTTCACTTCTATCTGCTTCATGCAGTCTCCCATAATGGGAAAAGCTTTAAAATCTTTTTCCGAAACAAGTGCCCAGATATTTTCATTTTTCAGTGCACCGCAGGTCTGGGGATTCCACTGTCCTGCCACCAAGAAACATCCGCCGAAAAATCCAGGATTGCGAAGCATCAGTTCCATCAGCATCATACATCCCATGGACTGCCCAGTTCCGTAAATCCGCTTTTCATCTACAGATGGCTGCAGACGAAGTACCTCTTTTACCAATTCTACGGTGGCATCTGCCTCCCAAGTCACCTGAAAATCATCATCAGCTGCCTGTCTTGGATAACAGGGAGCCAGCACAAAACACGGCTGGCGGTTCTGCCAGTAGCTGGTTGCCCACACAGTCGCTCCCTTTCCCTGGGTAAGGGTTCTGGTCACATCCTCTGAGCAGCTTCCCATATCATGGATAAACAAAACCAAAGGATAGGTTTCCCCAGCCTGCATGTTCTTTGGAACATATAGGTTGTATGCCATCTTGCGTCCTTTTTCCTCACCAGGAGCATCCGGAACTTGGAATTCAAACTGGTTAAACCGGTTCGCAGCCTGCATACATGCCTTATCTATGTCTTCTCTGGTATAGTTTTTTTCCGTCATATATGTTTCATCCTTTCATTTTTTCCAGAAGTCCCAGTGCCTTTCTCAATAAAATCTCTGCAGCCCCTTTTCCAAAAGGAGAATTCATTGCTTCATATTTGCTGTTATCATAAGCATCCCGCTCTGCCATGTACTTGGCTCCGCCATTTACCATGGTGCATACCCATGTATAGCGATATGGGGAAAAAGTCCCAAGTGCAATACCACTTTTGCAGTTCAATTCCGGTTTCACTCCGACCAGAGCCAGATCTCCCAGACAGATTGTCTCCACTGTCGTCACTTTATCTTGCGCTGGAATATATTCTGGTATTTTCATTGGATGCAGTTTTTTCAGTTCTCGTTCCATTTCCTTTCCCGGTACTGAAAATTCTATTTTTCCTACTTCCAGTTCCTGCGCCATTTCTTCGCATGTAATCTGTCCGTTTATCTGGCATACAGTCTCTCCCAGACTGTTGCCAAGTTTTTCACAGATTCCAAATCCCTCTTCCCTACGGTCTGTCTTGATTTTTTCTCCGCGGACAAATGTTTCTGTAACTGCTTTTTCTACCGGAGCCTGGTCACCTGCTGCCCCGATCAGATACAGTGCAACAAAATCGTCATCTCCTGTATTTTTTTCCACATAGTCACAGGCAATTCCTGCAACATCCGGACTTACGGCTTTTCCACCCGCGCTTAATGCAGAACCATCAAGCACCGAGGACTGAAGACCATAATGGAACAAGGCAGCCATAGGTGTTCCGTCTTCTTTATTAATACGTACAACAGAGACTTTATGGTCGCAAAGCCCCGGACCGCAGGTTCCTACCCACCAGCCGTCTTCCAGCTGTACATCACGGTTACAGTTTACCAGACTATAGCCTTCTCCTATTCCCACGAAAGCCTTCTGAAGACCTGCAAAGCCTTTTCCTACAGCCTCCAGAGAAGCTCTTATCAATTCTTCACGATATTTTGCTTTTTCTGCAATTTTATCCGAATCTTTCAAAACAAAATCCGGTAATAAATGAGGTGCGGAAAAAGTATGTGTGACGCATACCCACACATGATCCTCCTCAACCGGATAATTTTCTGCAATTTTCTTACGGATTGCATAAGTTTCCTCATCTGGCATAGATGTTATCTCAAGGGACAGCAGCACCACAGTCTGCCCGCTTTGGATTACAACCGCACGTGCATTCAGGGTTCTGTGGATGACAGCAAAATCCTCTATTTCCAAATATTCTTCAGCCAGTACGATTTCTGATTTTCCTGCGCCAGCTTTCATACAGCCCCTCCTCACATTCCCTTCTGGGAATTATATATTTTTTTGTATCGCATACTTTTTTCCGTATATAGCCATAAAATTCCAAGAACTGCCACCAGAATATATTCCTGCAGGTCTATCACAAGAACGAAAGAAAAACCATTGTAAGCTATTGTTATCCCCGCAGCCATAAAAAGCATGACCAGTGACAATCCTACCGAAAGCTTCTGTGCTTTTTGAATCTGAAGTGCAGTACTTTTGTACTTATAAATGGTCATATCCCTTGGTGCAGATACATAAAAGAAAAGGATCCAGCCAAGCCATACATATCCCAGCATACTAAAAGCCTGAAGCAGAGCCATTACCGGATTCAAATTACAGTGAAGTTCCTTAGTGCCTGCCTTTGCAAAAAAGTACAATTCCAGGACAAAGAGTACCACATAACACACCCGAAGAAGCGCCTGCATAACCGGATTAAGCTCCTGTCTGTAATAAAATCCTTTATAGGTATACTGAAGATGTGTTCCGTTTCCACGTTTGTTCGGAACACGTTCTTCCTCATAATCCTCGAAATATTTCTGATAGTATCTGCCCATTCTTTCTCTCCTGTTTTATTTCTGATGTTACCAAAATGCCATCGCCAAAGGTGATTTGGGATGTATTTTGGCTTGTAACTGTAAAGGAACTAAACAGTTACAAATTAATCTCTTCCACCCTACAGCATGATACAAAATGGTCTTTTGAAACCTCACGAAGTTCCTGCGGCTGATGGCATTTTTCTGTAGCATACTGACATCTTGCTGCAAAACGGCATCCTGGTTTCGGTTCAATGGGAGAAACGATTTCTCCCTTCAAAATGATCCGCTGTGACTGATGATGAATATCAATAGAAGGAATTGCAGAAAGCAAAGCCTTTGTATAAGGATGCAACGGTCTGTCAAACAGTTCTTTTGAAGTGGTAGTCTCCACAAGCTGCCCCAGATACATAACACAGATATTATCAGAAATATGTTTTACTACAGACAGATCATGAGTAACAAACATATAAGTGACTCCTGATTTTTCCTGAAGATCCTGCAAAAGATTCAGTACCTGTGCCTGAATGGAAACATCCAACGCGGAAACCGGCTCATCACACACCACAAACGCCGGATTCAGCGCAAGAGCACGACCGATTCCTACCCTCTGTCTTCTTCCTCCGTCCAATTCATGAGGATAAGAGTACCGAAGACGTTCATCAATTCCTACCAGTTCCATAATACGGTCTGTCTCGTCACTCAGTTCTCCTTTTTTAAACTTCCCCGACAATTCCAGAGGTTCCCGAATAGTTTCCTCTACTGTCATTCTGGGATTCAGAGAAGCAAAAGGATCCTGAAAAATAATCTGCATTTGTTCTCTTAACTGATGAAGTTTATGTTTATGCACATGGGTAATATCTTCTCCGTTGAAAAAGATCTGACCATCTGTGCTTTCGTACAAATGAATCAAAGTTCGTCCCAAAGTGGATTTTCCGCAGCCAGACTCCCCGACTACCCCCATTGTTTTACCTTTTCCTATAGAAAAAGTCACATCATCTACTGCGTGAAGCATTCCCTTAGGAGTTTCAAAATATTTTTTCAGATGTTTTACTTCCATCAAATTCTCTGACATCTCTATTCTCCTTTCCGCTTCATGCCTTGTCATTAGCAGCTTTTGCTGCTTTGATGCATCTGCATACATGAGTGCCGCCAAGTAATTCCAGACCGACAGCATCTTTTTTGCACTCTTTTGTTACGTAAGGACATCTAGGTGAAAACGCACATCCAGCTGGAAGATTACTCGGATCAGGCGGCATTCCTGCGATTGGAGAAAGCCGCTTCACATCAGAATGAATATCTGGAAGAGAGCCAAACAAACCAATGGTATAAGGATGTGTAGGATGATCAAATATTTCTTCCTTGCTTCCGTATTCCACAATTTCACCAGCATACACAACTGCTACATTGTCACACACCTCAGCTACGATTCCAAGATCATGAGTAATCATAATCATAGCTGTATTTAACTTTTTCTGAAGATTTTTTATAATATCCAGAACCTGCGCCTGAATGGTCACATCCAAAGCAGTGGTAGGTTCATCAGCCAGAAGAAGATCCGGGCTGCAAGCCAGTGCCATGGCGATTACAACTCTCTGTTTCATTCCGCCGGAAAACTGATGTGGGTAATCACGGAATCTGGAACCTGGGATTCCAACCATTTCCAGCATTCTCTTTGCTTTTTCTTCTGCTTCTTTTTTTGAAGCATGTTCATGAAGGGCAATACCTTCTGCAATCTGGGCACCTACACGCATAACCGGATTTAAAGCTGTCATAGGATCCTGGAAAATCATGGAAATTCTTTTTCCTCGGATTTTACGCATTTCATCATTTGACAAAGGAAGCAGATTTTTCCCTTCCAAAAGGATTTCTCCCTCATCTACCTGCGCCGGTGGTTCTGGAAGGATTCGCAAAATAGATTTGGCAATCGTTGTTTTTCCGGCACCTGTTTCTCCCACCAAACCTAAGGTTTCTCCCTTTTCCAGGGAAAAAGAAACATCATTTACAGCATGAATTTCTTTTCCCTCAGAGGTATAATGTACGGTCAGATTTTTCACTTCAATAAAAGGAGTGGTATTCTTTTGAGTATTCACGATTTGTCCCCCCTATTTTTTCAGTTTCGGATCCAATGCATCACGAAGTCCGTCACCCAGCATATTCAGCGAAAGAACCACAAGTGCAATGGCAAGTCCTGGAAACAGTACCATATGAGGATAATCTCTCATATAAGTTCTTGCTGCTGAAAGCATAGCGCCCCATTCCGGTGTAGGCGGCTGAACACCAAGTCCGATATAGCTTAAGGATGCAGCCATCAGAATAGTATTTCCGATTCCCATGGTAACCGAAACGATAATCGGAGAAATACTGTTTGGAAGAATATGTTTCATAATCAGTCTGGGAACGGAGCAGTTGATGGTCTGCGCAGCTTCCAGATATTCCATTTTGCGTACCCCCATAATTGAGCCGCGGAGAAGTCTTACAGTCATAGGAATTCCACCTATGGAAAGGGCAATGATGGTATTCACAAATCCGCTTCCCAGACAGGCTGAAATTGCAACTGCCAGAAGGATTCCGGGGATTGCCTGAAGGATATCCACAAGTCTCATTACAACGGTATCTACAATTCCACCGAAATATCCAACAATGGAACCAATAAACATACCAATCACAGTAGAAATGATCGTTGCCAGAAATCCAAGGGAAAGGGAAGCTCTTGCTCCATAAAGAAGACGGCTGAAAATATCTCTTCCCATTTCATCTGTTCCACACAGATGTGCGAAAGAAGGACCGGAAAAACGTTCCAGCATGTTCATTTCGTCATATGCATAAGGCATGATCCATGGTGCCAGAAGCGCTACGACAAATAATATAAGAATAATGACCAGACCGGCCATAGCCAGCTTGTTTTTACGAAGACGCTTCATTACCAGACTGAACTGGCTTTCTTTCTTTTTTCTAGTCTTTGCTGCATGTCCTGCAACAGCTGCACTGCCTGCCATTATTTTTTCCTCCTTTTCCAGCTTTTCTGCTGTCCTTCATACTGTGCTTTGATACGCGGATCTACATATGCGTAGATAATATCAACCAGCAGCATGATCAGACTGAATACTGCTCCAAGGAACAATACACCCCCCATAACGATGGGGTAATCTCGGTTGTTAATCGCAGATGTGGTATACATTCCGATTCCCGGAATAGAGAATACGGACTCGATTACTACTGTACCGCCAAGCATCATTCCCATACCATTTCCAACTACGGTAATAATCGGGATCAATGCATTTGGAAGCGCATGTTTATAAAGAATGTCCCGCTCAGACAGACCTTTTGCCCTTGCGGTCACAATATAGTCAGAACGAATGACCTCCAGCATACTGGAGCGTGTCTGCCTTGCCTGGGAAGCAATTCCGGCAAAAGCATTTGCAATACAAGGAAGAATGAAATACTGGAGTCCGCCTACGCCATATGGCGGCAGCCATCCAAGTTTTACAGAGAAAAACAGAACCAGCATCATGGCAAGCCAGAAACCAGGAATGGAAACTCCTGCAAGTGCAATAATCATGCAGATACGGTCTGCAATTCCGTTCTGATGTACTGCTGCTGTAATTCCAAGCGGGGTACCGATTACGATCTGAAGAAGCATACAGATCAGGGCAATGGTAAAGGTGTAAGGAAGTCTGTATAAAATACCGGACATAACAGACTGGTTCTGAAAATAAGAGGTACCGAGATCAAAATGTAAAAACACCTGATTTAAATAAGAAAGTAAACGGACAAGATAAGGCTTGTCCAGACCCATTTCAATACGTTTTGCTTCAATAGCCGCAGGTGTGGCACCATTTCCAAGAATGGCAACTGCCGGATCACCAGGGCAAAAATACATGATTGTAAAAATTACAATGGAGATTCCCAGAAGTACCGGGATCATCCAGAGAATACGCTTTACTGTATATTTCCACATATTCCAAGAACTCCTTTCCTTTGGCACAGCCACCGGCGTACAAAAAACCGGTGGCTGACCAGGGCTGTGCCCTTTTTATTTTGCGTAAGTGCAGGCTCCAGGAAGGATCTGGTTACGGATGTCAAGTGCTACATCTGAAATCTTGTCAGAATGTACAATGTTGATTGGTCCTTCTACAACGCCATAACCATAACATTTTTCAACCAGATAATCATGGAATGCTTCAATGCTCTCCGGACCATAGGTCTTGGTGCTTAAAGCTGCTTCCATCAGGCTCTGAAGCTGGTCATCCTGGGTAAAGTTTGCAGCACCGCCGGTAAGAGACTCATAATCTCTCTTATCCCAACAAAGCTTCCACTGGTTTACAATGTAGTCTGTAGAACCTGTCGTTTTCAGAAGAATGTCAAATCCGTCTGCATTGTACTGCTCCTGCTGGCCCATCATCTGATCGTAACCAACCAGTTCTACTGTTACACCAATCTGTCCCCAGTAAGCCTGAAGCATCTGACAGATCATCTCGTTCATTCCGGAATTGATGTATTCCAGTTTTAAGGTAGAACCGTCATAATTTGACTGCTCCAGATACTCTTTTGCTTTATCTACATCATAATCATAATAATCTTCACTGTCCCACTCACTGTTGTAATCCGGATAGGTTGCATTTGCGAAATCTTTTACAGCTGTTCCGTTTCCATTAAATACACCTACGTTGATTCCATCTTTGTCAATGGCATAAGCAAGTGCCAGACGAAGATTGTCATCATCCTTAAATACAGAACTGTCAGACATATTGTACTCTACATCGTAGGTCAGATTATCCATTACAACGCTGACTGCATTGCCATCTGAGAACTCGCCGCCCTCTTCAAATTTGGAAATATCTGTATCCGGAACACCGTTGGAAATATCTACAGAATTTGTCTGAAGAGCAACAGTATGCTGGGAAGCCTCTGTAATTACAGAGAAGTGGATTTCTCCTGCATTGTGGATACTTGTTCCATGTACCAATGATTCATCTGTCTGCCAGTAATCCCCGGTATCTTTCATAACGATCTCAGAACCTGGTACATAGCTGTCTACCAGATATGCGCTGGTTCCAACAGGTGTGGTTGCCATCTGGTCTGGAGATGCTTCATAAGCTGCCTGTGTTACAATGGCACATTCCAGCATAACATTCTCAAATTCTCCGATTTCCAGATCTTTATTAAATTTAAACTCTACATGGTAATCATCTGTTGCAGTTACACTGTCAATTACGGAAAGTTTTCCATAGTTCTTTGTTGCAATTGCAGATTCAAAACTAAATACAACATCAGAAGCGGTCAGCGGATTTCCAGCTGCATCATGAATGTAATCATAAAGCTCTACATCATAAGTTTTCGGATCTACCTCATCCCAGCTCTTTGCAAGAACTCCATATGCAACGCCGTCTTCTCTGGTAAGCAGATACTCATAAGTAGTAAAAAGAACAGCAATACGACCCATAGACATTCCGGACCACGGTCCCATATTTTCCGGATCTGCCATAATTCCTACTGTAACAGAATCGGTTTTGCCTTCTTCAGCTGCAAAAGCAGTTGTTCCTCCGAATGCGAATGTTGCCATCATACTTGCTGCAAGGATAAGTGCGATATTTCTTTTTCTCATGATATTCTCCCTTTCTTCACTGACATTTTCATCATTTTTTCTTTTACTTTTCTGCTATAGCATCTTTCGACTCGTCATTTTGTACATCTCTTCTTTATAAATGCATTATACTTTATGATTATTCAACAAGCAATCCAACTTAAAAAGGCTTTTATGCTTAAACTGCATAAATCGACCGTACCCATTCCACCATTTCACCTGGATAATCAGCTCTTCCATGAGCTTCATCCCACACAATTTCATAATCCACGTTGGTCTTTCCACATTCCATCAGTTTCAGGGCAAGAATCATGGTCACGGTCAGAGAAGTATCCGCATCTTTTGCACCTACTCTGATTCTGAAGTAAGGCGCAGTTTTTTCTTTTCCTATATAATTCAGAGGATTTAATAATCTCTTCTGTCTGGCAAGCTCTTTATCCCCGCAAATTTTTTTATAACCAGGAAGATACCTGGCTGTTTCACCAGGATGTTCCACTTTCAGTTCTTCCATGATTTTAGCCAGCGGGGTGTTAAAATGTCTTTTATCTGTAACACTGGTTCCAAATTCCTGATTTTCTGCCTGGATCAGATCCAGATCATCGAAAGCCGGACAAAGTTTCAGGCGCTTGTGGTAATCCTGTTCCATTTCCTTAATAGAAGAAATGTAAGCTTTCCCTTCCCGGAAATGCAGCCAGGAATAATGTTCCAGTTCCTGTTTCCGTTCTGGAAATTTCGCCACATATTTATCTGCTGCTTTCTCCAGCTGTTTTTTCAGGTAAGCACTCCCATTTCCACCATGATCTTTGGATATTTTTAGCATTTCCCCTGTATCCGGGTTCTTCAGCTCCAGAGTGTTAAAATATTCCACATATTTTTCTCCCATTTTCCATGAAAGGCTTTGTGCAAACGGACTTAAATTACCTTCATTAAAACCTACAAAAGGCATTCCCATATAATGTATCTGACCTTCAAACATCCATTCATATGCAAAATCCGCATGATCCAGATCCGTGATTGGGCAATAACACTGAGCTCCAAAAATACTGTCACTTTGAGTAAGATCTGCTCCCATCTCCTTCCATTCTTCCTCGTAATCAGTACAGTCTCCAGTACATCCAAGAAGGGTGCTCATTGCGCCACCTGCACTGATTCCCACTGAAATGATACGATCCATATTCCCCGGAAGCACGCTGGCATTTCTTTTCAGGAAACGGATTCCCGCCTTCAGATCTGCTACTGACACAGGAGCTTTTCCGCATAGTATGCCTTTTTTATCTACAGAGCTTCTTCCTCTGCAGCCACAGGACACATACACAAAACCAGCCAAAATAGACTCTACACCCATGGAGCGATGGTCATCCAATTCAAAAGGCTCTGCTTCATGATAGCCTGCCAGTCCATTTTCGAAAATAACCGGTGCTGTATCCGCTGTATAACCCATCCTGCTTCCTTCTGTAATACGATTTCCTTGTTTATCCATGTATTCTGCCGGAACGAAAATGTTCATGCACTGTTCCTTGGGCACCCTCGGTTTCTCACAATAGCAGACCTGCTCCAGTTTGTAGCAATCCCATTCTTTTAAATAAATCCAATTTTTCTTTTGTTCTTTTATATCCAGATTTCCCATTACTTTTCCTTCCTGTTCTTTACATAAATAGACCCCCATGATTTCTGAGCTTCATTTCTTCACTACTCTACGCCTCACGGGGGTTCTCATTCTATTTCTCACACACAGTCTCATTTTCTTTTACATAAGTCTGCACATATCCCAGAAAACTTTTCAAGGGATCTGCAATTTTCTTATTTTTCTGATAGACCAGACAAATACTGGTTGTCACATACGGAACTACATCAACCAGGACCACATCTTCATAAGTCCTGCCAGAGATTGGCCTTCTTGTAAGTACTGCCACGCCCATCTTTTTCGCAACCAGATCAATCAAATTCTCTCCCCGAAGTCCTGTAAATGCTACATTGGGTTCAAATCCGGCTTCCCTGCAGGCATTGATACAGATGCTGTACATCGTTGTATTTTTATTCAAAAATAAAAACGGCTCATTCTGTATTTCTTCCAGAGACAGGTATTCCCGGCCAGCCAGCGGATGATTCTTCGGTAATATGGCAACCAGATGATCTGTTGTAAATGGAATTTTGTTAAATCCATCAAATAATCCATCCTTGTCCCGGACAAATCCGCATTCACATTTATCTTCCAAAAGGAGTTGTAAAATCTGGGAAGAGTCCGCTTCCAGTATATTCAACTTATATCTGGGATTGGCCTGTTTAAAACCAGCCAGTACATCGGTGATATTGTACCGGACCATAGACGGAATCGAGGCAACAGTGATCGTAGAAGATACTCCGCTTAAATAGCTCTGAAGCACATTTTCATACTCTTCCTGTATTTCCACCATCTTTTTTGCATATGGCAAAAACGCCTGTCCGAATCCATTTAACACTACCTTTCTGGTCGTCCGGTCAAATAAAGGAGAACCAAGATCCAGCTCAATGCTTTTTATGTGTCTGGATAAAGATGACTGGGCTATAAATAAAGCATCCGCAGCTTCCAGATAGTTTCCCGTCTCCGCCAACACCACAAACTCACGAATATAGCTTAATTCCATAAATTTGCCGTCCTCTCCACTTTAGAATCCTTTTTGTCTGTTACATACAACCTTATTGTCTGTTTACCAATGTATTTTAGCATAAATCCACAAAAATTCCCACTGTTTTTAATTTTTTCATGCAACAGTGGGAATCAAAGAAAATTTTTCTGTTTTTAAAACCTGTAGATGCTTCTTGCATTTTCACCAAGAATCTGTTTTTTCTCTTCTTTTGTAAGTTCCAGCTGTTGGATAAATTCCGGTCCTCCGGTCAGCCACTCTGCCCGTACCGGATAAGAAGTTCCAAAAATAATGTGATCTGCACCGAGAATCTTCGCTGCACATTCCAGAAGATCTTTTCCCCAAGGCTGCGCATGAGACACTTCATAATAAATGTTTTCCCGGATCTGGTCACAGAACCTGTCTGTGTCTGTTTCAAAACGTTTTACCGTATCCTGCTGGGCGCCTGCCGGCTTCTTACGGAACATTGAGCTCAAATAGGAGAAAAATGCACCTCCCAGCATAGAGTGTACCAGTTTTACATCCGGGCACTCATCAAACAGCCCCCCAAATACCTCTCGGCCAATGGCAATGGTCTGGTCCATGCAGCGGCCATAGGAACGGCGAAGATTAGTGTAATCGGTAATGGACTGGTGATCTACCGGTATCGGAGAGTGATGGACATAGGCTGTCATTTTCATTTCATTTAATTTTCGGAAAAAGGGACGGAAAATTTCATCATCCAGATATTTATTTCCATAATGGGAAGAAATCTGTACGCCAGTCATTCCAAGATCTTTTACACACCGTTCCAGTTCATAGATGGCTTCTTTTCCACCATAAGGTGGGACAACTGCAAGTGCCGCAAATCTGCCCTTTCCCTCTTTCACATGTTTTGCAAGACCATCGTTAAATTTTTTACACATCTCAAGGGAAAGCCAGGTATGACAGCAGGGAATCTTCAGGATGGCTTTCTCAACGCCAGCCTTATCCATGTCCTCCAACTGCTTTTCCATCTGATATTCTCCCTGAACGTAATTCAGGTTCTCACAGCCTTTTGGTTCTTCCAGCACAATCTGTTTCTTTGCGGTGCCCGGGACTTCTTCGCATCTTGCATGCACTCCATATACTTCCGGAATACATCTCATAAACTCTTCCAACATTTTTTCGTTGGTGAATAATTCTTCCGGAAGCCAGTACATATTCGCATCAATTGTCATTTTGGTTCCTCCTTACAATTTATAGAATATTGATAACCAGCTTTCTTATAGTCTGAATTATATCTGAGATGTTTTTCACAAGCAATTCGATTACATTTTGTATTTATCCGCAACATGCATAAATAGATTTTCCTACAATGGAGTTTCCTGCAAAACGCCCAATAATGCCACTCCCAGTCTTTTAGCTGCGTTCTCCACTTCCTTTATCTGCTCCATAGTAATCTGCTCCAAATGTACCCCACCAGTGCATACCACTGTTTTTCCGCATGTCCTGCACACATCTTCAGCCAGCATACGGCATATGCTCTCGTCTTTATGCCCGGTAAGATTCATCACTGAGGACGTGACACTTCTCTCCCCATTTCCCGAAAGAGAAGGTCTTGGCACTGCCATAACCGTACATCCAATATGAGGTCTGTCACCGCCTTGTATGTATAACAAAATGTCTTCTCCGATTTTTGCAGCCCCGGCTTCTATATCAAAATCAGGGGTGCTGATTTTTTTTACGACAGTCCATTCCATCGCTTGTACTCCTTTGCTTCTATTCCAAATGGTTCCAGAAGCTTCGCGGCAATGTGATATACCATTTCATCTATGTTCTCTGGCTTCTGGTAAAAGGTCAACATCGGCGGGATTATGTGGACACCCGGAATCATGGATAAGTCATAGAGATTCCGCAAATGTATGGCACTCATGGGCGTTTCCCTTGCAGCAAGAACCAGAGGGCGTTGTTCCTTCAAGGTTACGTCTGCCGCCCTCAGAAGAAGGTTGTCTGCATATCCGCTGTGAATTCCGGCTACTGTTTTCATAGAGCAGGGAACAACCAACATCCCACAGGTTTTAAAAGAACCACTTGCAGGCTCTGCACCGATTTCTTCTGGTTCCAGGCAATAATCTGCCAGCTTCTTGATTTCTTCCACAGACAGCTTGCTTTCCTGCTTACAGGTCAGCTCACCACTTTTGGTCAAGATCAGCCAGGATTCGTAATCTTCCTCTTCTTTTATCAGTTCCAGGCATTTTTGCAAAATCGGAATTCCGCTTGCACCTGTTGCACCTATGATCAATCTTTTTTTCTCTTTTAAAATCTTCT
>OIXV01001904.1_pt1 | contig 17745 bp, 17 predicted proteins | sample 1587771 | NCBI WGS metagenome assembly OIXV01 (sample SAMEA3888893, study PRJEB22519) | human gut metagenome | biome: human gut; feature: human-associated habitat; material: faeces | place: Denmark | collected 2010
CATCTGCCGCACCTCGCTCGCCGTATCGGCACTTAGAATTATGCGGTATTGCCAACTATAATTGTGCGCAATAAAAACCATAATAACCTATATCAAAATAGGAATATAAAAATATTTTTTTGATGAAAATATTTTATGGGAATTGAACAAAAAGAAAAAACAGTGTCAAAAATTAAATCATCTCCTGAATGACAAAAGAAAAATGCCGAGATAATCAGAAAAGGCAACATTATTACAGTCGATTCCTGTTAGCTCGAAAGAAAATATCAAGAACTTTTTCGAAAAAAACGTCACATTTTAATGTATTGACAATCTTTAATATCATTTGATATGATAGGGTACAGGAATCATGTATACAATGTGAAGTGAAAAATATTTCGAGTTCTTTCCTCTGCATTGTATGAGAAGGAGATTTTTAGTATGCGCTATTCTCATCAACGTGAACTGATTTTGCGGGAGGTACTTTCGCGCAGCGATTATCCAACCGCGGAGCAGATCTGTACGTCTCTGCGGGCAGTGTGCCCGCGGCTGAGCCTTGGCACCGTTTACCGCGACCTGAATACGTTGGTTGATATTGGCAAAGTGCGGCGTGTTTCCATCCCCGGCGAAGCAGACCGTTTTGAGGGCCCGCAGGAGGATCATCAGCAGTTGTATTGCCGCAGCTGCCAAAAAGTAAAAAGCATCCATATTTCGGATGCGAAGCTCAAAGCCCTGATTGATGCCTGCCCCGATATTGTGCCGGAAGATTACAGCCTGACTGTGTTTGGCCTGTGCGATGAATGCGCCGCCAAAGCGGCCCAGGAAACCGAGAAATTGTAAGGAGACAGCCTGCCCGATGTTCACCATTCAGGCGGGCTGTTTTGGCATTTGTGGGGGGTATTTTGTGCAAAACAGCGTTTGTGCGTTGTTCTGCGCGGTAAACTGTGGTACACTATTTATAGAATAGTGTATGTGCTGCCCTGTGCGGTGCGGCCAGACCAAAACAGCGGAGGTAAGATCTATGCCCCAACTGCAGTGTGAAGAGATTCGTTTCCCGTCTGCCGATGGTGTTCATACCGTGGCGGCCAGCATGTATACCATGCCGGGGGTGCCGGTGCGCGCCGTGCTGCAGCTCAGCCACGGCATGTGCGAGTATGTACAGCGCTACCGCCCCATGGCGCAGTGGTATGCCCAGCGCGGCATAGCTCTGGCCGGCAACGACCACCTGGGTCACGGCGGTACCGCAAACAAAGGGGAGCACGGCCATTATGGCGAGCCCCGCGGCCGTTACCACCTGCTGAACGACCTGCACACGATGAACGGCATCATCCACCAAAAGTTCCCTGGCGTGCCGGTATTTTTGTATGGCCACAGCATGGGCAGCTTTTACGCCCGCTGGTATGCCGAAACCTGGCCGGAAAGCATCTCCGGTGCTATTTTCAGCGGCACGGCGGGTCCGCACATCCGCAACCAGGCGGGCTGGGCGGTTGCCGCGCTGACCGCAGCTGTGCGCGGGCCAAAATATGTTTCCAAAACGCTGGTCAAGCTGAATATGGGGGCCTATTGCAACCGCATTCCGGATGCTGTTTCGCCCAATGCCTGGATCAGCCGTGACCCGGAAGTGGTAAAGGCATACGATGCAGACGCGCTGTGCACCTTCCCATTTACCGCGGCGACCTACCGCGAAATGCTGGCCACCCTGTGCCATGTCAGCAGCCGCAAATGGGCACAGAATATCCGCAAGGATCTGCCGGTGCTGCTGATTGCCGGAACGGCGGACCCTGTTGGTGATTACGGCGCGGGCGTGCGCAAAGTGTGGGCCATGCTGGGGGATGCCGGTGTACAGGACCTGAGCTGCGAAATCTGGCACGATGCCCGCCATGAGCTGCACAACGAAACCAACCGCGAAGAAGTGTTTGATTATGTGTACGGCTGGCTGATGGATCGCCTGCCGGAAGATGAGAGCCAATAAATAATGATAGGATAAATGTGGATTGCACGTTATTCTGTAGGGAACGGTCTTGACCGCTCCGATACATTGGGGCATATGCGATAATGGAAATTGCATCGCTCCACAAAATTATTTATTGCAAATAAAAACTTAAGGCCCGATGCAAGCGCATCGGGCCTTAAAACATATTACACCCTAAGGCAACACCGCACAATTCCCGCCTTACGGCTTAAGCACCGCTCCGGCGGCTGCGGCACGGCATCTGCGTTGCCAAAATGCTCGATAAGACATCCAGTATTATCTGCGCTTTTGGCTTAGCATCTGCCGCACCTCGCTCGCCGTATCGGCACTTAGAATTATGCGGTATTGCCCTAAATAGAAATCATAGGCTGAAAACGTACCGGGGCGATGTCGGGCTGCTGCAACGCTCGGCAGGCGGGGAGATGGAATGCCCGCGGTTTTAGTGCCCACTCAAAAAGTCCAGCAAATCCCAGCCTTCGCCGCCGGTCTGGCGGTACAGCTCGGTGTAGCCGCAGTTGCAGCAGCTGATGGTGACGAACTTTTTGTTCTGGATGTCAAACATTTTGGCGAAGTTCCCGCCGGTGGCCTGCAGCCGGTCCGATTCATACTGCTGGCAGCCGCATTTGGGGCAGATGTATTGGTGCTTTTCCATAATGGATTCCTCCGTATTGTAAGGCAGGGTCAAACGTGGCTCAGCCAGTCGGCCAGCGGCAGGCAAAGCAGGTTGGGGGTAACTTTTGCCGCGGCGCGGTGCAACGTGCACACCAGCCCCGGTGTGCTGACGCGCAGGTTCAGCGCGCTGTCCCGCAGGGCGCGGCGCACAACATCCTGGCTGCGGCTGGCCAGCGGATAATGGCGGAAGCCATGCCCGCCTTTTTCCGCAATGCCAATGAACTCGGTATCCTTGACCCAGTAGGGGCATACCGCAGTAACATGGATGCCCGCAGGGGAAAGCTCGTAATGCAGCGTCTGGGTGTAGCTGAGCAGGAACGCCTTGGTGGCGGCGTATACGTTCAGCCCCGGAATGGGCTGGAACCCCGCGGTGGAGCAAATCTCCAGTACCTGACTGCCTGGGTGCAGATAGGGGAACGCCGCATCGGTCACATCCACGGCGGCGCGGCAGTTCAGGTCGATCATGGCGTCGTTGTCTTTGGCGGGAATATCCACCGTCGGGCCCATGCGCCCCATGCCTGCTGCATTGACCAAAATGCGGATGTCCGGCAGTTCATCCTGCAGGGTGTTGCGCAGGTACTCCATATCGCCCGGGCGGGTCAGGTCAAGCGCCAGCACCCGGATGGGCACCGCGCTGATGGATTGCAGCGCTTCCAGCCGGTCACGGCGGCGGGCGATGGCCCAAATTTCTTCCACTTTGCCCTGCTCCGCAATCTGGCGCACAAACTCGCGCCCCAAACCGCTGGAAGCACCGGTCACCAATGCAATTTTCATGGCAGTTATCCTCAATCGCAGGGCAGGTTGGGTCTGTCCTGGTCGCCGTCAGCCTTGAAAAGAACAAAGCCGTCCGGCTGGTTGGTAAAGTAATAATACTCGGTGTTCTGCCGCAGCGGCGGGGTCAGATAGTTGGGGATAATGACCCCATCGTCCTCGCACCGCTCCGTCAGCCCGGCGGCGGCCCATACGGCGGCAGGAATACCGGCGTTGTAACAATCCAGATATTCCGCGCCCGCGTCGTGCAGCAGCTTGTCCAGTGCGCCGCCAATGCGGGGCAGAACAGCATCATCGCCGATAAAATCCACCAGCCGCACCACCGGTACGCAGCCGGTCTCGGCAGCTGTGATGGTGCGGGTGATCGCGTAAGCCAGCAGGGCACCGGCTTCCTGCACCGCCCACACATCATAGCCCTGGTGCGGGTAGGCAAAGTACCGGCGCTGCAAATACCAAAGATCTTTGTGCGGCGTGTGGCTGCTGTGGGGCAGGCCAAGTTCGGCCAGCGCAGCGGCATCCGGCACACGGATCAGGGGCAGGTCATCCTGTACCGGCAAGGGAGCAGAATTTGAACCCGGCACCGCCAGCTGCCAGCCCTTTGCACCGGGTGCGCCAAGGCGGTAATAATGCGGCAGGCGCTCGGCCTGCCAGCCCAAAAAGTGGTACAGCACACAGGTGTTGGCGCGGATGTTGTTGCAGGCAACCACGCGGGCATTCAAAAGCCCGGACAGGGCGTCCATCAGCTCCAGCCCCACACCATTATGGCCCTTTGCGGCAACCCAGACCGAAACCCAGATGTCCGGCGTTTCGCTCTGGTTGGCCAGAATGTACCCGGCGGCGCACAGAATTTCGCCGTCCTGCTCCGCCAGCGCAAACTGTGGGGCAGCACCGGGCGTGTGGGCATAATAGAACTGGTAAAAATCGGCCCGGTTGATCAGCGGCAGGCGCATGTCAAAATTCTGGTTGATAAAGTCCGTAATGCGGGCATCCTCGCCGGGGCGGGCTAAACGCAGCACAAGGTCAGACAATGGCGGAACCTCCCGTGACCGGCAGGGTAACGCCGGTGATAAAGCGGGCTTCCTCGCTCAACAGGAATGCCATGGCCGGGGCAACATCCTCCGGCGTGGCGTTGCGGCCCATTGGGTTGTCTGCCGCTGCGGCCTGCACGATCAGGTCCGGCGTATCCTTCAAAAAGTGGGTCTCCATCATGCTGGGGGCCACGCAGTTTACCGTTATGCCAAAGCGGGCGTACTCCACAGCCAGGCTTTTCACCAGCCCGCCGATAGCGCTCTTGTTCATTACATAGGCAGCTGTGTTTTTGGGCGGGCAGCCAATGGTGTAGCTGGTCTGGATAAACAACACCCGGCCAAACTTCGCCTTACTCATGGCGGGCAACACTGCCTTGCACAGCTTGACGGCGGAATGTACCTGAATCTCCCAGTCCTTCTGGAACCGGGCTTCATCAAACGCTTTGAACTTGGCGTTCACCACCGGCAGGGCCGGCAGGTGTACAAAATGGGTGGGGCAGGGCAAATCTTTGCCAAAGCGGGCGCACAGGGCATCCACCGCTTCGGGGCTGGAAAGGTCCGCGTCAAAGGTAACAATGCGGCCGGGGAATTGCTGTACTAAGGCATCCAGCCGGGCCAGATCGCCGCAGCCCTGTGCCAGAATGGTGCGGTCCCCGCCGGGGGCTTCGGTCAGCAGGTGGCGAATCAGTGCGGCGCCCACATCGCTGGTGGCACCGGTGATGAGATATGTATATGCCATGGAAGTTACCCTCACTTTTATTTGGCCAGCCCGGCTTTGATGATGCCGCGCGTGACCCGTTTACCGTCCTGGTTGGTGATAACAGCCTTGATCTCCGCTTCAGCCACGGCTTCACTCACGTTTACCACGGTGCCGGTAATGGTCAAAGTATCCCCAATGAAAACCGGCTTGGCGAACTTGCACTCCACGCCGTGCAGCAGGCAGTGTTCGCCCGGCAGGTAAACGCCCGCCAGGGTGGAGAAAAAGCTGGCACCCAGCATGCCGTATACCACGCGGCCGGGGTAGCCGCGCTTTTGGGCGTATTCGGCATCCATGTGGATGGGGGAAACATCCCCGGTGATGGCTTCAAACTGGGCCATCATCTCTTCCGTTACGGTAACGGTAAAGCTTTCGCTCAGGCCGGGGGTCATCTCGGCCAGTGTGTAGTGGTTCATCTTAACCCACCATGCGGGCAACCAGGTCCAGCAGGTCGCCAACGTTTTTCAGGTTGCGCACATCGGCCAGCTTGAATTTGATGTTGAACTTTTTCTCGATGGCGGTCAGCAGGTTGATCTGCTCCAGGCTGTCCCAATCCTCAATGTCATCAGCGCAGGTGGCGCGGGTGATTTCCAGGGTATCATCGTCAAAATTATCGCGGAAAATTTCCTGTACAGCTTCCAGAATTGCCTGTTCGGTCATAGTTAGAACACTCCTTACAAAAATAAACACATTATATAATGACAGCAATCATTCAAGATGGCGGCTTGCCGCAGGGGACACTACCACATCTTAGGCAATACCGCATAATTCTAAGTGCCGATACGGCGAGCGAGGTGCGGCAGATGCCAAGCCAAAAGCGCAAATAATACTGGATGTCTTATCGAGCATTTTGGCAACGCAGATGCCGTGCCGCAGCTGCCGGAGCGGTGCTTAAGCCGCAAGGCGGGAATTGTGCGGTGTTGCCCTTATTAAATAGAAGTGTACCATAAAATGCCCGGCAACACAAGCGCAGACAGGGGAAAAGGGGGCTACAGGCCGTAATCTTCCAGTTTTTGCTGCAATTCGGCTTCGTTATAAATGCTCACGCCCTGCTGCAATGCCAGGCAGTCCGGCTCCGGCAGCAGGCGGGTGTATACATCGTACTGCGCCAGGGGACCGGTGCCGTCCGGGGTATACAGGGCCAGCCGCCCGGCGTTATCTTTTAACAAGTATTGCGCCTGCGGCTGTTGTTTTTGCACCGGAACAAAAAACACTGTTACGGCTGCGGCAATGCACAGCAGCGCCAGCATGGCCAGCCCCAGCAGGTAGCGGCGATAGCCCCGCGGCAGTTGGTAACGCATGGGCAAAAACCTCCCTCTATTTTGTGGTATTCGCAAATTTCACAAATCAAATAGTACGCTCCTGCAAGCAGTATGCCCGATTTGGCGGCACCCAAACCGTAAAAAAGTGAAAATTGTTTGCCTGCTACTGTACTTTTGGCAATACTTTGTGATATAATTCATTCTATGGCTTTATGCCCATCTGCGTGACCGCGCTGTGCGGCCGCGTATCAGTGCAGGCGCAGGCAGGCTCCGCGCCTGCCGCAATTATCCCAAAGGAGGCGGTCCCCATAGACCCCAAACAGGAACGGCACATTTCCATGCAAAGTGCAAAAAGCCCGGAAACAGCCGCAACTTCCGCCCAAAAGAAAAACGGAAAAAAGAAAAAAAATAAGCCGCGCCGCAGTATATTCGGCACCATCATGCGGTTCATTGGCTGCCTGCTGTGCGTTTGCGTCATGGCGGCCAGCGCCGGTGCGGTGCTGCTTTCGCTGTATGTGGTGCAGGTGACCGAGGACCCGGACGGCAAGCTGGACCTGGATGAGCAGAAGCTCAAACAGACCTCCATTGTGTATGACCGCGACGGCAACGAGGTGAACACCTTTGCTGGCGAAAATAACCGCATCTGGCGCGATATTTCGGCCATGCCGGAAAACCTGCAGAACGCGGTCATCGCCGTTGAGGATAAGGATTTTCGCAGCGAGCCCGGCATCAACGTCAAGCGCACCATTGCTGCTGCCCTGAACGAGTTTACCGGAAACGCGCTGCTTGGCTCCAAGCAGGGCGCTTCCACGCTGGAGCAGCAGCTGGTCAAAAACCTGACCGGTGATAGTGAACAGGACATTCTGCGTAAGGTGCGCGAGATTTTCCGCGCGTTGGGCCTTTGCAACCGCTACAGCAAGGAAACCATCCTGGAAGCTTACCTCAATACCATCCCGCTGACCGGCACTATCTATGGCATGGAAGCCGGCGCGCAGGAGTATTTTGGCAAGAGCGTGGAGGAATTGAGCCTGGCCGAATGCGCCGAGCTGGCTTCCATCACCAAGAATCCCAAGAGCTTTAACCCGGCTACCAACCCGGAAAATCTGCTCAAGCGCCGCAACCATGTTCTGGCTTTGATGCGCAACCAGGGATATATTACTGATGAAGAGTGCACTGCTGCACAGGCGGAACCCATCACCCTGGCCGAGAGCAAATCGGCCACCGAAAAGGTCACCCGTACTTCCCGCAACTCTTATTTTGACGACGCTTTGTTTGCGGATGTCACCCAGGCAATCATGGAGCAGGAAAGCTGCACCCGTGCCGAAGCACAGGATAAGATCTTCTCCGATGGCCTGCGCATCTACTCTACCCTGGATCAGAAAGCACAGTCTGGCATGGAGCAGGTCATGCTGAACGAGGACACCGGCGACGGCGAGCTGTTCCCGGCCCTGTGGCACGAGGAAGAGGTTTCTTCCGGTATCCCGGCGGACAGCGAGATTACCTATGACGAGAGCGGCCTGCCGCTGAACCCGGACGGCTCTTCTGTGTTCACGGACGATGATGTGCCGGTCTATGCCGATAAGGAAAACACCACCCTGAAAACCAGCAAGGATGACAACGGCAACCTGATCTTCTATGAAAGCGTGCGCACCCAGGCGGCTATGGCGTCCATCAGCATGGAGGATGGCCACCGCGGCGAGATCGTTGCCCTGGTTGGCGGCCTGGGCGAAAAGAAAGTAGACCGCGGCACCAACCGCGCCACGCTGCCCCACCAGACCGGTTCCACCATGAAACCCATTGCTGCTTATTGCCTGGCAGTGGACAGCAAGATCATCAACTATTCTTCGCCCATGGCGGATACGCCGTATTACCTCAAGAGCGACCATCAGGTGCTGGATACCGACCGCTGCCTGAAGCTTGGCCTTTCTACTGACAAGTATAATGCAGCCAACCAGTCCCGCGATGATGTGTGGCGCGACTGGCCCACCAACTATGGCGGCGCAGGCGGCGATGGTGCCACCATGCTGGTGTATGATGCGCTGCGCCGCTCTTACAACACCATTGCGGTCTGGATCGGTTCCTATGTCGGTGCGGAAGAGCTGTTCAGCTTTGCGCATGATACCCTCAACTGCACCTATCTGGATCCCGAACATGACGTTGACCTGGCGCCTCTGGTGCTGGGCTCCCAGAGCCAGGGCCTGACGGTTGTGGAGCTGGCTGGCGCTTACTCCATTTTCAATGACGGCAAGTTTACCACCCCGCACTACTGGACCGAGATCTATGACTCGGACGGCAACCTGTACCTGGATAACAGCAAGCGCGTTACCACCGTGCAGGCCATTGACCCTGCAGCCGCTACCATCATGAACCGTCTGCTGAGCAACGTGTGGAAAAAGCCCGGTACGGCAAACGGCATGAAGCCGGAAACCGAGGGCATTGATACCATCGGCAAGACAGGTACGACCAGCGACTTTAAGGACTATACCTTCGCCGGTGTTTCCCCATACTATTCCACCGCTGTGTGGTGGGGCTATGATAAGCCTTACAGCATGTGGGGTGTGGATGGCACCCTGGGCAACAACGGTAAACCGACCCAGCGCGCCTTTAAGCGGTATATGGAAGCTGCCCAGGCCGATAAGCCTGCCAAGGACTTCTATTATGATGACTCCGTTGTGCAGAAGCAGTTCAGCACCTCCACCGGTGCGATCGTATCCGGCGGTGGTGAGACCGGCTACTATACTGAGGACAACCTGCCGGATGACAGCTATTCCACCCTGACCGACCCCAGCGTGAACACGCTGGACCCGGCGGCAGGCTGATCGCGTAAAGTTCCAATAGTCTGAAAATTCAATAAGCCAGATCGGGCACAGCAGTTTACAAAGCTGCTGTGCCCGTTTGTTGTATTGGAATGGAGGACATGCTATAATGGCAGCAGCGAGAACCATGCGGGTGAGGAGAAAATGCACGGCCTTTTTGCAGCCTTAATAAGGCAGGCAGAAGCGTATCAAATGTACGTGCACGAATGAAAGACATACTTCCACCGCATAAAAACAGATAAAAGCACGGGAAGATTCCACCGCACCAACAGGCCAGTTGTGCATCATGCTCAAATACACAACATTTTTTCTAAAATGCTTGCAAGCCGCGCACACTTGTGGTATGATTATCCCCGTTGTGAATACACATGTACATAGGAGGGAAACAACATGGGCGAGCGCCGTTTTTTGTTGGTAGATAGCTCCGCTTTGCCGGATGTGTTCCTTAAGGTACTGCAGGCCAAGGAGCTTCTGGCTTCCGGCAGCGTGAGCAATATTTCCACGGCAGCGCGTCAGGCGGGCATTTCCCGCAGTGCGTTCTATAAATACAAGGACTATGTGTTTGACGCCGAAACCGGCCGCGAGGCCATTACCGTGATCGCCACCCTGCTGGACAAAACCGGCGCTTTGCAAAGCCTGCTTTCCGGTATTTCGGCAGCGGGTGCATCGGTTGTTACCATCACCCAGTCCCGGCCGGAAAATGGTACCGCGCAGGTGGAAGTTACCGTGCGCACCGGAACCATGCAGATGACCGTTGAGGAAATGCTGACCCGGCTGGCCCGTCAGTCGTTTGTGGTGGAAGTGCACCGCGGAACCTGAAAGTGAACACACGCCGCCAAGGCGCACAAAGCGGAATACCGGATGCGGGCAGCCGCATAAGGAACAAGGGGAGTATAGTATGGCTAAAATTGCAATCATGGGATTCGGCACCGTTGGCAGCGGTGTGCTGGAAGTCTGCCGCCGCAACGCCGCATCCATTGCCCGCCGCGCGGGTGAGCCGGTGGAGGTCAAGTACATCCTGGATGTGCGTGATTTTTCTGATTCTCCGGACGCAGCGCTGTTTGTGAAAGATATCAATGTGATCCTGAACGATCCGGAAGTCAAGGTCGTTGTGGAAACCATCGGCGGCACCCGCTTTGCTTATCCGTATGTGCGCCAGTGCCTGGAAAGCGGCCGCAGCGTGTGTACCTCCAACAAGGAGATGGTTGCCACCTATGGCGCAGAGCTGCTGGCTCTTGCACGGGAGCATAAAGCAGCGTTCCTGTTTGAAGCCAGCGTGGGTGGCGGTACCCCCATCATTACTCCCATGCACCAGTGCCTTGCCGCAAACCAGATCAGCCAGATCCAGGGCATTGTGAACGGAACCACCAACTTTATGCTGACCAAGATGAAGCGCGAAAACATGGGCTTTGATGCCGCGCTGAAAATTGCCCAGCAGCTGGGCTATGCCGAAACCAAGGATCCCGGCGACGATGTGGATGGCCGTGATGCCTGCCGCAAGATCGCCATCCTGAGCAGCCTGGCCTGCGGGCATCATGTTTACCCGGATAACATTCCCGCCCGCGGCATCCGCGATGTGGCCGTGGAGGATGTAAAAGCTGCCGAGCAGCTGGACTGCGCCATCAAGCTGATCGCCTGGTACCATGAAAACCCTGAAGGCGCAGCCGATGCGTTCAGCGCCGGTGTGGAGCCGATGCTGGTGCCGGAGTCCAACCAGCTGGCGGGCGTGAACGATGTGTTTAACGCTGTGCTGATGCAGGGTGATATGCTGGGCGATGTTGTGTTCTATGGCAAGGGCGCCGGCAAGCTGCCCACCGCCAGCGCCGTTGTGGCCGATGTGATCGATGCCCTGAAGGACGGCAGCAAGATCCATGACAGTCTGTTCTGGAAGCCCGCCGAAAAGCTGGATCACCAGCTGGTGGATACCGCCAAGTATTCTTATTACATCCGCACCGCGGGCGTGCCCGCCGCCGCGCTGCCCAATGTGGCCGGTCCCGGCAAGCTGGTGTTTGACTATGGCGATTCTGCCGCGTACCTGATCGAAGCTGCCACGGCTGCGGACTTGGAGGCTGTGGAAGCCAAGCTGAAAGTTCTGGGCGGCCGCCTGGCGCTTGTGCTGAAAAAGCTGCCAGAATAAGCCCCGGCAGGGAAGGGAGCACATAACATGATTACCGTAACTGTACCGGCAACCAGCGCCAATGTCGGCGCCGGGTTTGACAGTCTTGGCCTTGCGCTTTCCATGCACAACGTGTTTACCTTTGAGGAATGTGACCGCATCCGCATTTCTTCGGTGGATGGCACCCATGTGCCGACCGGGGCAAACAACCTGGTCTACCGCAGCGCCCGCGCTGTGTATGACCAGCTGGGCATTCCGCTGCGCGGCCTGCGCATTACCCAGCGCAATGATATTCCCATGGCGCGCGGCCTGGGTTCCAGCTCTGCCTGCATTGTGGCGGGCATTTTGGGTGCCAACGCTTTGCTGGGCAACAAGCTGACCAGCCGCCAGATGCTGACCCTTGCCACCGCCATTGAGGGCCACCCCGATAACGTGGCCCCCGCCATGCTGGGCGGCTTTGTTACCAGTGTGTATGACGAAGGCCAGGTTTACAGCGTAAAAAAGAACATCGATGAACAGCTGGCATTTGCCGCTTTTGTACCGGATTTCCGCCTGCTGACCTCCAAGGCGCGCGCCGCGCTGCCGGATATGGTCAGCCATAAGGACGCCGTGTATAATCTGTCCCGCGCCGCGCTGGCTACCGCCGCGTTCTGCGATGGCGATTACAGCCTGCTTGGCGTGGCAACCAAGGATTCCCTGCACCAGAAATACCGCCTGCCCCTGATCGACGGCGGGGACGAAATGTTTGAACTGGCGCAGGACCTGGGCGCGCTGGCTGTTTATATTTCTGGCGCGGGTCCCACCATTATGGCGGTTGTCCCGCGTGACGATCAGGAATTCTTTGCCCGCGCGCAGGAAGCTCTGCCGCAGAGCGAAAAGCTAAAGCATTTTACCGTTTACCGCCTGCTGCCCGATAACACAGGCGCAACGGTGGAATAAGGGAACAGGGAGGAAGAGGTCTTTATGGGTCTTATCGTACAAAAGTTCGGCGGTACCTCGGTCAAGGATCGTGACCGCATCTTTAATGTTGCGCGCATTGTGGCCAACACCCGCAACCAGGGCAACGATGTTGTTGTTGTTGTTTCTGCCCAGGGGGATACCACCGATGACTTGATTACCAAAGCGGCCGAGATCACCAGTGATCCGTCCCACCGCGAAATGGATATGCTGCTGGCCACCGGCGAGCAGATTTCCATCTCGCTGCTGGCCATGGCGCTGCAGGAAATCGGTGTTCCGTCCGTCAGCCTGACCGGCTGGCAGGCCGGCTTCAACACCGACCGCGCTTACACCAAAGCCCGCATTAAGCGCCTGAACACCGAGCGTGTGGAAAGTGAGCTGGCCCGCAACCGCGTGGTAGTTGTAGCTGGTTTCCAGGGACTGAACCGTTCGGATGATATCACCACCCTGGGCCGCGGCGGCAGCGATACTTCCGCCGTTGCCTTGGCAGCCGCTCTGCATGCAGACCGCTGCCAGATCTATACCGATGTGGAAGGTGTGTATACTGCCGACCCGCGCAAGATTCCCAAGGCTACCCGCCTGAAGGAGATCACCTTTGACGAGATGCTGGAACTGGCATCCCTGGGTGCACAGGTGCTCAACAACCGCAGTGTAGAACTTGCCAAAAAGTATGGCGTCGAGCTGGAAGTTCTGTCCAGCATCAATCCGGTGCCCGGCACCGTTGTTAAGGAGGAAACCAAAGTGGAAGGTATGCTGATCAAAGGCGTTGCAAAAGATGAGGACGTCGCTGTTGTTTCGATCCTGGAAGTTCCCGATGTGCCGGGTATGTCCTTCAAGGTGTTCAGCCTGCTGGCACAGAAAAACATCAACGTGGATATCATTCTGCAGTCTTCCGGCAGCGATGGCTGCAAGGATGTGATCTTTACCTGCTCCAAGGGCGAAGCTGAAACCGCTCGTGCAGTGCTGGAATCCAACAAGACCCGCTTTGGCACTGATAAGATCACCGTCAACAATGACTGCGCCAAGGTCAGCATTGTCGGTGCCGGTATGCAGAGCCACCCTGGCACGGCTTCCACCATGTTTGAAGCTCTCTACAGCCAGAACATCAACATCCATATGATCTCTACCAGCGAGATCAAGATCAGCGTGATCATTGATAAAGCCGATGCTGACCGTGCTGTTGCCGCCATCCATGATGCTTTCATCCAGTAAGCGGTAATATCCATCTGGTATAAAAAGTTTACAAGTTTCAGCCCCTGCCGCCCGGCGGGGGCTGTTGCCATATCCGGTACGGAATGGTATAATCAAACGCACAGCCGGGTGGGAATCATTCCCGCAAGCCCGGTTGTGCCCAATGTATTCTGCTGCAAAGGAGGTAACATATGGAATATATGGACGAAACCACCCTTGCCCACAAACACACCAGCCCGTGGCTGATTGCGTTCCGGATCATTTTTACCATTGCGCTGGTCTGGTGCATTCTGTTTATCTTTCATAACTCGCTGGAAACCAGCTCCATCTCGTCGGCCCGTAGCCATGAGGTCATGCAAAAAATCAATGCCATCCTGGCACATCTCAATATCGGCCCGCTGAGCGAACATGTTGTGCGCAAGCTGGCGCATTTTTCAGAGTTCACGCTGGAAGGCTTCCTGCTTATGCTCTGCCTGCGGGTTTATACCCGCCGTTTTGTGCGCCATGTCAGCTGGCCCATGCTGGGCGGCATGGCGACCGCGCTGCTGGATGAAACCATCCAGCTGTATGTGCCGGGCCGCACTTCGTCCGTGCGGGATGTGTGGATCGACTTCGGCGGTGTGATTGCCGGTTTGTTCGTGGCCCTGCTGTTGCTGCTCATCGTGCGCGGGCTGACCTCTTTCCATGCCATGAAAAAAGAAAACCGCCGCCTGCGTGCCGAACGGGCCGAGCTGCTGCGCCAGCAGCGCGCCGACCGGATCAACACAGCGGATGACCGTCCCGAAAGCCCAGATAGGAGAGAATATTTATGACAGAACAACAGGCGATTGAAGCCCTGCACGCCCTGCCGCGCCTGCCCCGCAGCGGCGCATCCCTGGAGCGTATGCAGGCACTGCTGGACCACCTTGGAAACCCGGAAAAGCAGTTTAAGTGCATCCATATTGCGGGCACCAACGGCAAGGGGACCCTTGCCGCTATGACATCTTCTATCCTGACCCATGCGGGCTACAAAACGGGCCTTACCATCAGTCCGTATGTTCTCAATTTTCGGGAGCGTTTTCAGATCAATGGACAGATGATGTCCCCGCGCACCCTGGCCAGCCTGACCCGGAAAGTGCTGGATGCTGCCGATGCCATCATCGCTGAGGGCGGGGAAGGCCCGGTGGAGTTTGAAGCCGTTACCGCCATTGCCTTCCTCTGGTTTGCCCGCCAGAAGTGTGATTTTGCCGTGGTGGAAACCGGCCTTGGCGGCCGCTATGACGCCACCAATGTCATCCCCGCGCCGCTGGTTGCGGCCATTACCCGCATCGGCATGGATCATACCGAAATTTTGGGCGATACCCTTGCCGAGATCGCCGCCGAGAAAGCCGGTATCATCAAAGAGGGTAGCGTGGTTGTCTGCTACCCCGAGCAGCCGGAGGAGGCCATGGGCCCGCTGCTGACCGCCGCGGCCAACGCGCATACCTCGCTGGTGGTGCCGGATACCGCCGATTTGCAGCAGCTCAAGTGCCGCCCGCTGGAAAACTATGTTGATTACGGTGGCTATCGTGCTCTGCTGCAATTCCCCGGCAAGCATCAGGCCAACCATGCCGCTATGGCGGTGGAAATTGCCCTGGCCCTCTGGCGGGAATACCATTACGAGATCCCCGATGAAGCGATTGAAACCGGTCTGCGGGATGCCCAAATGCCCGCACGGATCGAGGTCATGCGCCGCCACCCGTTGCTGCTGCTGGATGGCTGCCACAATGCCGATGGTACCGCAGCCCTTGCTGCAACTCTGAAAGAAGCCGGATATGACGGCAACCTTGTGGCGGTCCTTGGCCTGCTGAAAGATAAGGATCACAGCAAAATGCTGGAAAACCTGGCCCCCTGCTTTGAGAAGGTCTTTACCGTCACGCCGGATAGCCCCCGCGCCATGACGGCAGAAGAACTGGAGGAGGAAGCCAAGTACCATATGGATGCCGAAGCCGCCCCCAGCGTAGCAAAGGCCATTCGCCTTGCGGTGGATTACGCCGATGAAAACAACCTGGCTGGTGTGGTGGTGTGCGGCAGCCTTTACCTTGCTGCTCAGGCCCGTCCGCTGCTGCTCAAAGAAGCGGAAAAGTAACCCCAATTCCAACAAAATATGCGCACAGCGCCCTGTATACTGGGAACATACCCCAGCAGCAGGGCGCTTTTTGCTGCTATTACCAAAAATGAAAGAGGTGGACAACCCCCTTGGCGAAAGTTTGTTTTGTTCCGGCGCAGGGAACATTGGCGGCTTACCTGACCGGTGAGATCGACCACCATGCCGCGCAGGCCCTACGGCGTGAAATTGATGCGCAGATCGATGCCCGCATGCCGGAATTGCTGACGATGGATTTTTCCGGCGTTACTTTTATGGATTCCTCCGGTGTGGGGCTGATTCTGGGCCGCGGACGCCAGATGTCCGGCCTGGGTGGGCGGCTTGTTGTGCAAAACGCACCGGATACCGTGCGCCGCATGCTGGACCTGGCGCATATCCATTACGTTTGATCGTGGGGGAGGTCACATCATGAAAATGCTGAATCAGGTCAAAATGACCTTTGCCAGCCGCAGCGTCAACGAAAGTTTTTCCCGTGCGGCACTTGCGGCGTTTCTGGCCCAGGCGGACCCGACCGTGCCGCAGCTGGCAGATATCAAAACGGCCGTGTCAGAAGCTGTCACCAACTGCATCGTCCATGCCTATCCGGATACCGTCGGCCCCATTACGATGACGGCTGTTTTGTATGAGGGCGGCAATGTGCGCATTACCATATCGGATAAAGGCGTTGGTATCCCGGACGTTGCCAAGGCAATGGAGCCAATGTATACCACCGGCAACCCGGACGAGCGCGCGGGCCTGGGGTTTGCGGTAATGCAGAGCTTTATGGATCGGGTCCATGTATCCTCTGCGCCGGGACGGGGAACACGCGTTACCATGAGCCGTCACCTGGATTCCCGGTGAGTTTTGGCGTGTGCGCTCCTACATAGGGCAGAATCAGCCAGTATAGCAGAGTGGAATCTGTTGACCGTTGCGGATATGCCCGCTAAAACCGGAACGAATCAACGCCTAGTGGCAGGGCAGACGTTCGTTCCCGATTGCAGGGAGGCAGCTGATATGGCAACCGCAAATCCCACCGCACTTTTTACCACATTACCGCGCACGGAGTTCATCCAGAAAAACCTTGGCCTTGTACATTCCTGTGCTGGCCGCTTTACAGGCCGCGGCATCGAATACGAAGAATTGTATTCGGCGGGCTGCCTGGGGCTTGTCAAAGCGTGCGATGGGTTTGACCCGAACCGCGGGGTCTGTTTCTCCACCTATGCGGTGCCGGTCATCTTGGGTGAGATCAAAAAGCTGTTCCGGGACGGGGGAACTGTTAAGGTCAGCCGTTCGATCAAAGAACTTGGATTAAAAGTGACAGCGGAACGGGAACGCCTGATGAAGCTGACCGGCGCAGAGCCAACCGTGGCACAGCTGGCACAAAACCTGGGGGCAACGCCGGAGCAGGTGGCGGTATCCATTCAGGCTGCTATGCCGGTTGTCTCCCTGACCCCGGCGGATGATGAGGACGGAACAAGAGAATGGGATATCCCGGTGGATTCACCGGAAGAAGTATTGGCGGAACGGATCAGTTTGGCGGAAATATTGAAACGACTGAATGAATCCGACCGGCAGCTCATCTGCCTGCGCTTTTATGCGGGCAAAACCCAAAGTAAAACGGCACAAATCCTTGGTACTACCCAGGTACAGATATCGCGCCGCGAACGAAAGATTTTGAAATGGATGCGCAAAGAGCTGACAAGCGAATAAGAAAACACAAAATGATGGCTGTTTTTCCAATTCGGAGCCATAAAAACTGTGCGATTCGACAAAAGTATGACTTCTGCACGTTTTGCCCTTGACGATGACACTTGCATGTGCTAAAATAACACCACTTTGAATAGCACAGGCGATATCCAATAGGGGGCGCCTGGCTGGACAAAGCAGCATCAGAAAATTTGGAAAAGCCTCAAAAAAGCTGTTGACAAATCAAACCTGATGTGGTATCCTAATAAAGCTGTCCGAAAGACAGCGGCTGATTGAAAAGATTGTTTAAGAAAATTTCAAAAAAGTACTTGACAAACAGGACTTGATGAAGTAAAATAAACAAGCTGTTTCAAACAGCGCAGGACCTTGAAAATTGAACAATACTGAAACTTGTGGAACCTTAAACGTGATGG
>OIXV01001916.1_pt1 | contig 17695 bp, 18 predicted proteins | sample 1587771 | NCBI WGS metagenome assembly OIXV01 (sample SAMEA3888893, study PRJEB22519) | human gut metagenome | biome: human gut; feature: human-associated habitat; material: faeces | place: Denmark | collected 2010
CGTATTCCACGGGGGCGTTCTTGCCTTCCGCTGCGGGCACGAGCATGGCGGCCATGATACAATAAAAATATCTTAACGGGCGCTTGATGCGCCCGTTCTTAAAATGAGAGAGGAAGAGATAGAATGGACCGTCAACGGAAAGCAGACATGATGCTGCTGCTTGCCACAGGCCTTTGGGGCATCTCCAACTGCCTGACTTCGATCTGCCTGAACGAATTGCAGCCGCTCACGCTGAACGCATTCCGCTTTATCACGGGCTTTCTGGTGCTGGGTGCCATTTACTTCAAGCGGCTGCGCGGCGTGAACAAAAAAACGCTCCGATACAGCGTCCTTGTGGGCCTGTCGCTTGTGGTGGTGTACGCCGGCGCGACCTACGGCGTGATGTATACGTCCGTCTCCAATGCCGGGTTTATCGGCGCGATGACGGTCCTGTTCACGCCGCTTTTTGAATTTATCCTGTACCGCAAAAAACCGGGCAAAAAGTTCAGCTTCGCGCTCCTGCTGTGCCTCATCGGCATCGCGATGCTCACGCTGAACGAGACGCTCAAGCCCGCACTGGGCGATATCATCTGCCTGCTGGTGCCGACGTTCTACGCCGTCGACCTCATGCTGACGGAGAAGGCTGTGGCCGACCCGGAGGTCGACCCGCTGGCGCTCGGCGTCTGCGACCTCGCGGTCGTGGGCGTGGTGATGCTCGTGCTGTCGCTTTTGGTGGAAACGCCCGCGCTGCCACAGTCGCCGAAGGTCTGGGTCTCGGCACTGTTTCTTGGTATCTTCTGTTCGGGCGTGTGCCTTGTGCTGCAAAGCGTGTATCAAAAGGACACCACAGCGACCCGCGCGGGTCTCATTTTCACGCTCGAGCCGGTCTTCTCTGCGATCTTCGCGTTTTTCCTGCTCGGCGAGCGGCTCGGCGTCAAGGGCTATATTGGCGCGGCGCTGATGCTCATGAGCCTTGTCGTGATGGAGGTCGAGCTCCCGTTTTTTGACGAAAAGGCGGAAAAAGCGGATTAAAGACCCATTCGCCACGTTTGGTTGCGGCCCTGCAAGGCTTAGCTGGTGGCGTTTTTCACCGCCGCTGGCTATACTGGGTGCATCAAAGCAAACGGAGGATATGAAAAATGACCATGGGAGAAAAATTGCAGCTACTGCGCAAGTCGCGCGGGCTGTCGCAGGAGCAGCTCGCCGCAGAGCTGGACGTTTCACGGCAGGCCATCAGCAAGTGGGAGTGCGGCGACTCAACACCCGACCTCGACAAGCTGCGCGCCATCTGCACCTATTTCGGCGTGACAACGGATCACCTCATCTGGGAAAATGAAGAGGACGCTCCGAAGGCGGCCGTGCCGGAGAAGGAGCGTGCCTTGCGCGGCAGGAATGAGGTTTTCAGCAATGCGCTGCTGTCGGCGCTGCTGCTCGCGGGCATCGCAGCGCTGTGGGGCAGTCTGCGCATCAGCTTTACAAGAGACGCTGTGGTGCACATTATCCTTGCCGTGGCAGCGATCGCTGCCGCGATACTTTCAATGACCGCTTGGAAGCAGCGGGGCAGAGTGATTGCCCTGCTTATCGCCGCGACCGGCGCAGCTTTGGCGCTCTCCCGATTGGCAGCCATGCTTGTCTATCTCGCAGATCTGTGGTCAGGGTCGAGAGCGTATGCGGACGGAGGCGACTGGCCAATCGTTTGGGAGAGCGCGGGGACGTGGCTGCGGCATGACTGGCCCTACTATCTATTCTATCTTGCCCTGATCGCGGGCGGGTTTTGGCTTGCGCGGCGGCTCAAAAAGAAGGAGAAGGCGAATGACGACCTTTGACAAAGTGTACGCCGCGGTAAAGCTCATTCCGCGCGGAAGCGTTGCGACCTACGGGCAGATCGCCGCGGCGATCGGAAACAAGCGCCTTGCCCGCGTCGTCGGCTATGCGCTGCACGTGAACCCCGCGCCGGGCGTCATCCCGTGCCACCGCGTCGTCAAGCGGGACGGAGAGGTGTCGAGCGCGTTCGCCTTCGGCGGCGCAAACAGGCAGGTCGCGCTGCTGAGGGACGAGGGCGTCGGCTTTCTGGATGACAGCCATGTTGACATGAAGAATTACTGCGTCCGTGCCCTGCCGCTCATCTTAGAAGAATGAAAAAGAAGTGTTCCATCATTTGATGGAACACTTCTTTTTTGCTTACAGGAATCGGCACAGTAAGATCGGCAGGAACACGGCGGGGACGTAGTTCATCACCTTGATTTTCGTCAGGCCCAGCATGTTGAGGGACAGGCCGAGAATGAGGATGGAGCCGACGCACTTCATCTCGAGGATGACCGCTTCTGTGAGATACGGCGCGAGGAACGACGCACCCAGCGCGATGGAACCCTGATAGAGGAAGATAGGGATAGCTGAAAGCGCGACGCCGATGCCGAGGGTCGAGGCGTAGACGACGGAGATGATGCCGTCGAGCAGCGCCTTGGCGTAGAGCGTCGAGTGGTCGCCGGTCAGACCGGAGTCGAGCGCGCCCATGATGGCCATCGCGCCCACACAGAAGAGGAGCGAGGCCGTGACAAAGCCCTCGGAAAGCGACGTTTTTGAGCCTTTTCCGCCGAATTTGCGCTCGACCCAGTCGCCGAGCCGGTGCATATGTTCGTCGAGCTGCAAAAGCTCGCCGAGGACCGCGCCGATCGCGATCGAGAGGATGGCGACAAGCGTGTTTTCGCCCGCGAGCATGCCGTCCACGCCGATGTAGAGCACGCAGAGCGCCGCGCCCTTTTCCATTGCGTCGCTGAAGCGCTCGGGGATAAACTTGCCGAGCAGAAGTCCGGCGATGCTGCCCGCGACGATCGCGGCGGAATTGACGATGGTACCGGTCAAAATCATTGGCTGCCGCCTTCTTTCTTTTTCTCGTATCCGGCAAGCGCCAGAATGACATCGCCCGCCATCATGAGCCCTGCACAGCCTGGGACCCAAACTAAACTTGCCGGCACGCTGCGGCGGCCCGGCGGGGGCGCTTCCAGCGCCTCTGGTTTGGCGGGAAGTTCCGGGGAATAGACCACACGCAGATGTTTGATACCGCGTTGGCGCAGCTCCTTGCGCATCACGCGCGCAAGAGAGCAGTTGCGCGTTTTGGAAATGTCGGTGATGCAGAGCTGTGAGGCGTCAAGCTTGTTGCCCGTGCCCATAGCGGAGATAATGGGGATGCCTTGCGCCTGCGCGGTCTGGATGAGGTCGAGCTTGCTCGAAACGGTGTCGATGGCGTCGATGATGTAGTCATAGTGCGCGGTGAAGAACTCCTTGCGGTGTGCGGCGTCGTAGCGTGCGCAGATGAGGTGCAGCCTGACGTCCGGGGCAATGTCATAGCAGCGCGCGGCGAGGGCGTCGGTCTTGTTCCGGCCGACAGTGGAGTGCAGTGCTTCGAGCTGGCGGTTCAGGTTCGTGGGCGCGACGGTGTCATCGTCGATGAGCGTCAGCTCGCCGACGCCTGAGCGCACCAGCGCTTCGACCGCGTAGCTGCCGACGCCGCCAAGGCCGAATACAGCTACGTGGCTGTGCCTGAGTGCGTCCATTGCCTCGTCGCCGAGCAGCATCTGCGTGCGTAAAAACTGGTTATCCATAGCAGGTCCTCAAAACTGTAAAATGTGAAAAGGAAAGCTGCCGGTCATCGACCGGCAGCTTTTTAGATCGTGAAAGGTCTTAGCCGACGTACTTCATACCGTCGAGCTGCTCAGCCTCCACACCGTCGGTGATGGAACTGTACCACTCGTCGTATGCGTTGCTCTTGAGGGTGGTCTCCGCCTGGTCGTACCAGTAGGGATTCTCACTCGTGCTCACGAAGTACATCACATGGAAGCCGTTGCTGGATTCGACGATGCCGGTGTCGCCCGGCTGGCGGGAGGGGTCGAAGCACCAGTCCTCAAAGGAGGCGACCATCTGACCCTTGTAGATGTTGGAGTACAGGCCGCCGTTGCTGGCGCTGCCGGGGTCGGTGGAGTTGGCGACGGCCAGCGCGGCGAAGGCATCCTCGGTCTTCTCACCGTCGTTGTACTGCTGCAGGAGCTCGTTGGCCTTGTCCTCGCTGTCGACGAGGATGTGGCGCACGGAAACGGCGTGGTAGTCGTTGCGGCTGCGGGAGTGGAAGAGAACAGCGTAATAACCCTTTTCACCGTTGGCGGCGACAGTGGTGTCGCCCTCCTGACGGGCGTCGTCAAACGCCCAGGTCAGCATATCGGAGGTGCTGTTCGTGACGTTGGCGGCGTGGGTGTAGGTACCTTCCATATCCTCGCCGATGGCGTCGAAAGCCTCGCCCTGCGCATAGCGGGAAAGAGCGGTCTCGGCCTTCTGCTTGGCCTCTTCCAGGAGCTGGGCCTTTTCCTCGTCGGTCGCATCGCTGTCAGCAGCGGAGTAGAAGAGAATGTATTCGATGTCGGCGCTCTGATAGCTCTTGGGGTCAGCGTCGTAGGCGGCCTGGATATCGTCGTCGCTGTACTCAAGGGAGTTCACATAGTCGACGGAATAGGCCTGCGCAAGGGCGGCAAGGCGCACGTTGCGCTCGAAGACGGCCTTGTTGACCAGCGGGCCGCACACAGACTTGATGTACTGGCTGCGGGTGATGCCGGCGGCGGAGGCGTAGGTGTCGAGATCGCTGTAGGTCTGCTTCACAGCCTCATCCATGGCCTCGCTGCCGTCAAAACCGGCTTCCTCAGCCTTCTGCGCGAGCAGGGCGTAGGCGGTCAGGCTGTCGATGGCCTGATCGCGGAAGTAGTCGTACCACGTGCCGCCGTCGGTCATGGAGCAGTCCTGATCTTTGAGCGACTTGGACGTATCCAAGCCAAACATACTCAGATTCGAGGAATACTGGGTAACAAAGCTGTTGTAGGCGGTGTAGTAGTAGTAATCCACGTCAGCGGCGGTGTAGGTCTCGCTGCCGATGGTGACGGCCTTGGCATTGCGCTCGATGACCTTGGAGTTCGCCACGATGACGACGACGGCGACCAGCACGAAGACAACAGCGATCGCGATATACATGATGTTGCTGCGGCGGGCCTTGGCCTGTTCCTCGCGCTCGCGCTGCGTGCGTGCGTCGGTGAGACCGGTGGTCACCTGCTCCTGACGGGCTTTCTTTTCTCTGGATGCACTCATTTGTTTGTTCAGTCCTCTCAATTAGTGGGGTGTTGCTTGGGGTCATTCAAATGCCTGACCATTATAACGAATGAAATTCAAGATTGCAATGACAAAATTGTGAAGATTTGCGTTTACGGGGGAGATACGATCAAATTTGCCGCCCGCAGGCGGAAAACAATTAAAATCGTAATTCCTGACGACATGTGCGTCAGGAATTACCCTTTGCGCAAAGCGAGTGTCGAATTGTCTGCTTGTGCAGACAATGAGGCACAGAGCGACGCGGATCTTTCTCCATGAAAGCGACGTAAGTCGGTTTCATTGAAGTTATTTCGTGCCGAAGATGCGGTCGCCCGCGTCGCCCAGGCCGGGGACGATGTAGCCGTGCTCGTTGAGGTGATCGTCGAGCGCGCCGGCGTAGATGTTGACGTCGGGGAACTTCTCCTGAACGGCCTTGATGCCCTCGGGAGCGGCGACGAGCACCATGAGCGTGATGTGCTTGCAGCCGCGCTTGACCATCTCGCCGATGGCTTCGCAGGCAGAGCCGCCGGTGGCGAGCATCGGGTCGACAATCATCACGTCGCGCTCGGCCACGTCCTTGGGCATCTTGCAGAAGTAGGGGTGGGGCTCGAGCGTTTCTTCATCGCGGTACATGCCGATGTGGCCCACGCGGGCAGAGGGGACCATGCGCAGTACGCCGTCGACAAGGCCGAGACCGGCGCGCAGGATGGGGACGACAACGAACTTCTTGCCCGCGAGCGTGGGGGCGTCCATCTCGCAGATGGGGGTCTTGATGTGCTTGGTGGTCAGCGGAAGGTCGCGCGTGGCCTCATAGGTGATGAGCATACCAATCTCGGACACGAGCTCGCGGAAATCCTTGACGCTGGTGTTTTCATCGCGCATGATGGTCAGCTTGTGGGCGACGAGGGGGTGGTTCATGATGTGTACTTTCTCGTTGAATTTGGCTTCCATTGCTTTGACCTCCGAAAAATTATATTTAAATTTGAATTTGCTTACCGGTTTAGTTGGCCTTTGCGCTTTTCAGACGCTCGGCCTGCGCGGGGCGAAGATAGACGGGCAAAAGCTCCTGCGCGCTCACGGCTTCGCCGTGTGCATAGGCGCGCTCGGCCGCAAGGCCAACGCCCACAGCGTTTTGATAAAGAAGCATACTCGGCGCGAGTGCGCATTTGACACCGTGCTCGCTTAAATAGCGATAGCACAGCACGCCGCCGTCGCCGAGGATGGTGATGGGCTGCTGCTTGCCGGAAAGCTGCGCGCAGAGCTCTTCAAGCGAGATCGCGCGATCCGGCGTCAGGCGCGTGAGTTCGCCGCCATTCGCCTCGAAAACGGCGTTGTAGACCTGCGAGCGGCGCGCGTCCATCGCGCCGACGATAAGCCCGTCGATGTGCGCGGCATTCTGCGCCATGGCCTCGAGCGTCGAAACGCCGAGGCACGGCTTGTCTGCGGCCCAGGCAAGGCCCTTGACCGCCGCAATGCCGATGCGAAGGCCCGTGAACGAGCCCGGCCCCGCCGCGATGGCGATGGCATTGATATCATCGAGCGTCAGATCGGCGTTTTTGAGCATCGCATCCACCATCGGCAGAAGTGTCCGGCTGTGCGTCAGCCCCGTGCACTGATAGGCGGAGGCGAGCGGCGCGCCGTCTTCGACGACGGCGCAGGAAACGCTCTTCGCCGATGTTTCCAGAGCGAGAATTTTCATGCGAATCTGCCTCCTGTGACCGTGATGGTGCGCCAGTCCTCGTGCTCGTCTGTGCGCGCGATATCGACGAAGATCGTATCGCCCGGCAGCGCGTCGGAGACGCGCTCGCTCCATTCGACGGCGCACACGCCGCCGCGGGCAAGGTAATCGTCCCAGCCGATGTCAAAGAGCTCGTCCGACGAGCCGAGGCGGTACATATCAAAGTGAAAAAGGGGAGTTTTGCCCTCGTATTCGTTCACGATGGTGAACGTCGGGCTCGTGACGCGCCCGCGGCAGCCGAGGCCGCGCGCAAGGCCACGCGTGAAGGCGGTCTTTCCCATGCCGAGCGAGCCTGTGAAGGCCAGCACATCGCCGGGGCGAAGCTCTTTGGCGAGCGCTTCGCCGATGGATTCCGTTTCCTGTGCACTGTGCGACAAAAACTGCATTGCTTCGCCTCCTGACCCCATTTTGACCCATATTAGCAAACAGTATAGCACAGCGCGCCGGCCTTTACAATTCCTTTTCTGCGGAAAGAGGGAGAAATGTGCGTTTACAGACGGGTAAAATTGTGCTAAAATACATCGAAAACTTTGTGCGAAGGGAGCGTGAGGCTGTGAACAGATTCCGCGATTTTTTAAGTGATGTGGTGCGGCAGTCGGATATGGTGCTGCTGTCGCTGTGCACCGTTTCCACGCTCTACGGCATGGTGCTCATCGCAAGCGCCACGCATTTCCGCAATACCTTTAAATATGTTGCCATTCAGGGATTTGGCTTGCTGCTGGGCGTGCTGCTCTACTTCCTGCTCTCCAGCATCGACGTGTCGGAGGTCGGAAAAAAATGGAAGTGGCTGCTGGCGTTCAACTTCGGCTTCATTCTGCTGCTGCGCACGCCCTTTGGCCTGACGCGAAACGGCAACCGCGCCTGGCTCGGCGTGAACGACATCGGCAAAAGGCTCGGCGTCGGCTTTTTGGAGAATTTTCCCATCACCGTTCAGCCCGCCGAGATCGTGAAGATCACGTTCATTATCCTCTTGGCGCGCCAGCTTGCGCTGCTGCAGGAGAAAAAGGACCTCACGCGCTTTTCCAATGTCATCCAGCCCACGGCGCACGCGGGCGCGATGTTTGTCTTCTACTATATCCTCTCCAAGGACGCGGGCAGCGGGCTTGTCTATCTCTTCGTCTTCTTGTGCATGGCCTTTGCCGCGGGCTATGCCCTGCGGTGGATCTTCCTCGGCGTGGGCGGCGCGGTGGGCGCGTTTCTCGCCGCGTGGAACCTCGGCCTTCTGCGCGGTGACTGGTACGACCGCATCAAGGTCATCCTCGACCACAGCTACCAGCCGGAAAAAAAGGGCTTTCAGCAGACACGCGGTATGCTCGCCCTCGGCTCGGGCAAGCTGACGGGGCAGGGGCTGTTCCAAGGCACGCAGACACAATCATCCGCTAAGTGGAGCCTTCCCGAGCGGCAGACAGACTTCATCTTCTGCGTCTGCGGCGAGGAGCTGGGTTTTATCGGCTGCCTCCTCATTATCGTACTGCTGCTCGCCATCATCGTCCGCTGCCTCATTGTCGCGCGCGAAGCGCCGACGCGCATGGAGAGCCTTGTGTGTGTCGGCATGGCGGGCATGCTCATCTTCCAGACCATTGCCAACATCGGCATGTGCTTGTTCCTTATGCCGGTCATCGGGCTGACGCTGCCGTTTTTCAGCTACGGTGGCTCGTCGATCGTGACGCTGTTCGCTGCGATGGGGGTCGTGTCGGGCATCAAGAAGCGGTCAAGGCCGGAGTGGCTCATCAACTAATTCAAAAAAGGGAGACGGACTTGTCCGTCTCCCTTTTTTGAGTGGGGTTACACTCCGCTTCGTGCCTTGCCGCCCGCGGGGCGGCTGCGACACGCGCGGAGTGAGAGGTATTTTCGCCACGTACACGCCGCGGCGAAAAATGATTGAAATTGCTTTGCGGCGTGTGCGGCGCAAAGTGGGGGTCAATCCCGTTCGATTTTTTCGCCGCTGAGGGAGTCTTCACTTACGCCGTAGGAGATGACGCCGCGGCCGAATTTTTTGCGCAGCGTGTCCATTGCGGATTCGACGGCCTCCTGCTTTTCCTGCTGTGTGTCGTCCGCGCCGAGCAGGTCGAGCTGGCGGTAGGATTGCGCTTCTTCGGTCAGATGCAGTGCCGTGACGGAGAGGAGCCGGATAGGGTCGGGTGCTTTCCACAAGTCCTTTGCAAGGCGGAGCGCGGTATCGTTGATCTCGCGCATCAGGTGCGTGCTGTGGTCGAGCGTCGTCTGGCGCGAAAAGACCTGAAAGCGGCTGTTTTTGATGCCGACCTGTACGCCGCCGCAGTAGAGCCCGTAGCGCCGCAGGCGCATCGCCACACTGTCAGAAAGCAGCGAGATGCCGCTTTGCACCTCATCCCAGCGCGTCAGGTCGCGGCGGAACGTCGTCGAATTGCCAACGGATTTGATCGGCTCGCGGTCCGCGGCTCCGCGGACGGGGGAGTCGTCGAGGCCGTTGGCGTAGCGATAGAGCTGCGAGCCCATCTTACCCATTAGCGTTTCGAGCATTTCCTCGCTGCATTTTGAAAGCTCACCGATCGTGTGCACGCCGTAGCGTCCCAGCAGCTCCTGTGCGCTACGGCCGACGAACAGAAGGTCGCCGACTGGCAGGGGATAGACGATCTCCTGCCAGTTTTCGTGTGAGATGACGGTCGTGGCATCGGGCTTTTTATAGTCGCTGCCGAGCTTGGCGAACACCTTGTTGAACGATACGCCGACCGAGATCGTCAGCCCGAATTCGCGCCTGATGCGCTCGCGCAGCGTGTCGGCAAGCGCCTTGGCATTCCCGCCGAAAAGGTGCAGTGAACCCGTCACGTCGAGCCAGCTCTCGTCGATGCCAAACGGCTCGACCAGGTCGGTGTACTCGCTGTAAACAGCGTTGATCTTTTTCGAGTATTCGGCGTAGAGCCGGTGGTGCGGCGGCAGCAGGATGAGGCCGGGACACTTCTGCCGGGCCTTCCAGATGGTCTCTGCCGTCTTGACGCCGCAGCGCTTCGCCGGTTCGTTTTTGGCTAAGATGATGCCGTGGCGCTCCGTCGGATCGCCGCAGACCGCGACGGGCAGATTACGCAGGTCGGGATGGCTCAAAAGCTCGCAGGAGGCGTAAAAGCAGTTGCAGTCGCAGTGCAGAATGATGCGGTCCATCGCGTTCACCTCGTTTCGGCGATAGTATACCACAAAGTATGAAATGGAACAAGTGTTTTATCACACTTTACAAAAAACCGGCTGCTTCATGCAGCCGGTTTTTGCAAAGGTCCTTCCGGTGAGCCGAAAGTCATTTCTTTTTGATCTCGCTGATGATCCTATAGGTGCAGTACACGATAACGATACAAAGCAATAGCCCTGTATAGCCGATCGCCTTTACGGCGAAAATATCTGCCGTAAACGGGAAGAAATCAAGCATGGCACCGCAGTACCACAGCACGATAAAGCCAATAACGATGGCGATAGCCTGTCCTTTTTTCATTGCTGCGTTCCTCTTGTAAATTTTGATCCGGGGGCCTTATATCATCGCATCACAGATGTGGAGCAAACGGTTTTCTTATCCGTCGCTTTTCACGCTGTGCAGCGCCGCGCCGATGGCAGTAGCAAACGTCGCGTTTTCGGGAATAATAAAGTCCACGCCGTAGAGCTGCTTGAAAAGCTCAAATGTCGCCTTTGCAGGCGGCAGCATCGTCAGCGCGCCTGTGAGCACGACCGTGTCCGTGCCGCAGCACTTGCACGCAAGGACCGACATCGTGCCGATGGACTGGAGGACGAGGTTGACGATGCCGAGCATTTTGTCCGACGGCGTCGCATCGTCGGCGACCTTGGCAAAGTTTGCCGCCGTGGCCTCGGGCGGGAGATCGCCCACCTGCTCGCGCGAGAGGTCGGCGAGCGTCAGGTCGATGTGGCTGAGATCGCCGTCCTGACAGAGCTTGCGGATGAGCGCGTACTGGTGTACGCCCGTCGTCAGCGAGCTGAGGCCCGCGAGCGTGCCGCCGCCGACACCGCTGCCGATGAGGTGGCGCACCTCCTGACCCTTGTTCGCCCACAGAAACGACGTGCCCGTGCCCATGCTCACGACGACCGCGTGCTCCTTGCCCGAAAGGGCGAGGCCACCCGTGCCGACGGAGGGAAATTCCTCGACCTTGATGGTCTTTACTCCGTAAATATCACCCTCGACATACGAAGAGCCGACGCCGGTGAGCGCGATATGGCGGATATCGGAGAGCTGGAGCTGGTGCGTCGAGAGAAAGTTGCCCATCGCGCCGTAGAGCGAGGTGAGCGGGTCTTCCGCCTTGACGCGCAGCATATCAATGACCGAAAGGTCAGGGGCAAGACCGACGATCTTTGTGCTTGAGCCGCCGATGTCAATGCCTAAGATAACACCCATGATAAGATGCTCCGTTTCTTTTTTCTTGTCCGCGCGTGCGCGCGTTTTGCCGGGAAGTCCCTTTATCATAGGGGACAGGCCGCTCAAAGTCAAGCCGAAATGAGGAAAAACGACCAAAAGCCTTGCTTTATCCGCGCCCAAAGGATATAATGCCCGTATCACAAGGCGCGGCACAGTCCGCGCCGCGACACTATGAGGTGACTATGAAGACCGATCAGAAGCTGAATATGACCATGCTCTGCGACTTTTATGAGCTGACTATGGGCAATGGTTACTTGAAAGCCGGATTCCAGGATCGCATTACCTATTTCGACGTTTATTTCCGCTCCGTGCCTGACGGCGGTGGTTACGCCATCGCTGCAGGACTCGACCAGTTGATCGACTATATCGAGGACCTGCACTTTGACGAGCAGGATATCGAATATCTCCGCTCCCGCGGTATTTTCTGCGAGGAGTTTTTGGATTATCTTGCGAACTTCCGCTTCACCGGCGATATTTACGCCGTGCCGGAGGGTACGCCTGTTTTCCCGAAGGAGCCGATGGTCATCGTGCGCGCGCCCGCGATCGAGGCGCAGTTGCTCGAGACCTTCGCGCTGCTGACCATCAACCACCAAAGTCTCATTGCGACCAAGGCCAACCGCATCGTCCGCGCCGCCAAGGGCCGCGCCGTGATGGAGTTCGGTTCCCGCCGCGCACAGGGCTCCGCCGCCGCCATCGACGGCGCGCGCGCCGCATATATCGCGGGCTGCTGCGGTACCGCCTGCACCATCTCCGACCAGCTCTACGGCACGCCCGCACTCGGTACGATGGCCCACGCCTGGGTGCAGATGTTCGACACCGAGTACGACGCCTTTGCGACCTATTGCAAGCTCTACCCGCAGAACGCCGTCCTGCTCGTGGACACCTATAATACCTTAAAGTCCGGCATCCCCAACGCCATCAAGGCATTCAACGATGTGTTGAAGCCCCTCGGCATCAAAAAGTGCGGCATCCGCCTGGACAGCGGCGATATCGCCTATCTTTCCCGCAAGGCGCGCAAAATGCTCGATGACGCGGGCTGGGAGAGCTGCACCATCACCGTTTCCAATTCGCTCGACGAGTATCTCATCCAGGACCTCTGGATGCAGGACGCGAAGATCGACGCCTTCGGCGTTGGCGAGCGTCTCATCACCGCCAAGAGCGAGCCGGTCTTCGGCTGCGTCTACAAGCTCGTCGCGGTGGAGGATAAGGACGGAAACGTCATCCCCAAGATCAAGATCAGCGAGAATGTCGGCAAGATCACGACGCCGCATTTCAAAAAGCTCTACCGCTTCTACGGCCGCGACACCGGAAAGGCCATCGCCGACTATCTGACCGTTTACGACGAGACCGTGGACGACAGCCGGAATCTTGAGATCTTCGACCCTGATGCGACCTGGAAGCGCAAGGAGGTCTATCACTTTGAAGCGCGTGAGCTGCTCGTACCCATCTACCTCAAGGGAAAGCTCGTCTACAAGCGCCCCGGCATCGAGGAGATCAAAAAATACTGCGCCGAGCAGGTCGACACCCTTTGGGATGAAGTCAAACGCTTTGATAACCCGCACAACTACTATGTGGACCTTTCGCAGAAGCTCTACGACATCAAGACGCGCCTTCTGAACGAGAAGAACTGACGCGGTATTCCCGCGCCCAACGAAACAGGAAAGGATACAGGACCGACCGGGGAGGAACAACAGCAGATGAAACGAGTGCAGATACGGCAAAAGGGCGAGCGCCGCATTTCAGCGGCGCTGAGGATCATGTTCGTGGTCCTGCTTCTGGCGGCGCAGGTCGCCGTCGTCGTCCTGATCTCTCATGTGCTGAAGCAGTATGTGGCCATCGGGTACGGCGTGCTGCAGATCGTCTCCGTCTTCCTCGCCATCCATGTTTACAATGAACCAGGTGAGCTTTCTTATAAGCTCATCTGGTTCATCCTGCTTTTGGTGGCGCCGCCGGTGGGGATGATCCTGTGGTTCCTGTGGGGCGGTGCGGCACAGAAGCGCCATTTGCCTGAGCAGGAGCGCCGCATTCCCGACGAGCCCGAAAGTGTGCGTGCCCGCAGCGGGATCGCGCTCGACAAGCTCACACGCCAGCTACCGGCGTGGTCACGTACGGCGAACTTCCTGAGCCGCCGCGGCTTCCGCCTCTATCAGAACACGAAGGTGACATATTTCCCTGATGGCGCGCCGCTGCTGCGCGATATCATTGACCGCGCAGGTAAGGCCGAGCGCTTCATCTTCCTTGAATATTTCATCCTGGCGGAAGGCAAGCTCTGGGATGTGCTGGAGAAGATCCTCTGCGCCAAGGCCCGCGCCGGCGTGGAGGTCAAGGTCATCTTCGACGATTTCGGCAACATCAAGCGCTTTTCCGGCGAGACGATCGATTCGCTGCGCGAAGCGGGCGTCGAGGTCTTTATCTTCAACCCCGTGCACGAGTATGTCAACCGCCTGTCTTTCAATTACCGCGACCACCGCAAGATCGCCTGCATCGACGGCGATGCGGCCTACACTGGCGGCGCGAACATCGCCGACGAATACGCCAACATCATCGAGCGCTACGGCTACTGGAAGGACGGCGGCGTGCGTCTCGAGGGCGAGGGCGTCTGGGGGCTGACGCGCAGTTTCATCCAGATGTGTGTGAATATCGGCGGCGTGATGCACGATGAGCACGACTATTACCGACCCCATACGCCGGTGAAGAGCGACGGATACTGCCAGCCCTTTGTCGACGGCCCGCAGAATAACCCTGACAATCCGGCCGAGGATGTCTTCTTGCAGATGATCAGCACCGCGCGGCGCTTTCTCTATATCACAACGCCCTATTTTATCCCCGATGAGAGCGTGATGCGCGCGCTGTGCATCGCAGGCGACGGGGGCGTGGACGTGCGGCTGATGCTGCCGGGCAAGCCCGACCATTGGTACGCCGACTGCGTGGCCTCGTCCTATTTCGGCGACCTCATCGCGCACGGCGTCAAGGTCTACCGCTATACACCGGGAATGCTGCACGCCAAGAGCGTCATGGTCGACCGCGAGGCCGCCTTCGTCGGCTCGGTCAATATGGACTACCGCAGCTTTGAACTCGACTATGAGTGCGGCGTGATGGTCTATGGCGCGCCGATGATCGAATCGCTGCTTGAGGACATGGATGCCATTGTTGAGCAGAGCCATCTTGTCACGGCGGAGGAGTGGGAGAAGCGCAGCGTCCTGCGCCGCGTGTTCGAGCCGCTGCTGCGCCTGTTCGCCATCTGGATGTGAGGCAAAAAGAAACGGAAAAAATAGTTTTGCCAAAATTCGATTTTTTGGAAAATTCCTATTGACAAAACGCGAGTTCCTGCTATAATAACCTTTGTTCGCTGAACGACACAGCGCGGCGGACAGCACAATATAGCGGGATTGTGTAATGGTAGCACAGCGGACTCTGACTCCGTATGTGAGGGTTCGAATCCTTCTCCCGCTGCCATCAAGAGTGACCAAAATAGATACACTCACCCGAAACCCCTGAGAAATCAGGGGTTTCGGCGTTTTTATACCCCGTTTTTTCAAAGCGTGTTTTATAGATACACAAGGGCATTTAAGAGTGTCAGGAAGGATTTGAACTCAATTCTTGGCTGATTTGGCCCGCTTTATAGTTGGCTTTCCACTCTCAAATATTTTTATCGCTCATCTTTCCTAAAAAATTTGAAACTTTTTATCGAAGAGGTTGGTATCATATTTTGATACCAACCTCTTTTTAGTTTACGGAAAAAAGGAGGTTCACCACATGAACAGCAGCAACACAGGACAGCAGCTCCGTTACCTCGAAGAAGTTTGCATTTCTCTCCATCGTGCGGGCTTTGAAACAAAGCCGCCGGAAGATTGCCACCTCCCCATCCTGTGGAACAATGCACCGCTGTGCCGCATCACCGGCAAGGGCAGCGTGTACTATCGCCGGGAGGATACGGACACGCCACAGGCAGAGGATGCCCTGTTTCGTATCGAGGACATCGCCGCGAAGACACTGGAGTATATGACCGCTATGGAAACTGCCCCACGGCTCAAGGCGACCGATCTCACTGGTGACTACCGCATCCTTGCTGACTTTGGTGACGCGGTGCTGGCGGGCCACCCCACCGAGCGCGGCGTCCAGTTTGTGACCTGGGAGTGGGACTTCGACCGAGAGGGCGTCCATCACGGACATTATTTTCAGAACGACTACGAAGCCGCCAAACGCGATTTCACTGTGCGCAGCGGGCTTGTTCAAAAAGACGCCCTTTTTGAGCCGGAGCAGCTTGCAGAGATCTACCGCGCGCTGGCGTTCGTCCGCGAACAGGATGAAACGATTTCCTTCGGGCGGGATCGGGAACTGGCGGAGCTGATGGAGCAGGTCGGCGGACTGCTGCCCGCGGATGCTCTGCGGCAGCGGGACGCGCCGGAACAGAGCGGCATGACAATGAAATAAGTATCCACGCAGGCCGGACAGAAATGTCCGGCATTTTTTATTTTATGAGGAGGAAAAGATGATGGAAGTTTACGGCACGATTCAATTCAGACTCATTCTCCCGCATGTCCCAGGCTTCCAGCAGGAGCCGCTGCCGGAGCCTGTTTGCAGCCGCTCCCCGGAGTGCAAGGACTGCCCCTATCCCCGCCACGGTTTTCTCTGCTGGGGCGCGGACGGAACCTGCCTGCGGAGCCGAATGAACGAGATCAACGAGAAAAAGGAGGACAACGATCATGATGAGCGCAGTTCTGAGTAATCCAAGCCACCCGAAATACGGTGTGGCAACGATTCCCTTCCCCATTCCCTGGGACCAATACACATACTGCATGGAGCTGCTGGCGGCGCTGGAGATCGGCGACGCGGTCAAGGCGGACTGCAAGGTGGAGAAGGTCGACAGCTTCTACACTGTTCTCAAGCGAGTGGAAATGCTCACGGTCAATGTGGAGGAGCTGAACTACCTTGCCAAGCAGCTGGACAGCTTCGATACCGGCGAGGCCGCACAGTTTCAGGCAATGGCACACAAGCTGGAACTTTTCGAGCTGAAGGATTTCATCAACCTGACCTTCTGCTGCCAACAGGCCACAGTCATCACTGACTTTTCCGACCTTGCCGCCATCGGCCGCGACCATTACATGAACCTGCACGGCGGCTGTGCAAGCGTGGATGAACTGAACGCGCTGGACGGCGAGGAAACCGCACGGCAGCTCATTGAAAACGGCGGCGGCACGATCACCCCCTACGGCGTGGTCTACGACAACGGCATGAAGCTGGAGCAGGTCTACGATGGCCGGTTCTTCCCCTGCTATTACTATGAGCCGAAAGTCATCACCGTTGCGGTGACCTCCAAAGCCGAGCCGGAGGACACAGAACACATCACATGGCTGTTCCTCCCCATGGTGCAGGAGGAGATCGACCGCGCCCTCCTTCGCGGGGGAATCACAGATCCCGCCGATGTCCGCCTGCGGCTGGAGGACAGCCAGCTCCCCAATGAGGTGGATGTCCTGTTGGATATGGAGTACGAAACTCTCTCCGACCTCAACGAACTGGCAGAGGCAACGGATGGGTTATCAAAAGCGGATATGGAAAAGCTGGGCGCCGTGGTCATGCTGGCAAAGCCAAAGTCTGCGGCACAGATCAAAAACCTTGCGGAAAGCCTTGACCTCTTTGACTTCGCCCCCGGCGTGCATACGCCGCAGGACTACGGCAAGTACATGATCCAGCAGTCCGGCCGCTTTGAGTATGACGAAAACCTCGATGCTTTTTATGACTATGAAAAGTACGGCACGGAGCGCATGAACGCGGAGGACGGAATGTTCACCGACCGTGGCTACATCGCCTATAAGGGCTATTACAGCATGGAGGAAGTGATGAACGGCAGCCAGAGCAGCCGCATGGAGATGGGAGGGATGATGTGATTATTCAAGCAGAACTCAGGCGGAAACAGTCCGAGTATGAAGGCGAAGCATGCAGTGTAGATAAGGTAATCGAGTTACCCGCCCAGCGATTCAAGCAGTTCAGCCGCGCACTGCTGGCTGATTACGATTTCATCGCAGAGAATAAAAACGCCATCCGGCACGATGAGGATGCCAGGCACTGTCTGCTCATCCTCGACGCGGATGGAACGGACGGTTTCCTTGTTGACCCACAGGGGTACAACTACGCCCGGTACAGTGCCTTTGTCCCCAACGCCCGCAGTTTGCTGACACTGGATATGGGGATCGACCGCAGCTACCTTTCGCCGGTAGAGCCTTGGCGCAATGAAAATCGGGATGAAATGCTCCGCATGACGCTGCGCGTCGAGGGAAAGCCGGACTACACCCTCGTCCTCCCCGCTGACGAGGAATACCCCGATGCGGTGAAGGCTTATCTTGATATTGATGTTTTCGCGGATGCCATGTTCTGTGATATTCGCTTCAAGGTGCCTTACATCGGCGAGCTGATCCGTGATACGGATTGCCCCGCCGTGGAGGATTACAACGATTTTGCCG
>OIXV01001918.1_pt1 | contig 17693 bp, 15 predicted proteins | sample 1587771 | NCBI WGS metagenome assembly OIXV01 (sample SAMEA3888893, study PRJEB22519) | human gut metagenome | biome: human gut; feature: human-associated habitat; material: faeces | place: Denmark | collected 2010
AAATTTGAAAAAATATAGCATAGCCGACGAAACTCGTCAATTTTTGAAGAGGAACTTAACGCGGATTTAGCACGACCTTGCGCGAAGGGAGAAGGTGCGGCAGATGATAGCGGTTTTTACCAGAAAAAGACGGCAACTTTTGCCGATTTAGACAATAGAAATGCTTGCGGTGAGGTGATATTATACAGAAAAGGCGGAGAAAATCCAAGAAAAATGTTGAATGAGCACAAAAGTGCTAAAGGCAAAAAACAGGATACCGCCACGAACCAATGGGGAAGTATACAGTTTCACCAAAATCAAGGAGTAAGTTCAACGTATTTTTCCTATATTGGCAATAGCATTAAATGATTTATCGTGCTATCATGTCACCACGATAAATCAACAAAGCGCGTGAACAGGAGATGGTCGGAGAAAACAGAGAAAAGCAGAGTGGAATTTGCGCCCCGTTGAGCAAGGGAGTGGGGACCCTTACCGAACAACATCAAACATTTTAGGAGGACTATATGAAAAGAGGCATGCTCAGAAGGCTTCTCTGCACCTGCGTGGTGACGGCTGCGGCCTTTGCCGCAACGACCATCAGCGCGTCCGCTTGCACGACGATCTACGTCGGCGGCGATCTGAACGAGGAGGGGACTCCCTTCGTCGCCCGCACGGAGGACTACGGCTCCGATTACAACAAGCTCTGGTTCATCAGCGAGAGCGGCAATTGGAAACAGGGCGACCACTATGTCGGCTGCCCGGCATACGGCCCGTTCGAGTGGGACTTCACCCACGACAGCTATCGCTTCACCTACTTCACCAACGATATCTACTATGACGGCACCTGTCCCGAGTGCGGCAAAAAGACCGACCACTACTCCTACACTGAGTTTGGCACGAACGAAAAGGGCGTGTCCGTCTCCGCGACCGAGACCCTTTACGGCAACGCCAAGGTAACAGAGGTCGACCCGTACCGCGACGCCGACTGGGCGAAGGAAAACGGCAATGCCCGCATCGGCATCGAAGAGACCGATATCCCGACCATCATCCTGGCCGAGGCCTCTTCCGCGCGCGAGGGCGTGGAGCTGCTGCTCGACATCTATGAGAACTACGGCTGCGTATACGCCTCCGGCGTGTTCATCTGCGACAAGGACGAGGTCTGGTACATTGAGAACTGCAGCGGCACGCAGTATGTCGCCATCAAGCTCAACAACAACATGATCTTCCTTGAGCCCAACATGGCCGTCATCGGCCGCGTCGATCTGGACGATGAGAACGTCATCGCCTCCAAGGACCTGATCGCTGTGGCGAAGAAGGCAGGTACCTTCGTCGGCGACGAGGAAAAGAACATCATCGACTTCCGCGCGTCCTACGCTCGCATCAGCGAGACGATGGACCAGCGCATGATCGACGGCCTCAACTACCTGAACGCTACTTACAAATATGACAGTGACGCGCTCGTGGCCGACAACACGAAGTTCACCATCTCCGACCTTGACGCAAACGACAAGCTCGTTGCGCTCTACACCAACATCAAGGCCGACCGCAAGCTCGACAAGGACGATATCTTCGGCTACTACAAGCTCTCCTCCATCGGCAAGGCCAGCAACCAGGAGATCGAGATATTCCAGCTCTTCAAGGATCGTCCGGTCGAGACCGCGACCGTGGGCTGGGTCGGCGTCGGCAATATGTCCTACAACGTGTTCGTCCCGTACTATCCCATGCTGATCGACGGCATGTACAAGGGCTATCAGGTCAGCACCGCGTCCGCGGAGTTCACGACCGAGAAGCCTGACACCTTCTGTACCTACGGCACGAGCTGGGCGCAGGATGCCGAGGGCAACTGGCAGCGCGTTTCCGGTTTCAAGACCTATCCGAGCAACTGGAAGGATTCCTATTACTTCACGTTTGAGGGCCTTGGCGGCTACATCGCCAACGCCGAGAAGATCACCGGCGCGCCGCTGAAGGCTGAGGCCAAGACCTACGTCGCCGATAAGCTCGCTGCCCTTCAGCAGGAGCTTTACAAGGACTTCGTCACGACCGACGAGCTCGCCAAGGCGAGCGACGCCCGCGCCCTTGCCACCGAGAACGGCAAGGCCATGGCCGAAAAGGCGCACAAGCTGGGCGTTGAACTGGTCGAGTACATCACGAAGGACGACGCGCTTGAGCCCGGTCACTTCACCGATGTCAAGGCCGGTGCCTACTATGAGGACGCTGTGAAATGGGCGGTCGACAAGGCCGTTACCTCCGGCAAGACCGTGACGACCTTTGCTCCCAACGAGTCCTGCACCCGTGCGCAGGCCGTCACGTTCCTGTGGCGCGCCGCCGGCAGCCCGGAGCCGACCGCAAGCGAGATGGCCTTCACCGATGTGAAGGCGGACAGCTATTACTACAAGGCCGTCCTGTGGGCCGTGGAAAATGGCATCACCTCCGGTATGAGCGACACGCTGTTCGCGCCCAACGCGACCTGCTCGCGCAGCCAGATCGTTACCTTCCTCTACCGCATGGAAAAGTCTCCCGAGGCGACGGCGGAGGACCCGTTCACCGACGTGAAAGCTGGCGCGTTCTATGAGAGCGCCGTCCTGTGGGCCGTGGAAAACGGTGTGACCACCGGCGCGACGGCCACCACCTTCGACCCCGCAGGCGACTGCACGCGCGGTCAGATCGTTATCTTCCTGTACCGCTGCCTGAACAAGTAAACGCGGAGCAGGAGATGCGCGAAGTATAAAGGACGCCCCCGAGGCTGCGCTTCGGGGGCGTTTTTCTGTGAAATATTGCAGAGAAATATCAACAGATGTTGATGTTCAGTTGAAGGAGAGTTCATTTTGCGGCCATAGAATGCTATCACTGAAGCTATATCCGGGCGGCAAAGCGCCGGGATCAATGAGATAAGAGCGGCCTGCGCGGTCGCGTGATACAGGAGGGACCCTTACGATGCGAGTGAAGATCATTTCCGACAGCACGTGCGACCTGTCGCCCGCGCTGCTCGAGCGCTATGATATCGCCGTCACGCCGCTGTGCGTCATCAAGGACGGCAAGGACTTCCACGATGGTGTGGACATCACGCCCGCCGACATTTTTGCCCACGTGGACGGCGGCGGAGACCTTTGCAGCACGTCTGCGGTCAGCCAGTACGAGTACGGCGAGATGTTCGCGCGCTACGCGAACGAGTATGACGCGGTGGTGCAGATCACCATCGGCGCGAATTTCTCCTGCTGCTATCAGAATGCCTGCGCCGCGGCGCAGGAGTATGCGAACGTCTTTGTGGTCGATTCGGAGAATCTGAGTACCGGCCAGGGCCTCCTGGTCGTCGCGGCGGCGAAACTCGCTGAACAGGGCCTCTCCGGTGCGGAGATCGCCGAGCGCATGCGCGCGCTCGTGCCGAAGGTCGAGGCGAGCTTCCTCATCGAGCGGCTCGACTATATGCGAAAGGGCGGGCGCTGCTCCGCCGTCGCCGCGCTGGGCGCGAACCTGCTGAACCTCAAGCCCTGCATCGAGGTGCGAAACGGCAAGATGGCCGTGTGCAAGAAGTACCGCGGCTCGTTTGAAAAGTGCATCCGCCAGTACGTGAAAGATCGTCTCGACGGACGCGCCGATATCGCTCCAGACCTCGCCTTCATCACGCATCCCGCCTGCCAGAAAAACGTGGTAGATGCGGCGATGGAGGAGGCGGCACGGTATGGCTCGTTCGACGAGGTCGTCGAAACGCACGCGGGCTGCACGGTCTCCTGCCACTGCGGCCCGAACACGCTCGGCATCCTGTTTGTGAGGAAATAAGAAGAGACCACCGTATGGATCGTCATACGGTGGTCCTTTTTTCAGTGCTTGGCGCCTTTTCGCCGGAAAATGACCGCGAGCGCGGCGCAGACCGCGATGGCGGCGGCGTAGGGGATCACGAGCAGAAACGCGGTGCTCGCCGGTGCGCTGTAAGAAGCATAGCGGATGCCCCAGAGCATATCGCAGTAGTTGAACGCGACAACGGCGCACATCACGTCAGAGAGCAGAATCGCCAGCGCGGCGAAGGTACAGGACAGAGCTTTCATGGAGAGACCTCCTTATTTGTGTTTGGTGCTTTTGAGCAGCAGCGCCGCGCCCGCGGCGATGGCCGCGACGCAGAGCAGCAGAAAAATGCCACTGCCGTCGATGCGGATCATCGACGATCCGCTGATCTGCGCGGGAACGGACGGGACAAGGATCGACAAAACGCCATAGACGATCAGCGCGGCCGCGCCGCCGAAGCAGAGAATGAGGCTCAAAAGCCGCATCGTCCGGTGCTCCTCCTGCGCTTCGGCGGGCGCGGCATCCGGCGCGCCGTCCTTCAAAAGATAGTCGAGCGAGACGCCGAAGTGATTGCTCAGCGCGAGGAGCTTGTCGCTCTCGGGAGTCGCGCTGCCGCCCTCCCATTTGGAGATGGCTTGGCGCGAGACGTTCAGCGCCTCCGCAAGCTGCTCCTGCGAAAGACCGCTCTTTTTGCGCAGCGCGTAGAGTTTTTCAGGTAGTGCCATGGTTCCTCCTTTCGCAAAAAGCATAGCGCCAACGTGCGTAAAGTGCTATATATTCGTGTAGGCGATCGCGCAACCGTGGGTAGCAATGAAGACTTTTTGCGGAAAACTGTCCTGTTTTCACTCATTTTACCATGCAGAGGGGGAAAGCGCCAGCGGAGAGCAAAAAATCGCCCGAACAAGTCTTGTTCGGGCAATCGCGTCTTAATTCTGCTCCTCGGCGGGGGCGTCCTTCTTTTCAAGCTCCGCGCGCAGCATACGGTTTTCGGCCTGCAGGGCGTCAAGCTTGTCGTTCAGCGGGGCGAGCTGCTTTTTGAGCTCGCGCGCGACGATGCCCTGATAGAACTTGTATCGGCTCGCTGTGCCGGCTGCGGCGCACACGACAGTCACGCCGCCGGCGATGAGGCCGGCCTTTTTCCAGTCGACCTTGCGGACGACTTGCAGCACGGCGCGCTGGTCGAGCTTTTTGCCGCGCAGCGGCGCGGGCGCAGCGCTCTCCGCGCGCACGGGGAGAATGTGGATGGTTTCGAGCATTTTCATCGGATCGTCCTCCTTGATCCAGTTTATTTTTCGACTCTAAAGGTATCATGCCGCATGCGGAATGTCAACCGCGGGGATGCGTTGCAATGGATAGAAAAACGTGCTATGATGACCGAAGATTTTTGATTCGAAAGGAAGCGAGGGGAGCGATGCTCCCGCGTTGACATGATCGCGATTCTGCTTGCGCCGGTGTACCTGCTGGCGAATTACTATTTACTGCGCCGCGTGATGGGCTGGGTGAAAGCCTGGTTCCCGTTTTTCCGCACAGCGCGCCACTGGGCGCTGCCCGTGGCTGTGCAGGCGTTTCTGGCCTGCTCCATTGTCATCGCGTTTTTCCTGCCGGAGGGGCGGGCGCGGCGCGTGATGAAGCTCATCGGCAACTACTGGCTCGGCGTGCTGCTGTACGTGTTGCTCGCGGTCATCGCGGCGGACCTGCTGCGGCTGCTGCTGGGGTACGTGCTGCCGTTCAAGCACATTTTCGTCACGACACAGATGCACCGCATCGCGGGCTGCGTGTGCGCGCTCGTCATTTTGATCGCATCCATCTGGGGCGTCGTCAACGCGCGCATCATTCATGTAACGCCGTATGACGTGACGGTCGATAAGACTGTTGAGGGCATGGACGAGATGAAGGTCGTGCTCGTAGCCGACCTGCACCTCGGCTACAACATCGGCGAAAAGCAGATGCAGCAGATGGTGGATCGGATCAACGAACAGGACGCCGACCTCGTCGTCATCGCGGGAGACATCTTCGATAACGAGTGGGAGGCGGTGGAAGCCCCTGAGACCATCGCCGCCACGCTGCGCAGCATCCGGTCGAAATACGGCGTTTACGCCTGCTACGGCAACCACGACATCGAAGAGCCGGTGCTCGCAGGCTTCACCTTCCGTCAGAGCGCGAAAAAGGAGAGCGACCCGCGCATGGACGAATTCTTGAAGGACGCGAACATCACGCTCCTGCGTGACGAGGGCATGCTCATCGACGGAAAGTTCTACCTTTATGGCCGCCCCGACGCGCACCGCCCGGGCCGAGGTATCGAGACGCGCAAAACGCCCGACGAGATCACAGCAGGTCTGGATAAGGATAAGCCCATCATCGTCCTCGACCACCAGCCCAAAGAATTACAGGAGCTCGCGGACGCGGGCGTCGACGTAGACCTCTGCGGCCACACGCACGATGGACAGATGTTCCCGGGAAATCTCACCATCAAGCTGATGTGGGAAAATGCCTGCGGGTATCTCCAAAAGGGAAAGATGCACAACATCGTCACCTCCGGCGTCGGGCTATTCGGACCCAATATGCGCGTGGGGACAAAAGCAGAGATCTGCCCGATCACGGTTCATTTTGCAAAATAAAAATTTTTGCCCCGCGCTGCGCGCGGGATGCTCGTGCAACGCATGATGCGGCTGCCAGCCCAAAAGGGGTATTCTCTTTCGCAAAAGAGAACAGCCCCCTTTACCCCGTGCAGCGCCGTGGGGCTGCATTTCCCTTTGCACTTATGCGAAGAAAAAAGAGCCGCCTCTCGCAAGAGAGACAGCTCTTTTTCCTTCACATCTGCCGGAAGCGCGCGGCGATGCGCGCGGCGGCTTCATCGGTCGACATCGTGCCGGTGTCGAGGTAGAGATCATAGCCGTTTGGCGCGCCCCAGGTACGCCCGGTGTAGCTCTCGTAGTATTTGCGGCGCTGCTTGTCCATCTTGCGGATGAGACGCACGGCCTGATCGCGCGAGAGCTTTTCCTGCGCCATCTTGCGCTGGATGCGGTGCTCGTCCGGCGCGGCGACAAAGACCTTTAGCAGCCGCACGTCCTCGTCACGCAGCACGTAGTCCGCGCAGCGGCCCACGAACACACACTCTTCGTGGCGGGCGATGCGGCGGATCTCGTGGCTTTGCAGGGCGAATAGGACCTCGCTGGTCGGCTTGCCGCGCAGGACATGGTAGTTGCCCTCGTGCACGGTCTGGAACAGATAGGGGTTCGTGGCCTTTTCATCGGAGGGCGAGAGCGTCTTTTCCGAGAGTTCGCCGTACTCGCAGGCGAGGCGGATGAGCTCCCTTTCATACACGCGGATGCCGAGGAGGTCGGCTGTTTTGACCGCGACCTCGTGGCCGCCGCTGCCGAATTGACGGCTGATACTGATGATGCGATTTCCCATACTTCTTCCTCCGCTCTCTTATTGTTTCAGCGCATTCAGCGCCGACTGGGCAAACGAAAATTCGCGTGTGGTGGGGGTGATGACAGCGGAGACCGTCGCTGGTGCGTCGGTGAGGATGAGGTGCAGTGCGCCGCTGCACGAAACGCTGACGGACCGCAGCGTACCGCCCTCGGTGACGAGCGCTTCGATGCGCCCAGAGGTGAAGCTCACATCCTGGGCCTTGATGCTGGGGGCGATGGCGGCAGCCAGGTCGTTCATACCGTCTTCATCCAGTGTGAGCGTATAGGACCAGCCGTTTTCCGTTTCGGTGCAGGCGGCGGTGCCATTCACAAGCAGCCCGTAGCACAGCTCGATGAGCTGCGCGGAGTCGACCAGATCGGCAGAGTCGAGCTTGTTGCCGTCCGCGTCGCTGATGACGCCCTCTGAGAAGTAGTAGGCGAGTGTATTCTTGCGGATGCAGGCGACGCTCTGGCCGTCGTAGTCGTGGCGGTCATATTGCAGCGTGTCGCTCAGGACGATGGGGCCGCAGTCGGCGGAGAGGGCGATATCGGCAGACAGGGTATCCTGCTCGTGCAGCGTGGAGAGCGCCTGCAGCAGGCGGAGCGTGTCCTCCGTCAGCGTGCCGCTCACCTCGGTGGTGGACGAGCCCATCGCGTCAGTGACATCGCCAGGAATGACGGGAGCGACAGCGCTGCTGCGGAAGACCACAGTCGCGTCGACACTCAGATCGCCCGCGCCCTCGGTGTAGAAGCGGAGCTCCATCAGCTCGCCGCTCTCGGCCACGAGCTCGACACGCAGGGAATAGAGCGATGCGGCGTCAGCGATGGCGTCCGAGGCGAGGATGCGCAGCAGCGCCGCCGCGTCATCGCCCTCGGCGGTGAGGGTGTAGACTTTTTTCTTGCCGTCGACCGACCTGTCGATCGTCAGGCTGCGGCAGAGCTCGGCGGTCTTGTCGAGCAGTGACGAATAATCGGGATAGGCGTCCGCCACGGGATAGGCGCGCCCGTTTGAAAGATAGATGGTGCCGTTCGCGTAGTAGAGCGTTGCGCCGTCGCGGTCGATGCAGGTGACGGTGGTGTCGTCGACCTTCGTGCGGGTGACGGCGGCGTCGGCCTGCACCTCGAGCTTGCCGTAGGAGGCGTCAACGGTGACATCCATGGCGAGCGGGTCCTGCTTCATGCGCGTTTCGACGAGGTGATAGGCCTCAAGGTCCTTCTTCACGCCGGAGTTGAGGAAGAAGACCGCGGCGGCCGCGAGCAGGACGAGCACGGTGATGAGGACGGGGAGCCAGCGGCGCTTTTTGCGGGGGGGCTTGACGGGCTTGACCGCGGGCTGAGTGAGCGTATTTTCGCGCGCTTCGCGCTCCTCACGCAGGAGACGAAGTTCCTCTTCGGCGCGCGCAAGACGCGCTTCGATGGAATCGGGGTCAGCGGGTGCGGCAGCTTCGACAGCGGGCTCCGCAGGAGCGGTCAGCGGCGTGTCCGAGGAGGTCTGCGCGGAGCTTTCCGTCACAGAAGCGGCCTCAGGCGCAGCGACAGCGGCGGGAACGGTGTCATCAGGCGCGGGGGCGTCCTTCTGCGCGTCGCGCACGATCGCCTCGGCCTGCGCCACGGCGGAAGCCTGCTGCTCGGCGCGGCGGCGCGCTCTGCGCTTGCTGCGCTTGACGAGAAGAACGATAAGAAGGATGAGCACGAGCAGCACGCCGAGAGCGCCGAGCCAGATGCCGCCGACGGAAAGCGTGCTCACCGCCGCGATCTCCACACTCGTGCCGGTGACGGGGAAGGTGAGGTAGCTGCCCATCGTGCCGGTGTCGACCTTTTGCCATGCGCCGCCCTCGCGGACGTAGATGCGCGGGCTGCTGTAACCGTCGGGCGGCAGATAGCGGACTGTGTGCTGCGTCTGGCCGTCATCGGCGAGCTTGAGCTTCCACTGCTCGAGCACCTCGCAGTTGGCGAGCATCGGGGGAAGCTCCCCGCGGCTCAGGCAGCTAAAATAGCCCTTCACGCGGTCAAGGGGCGAGCCGGACTGCACATCGAAAGCCTCGGGCGTGAGCGGCTCGGCGGTCACCTTGATGCTGTCGCCGTCGCTGTAGTCGCCCTCGACGAGGAGAACGGAGAGGCCGCCCTCGCGCGTTTGCTCGGAGGCAAGACCGGGCGTGTATGCCTCATACACCGCCGTGACGACGGTGTCAAAATGCAGGTTTTGCAGGTCTGTGCGGTCCCAGTGGGCGTAGTAGCCCTCTTTTTCGGGAATGTCGGGAATGGCACTTTCATCAAAGGACGCGCCGTAGGCGAACGAGCGGCGCGAGACCTCTTCCTCGTCCGCGACAAAGGTGAGCGTGAAGGTCTTCATGCCCTCGGGTACGCTCGCGATCGCGGAAAGCTGGGAGAAGGAGATGGGCTCGGCGCGCCCGGCGAAGCCCTGGCGGTTGATGCCGGGCAGACTGTCGGAAACGTAGTAATTGTGCTCAAAGGTGCCGGTATCGCTGCCGGAGACCGCGCCCGCGTACTGCTGGCAGTCGGTGATGTCGACAAGGGAGTAGTTCCACGTCACGTTCGAGCCGCTGCCGTCGGCCTTGGTCTCAACACCGGAGCCGACGATGCCGCCGACATATTGCTTGCCGCTGAGCGTGCACTTGGCGTAGTTGCCGCAGACCGACGCGCCGGTCACGCCCGCGATACCGCCGACATAGCTGCCGTTTTCGCTCTCGGCGGAGCCATAGCCCTCGCAGGCGGTGACGTAGCCGAGGTCCATGCGGCCGACGATGCCGCCGACGTAGCTGCGCTTGCCGGAAATATCACCGGTGTTGACGCACTGCTGGATGATGGACTTGTACTGATACTGCGTGCGGTAGCTGCCGGAGAGGCTGCCGGTCACGTCGTCCTCGGGGTCAAGCGTGTACTCGATGGCCATGGAGCCCGCAATGCCGCCGGTGTTTACATCGCCGTAGACGGCGGCGGTATTTTTGCTGCCGGAGACCTTGCCGAGCGTGACGGAGTTGACGTCGATGCTGGAAGCATCGGTGATGATGCTGCCGGAGCTGCCGCTGACGCTCGCAATGGCGGAGAACATAGTGTTTGAGAGCTCGGTGAACTTGCTGTTGATCGAGCGCAGGTCGCTCGAAAGGGCGGTCGAGGTCGTTTTGACGTTTTCAGTGATCAGCGAGAGCTGACTGCCCGCTGCAGTGATCGAGCCGACGACCATGTTGAAGTTCGTGACCGTGACAACGTCGGAGACATTGACGTTCGGATCAAAGGTGATATTGCCGTTCGCGTCGATGCTCGGCGGCGTGATGGCGTCGGTGTCAACATCCACGCGCACATCTTTTGTGGCGTCCGACGCGTCGGAAAGGTAGCCTGCGATGAGCGAGAGACGGTCGGAAATTTCGCTCGAGCCGTACTCCGCGTCACTCACGGCCTTTTCAACGAGCGTATTCAGCTCGCTGAGCTGGGACTGGAGGCGCGCGAACTGGCCGGAGGAGACTTCGGTGCGGACATAGGGCTCCATCTGGCCGGCGATGCCACCAACATCTTTGCGCCCGCAGACCGCGCCCTGGTTGGTGCAGGAACGAATTTGTCCGCTGCTGCGGCCGGCGATACCGCCGACGTTGTAGCCGATGTGCTGATAGCCGACGGCGGCTTCATTCACGCACTCGGAGATGGCGCCGGAGGAATAGCCCGCGACGCCGCCGGTGTCGGTGGAGACGCTGACCGTGTCGAGCTGGGAGAGCTTGGAAAGGTCGAGCGAGAACTCAAGGCTCAGATCGTCGAGATCGATCGTAGGGTCGCTGCTTTCGACGTTCACATAGGCGCGGTTCTTGCTCGAAACGACCGCACCGAGATTGCAGCCGACAAGGCCGCCGGTCATGTTCTGACCAAAGACGGCACCTGCGGCCTCGCACGAGCGGATGACGCCCGTGGCGGCATTTTGACCGGCGATGCCGCCGATATTGCGCTTGCCGGAAACGGAGCCGTTGAAGGTGCAGCTTTCAATGGTGCCGTGGTTCTCGCCCGCGATGCCGCCTAAGTTCTGGCTGTCGCCCGAGGGGGCGACGGTGCCTTCGATATGCAGGTTTTTGACGACGCCGCTCTTCTGCACCACGCCGAAAAGACCGGCGGGAGAGATGCTGTCATCGATCGCCAGACCGCTGATGGTGTGGCCGCCGCCGTCGAAGGTGCCGCCGAAGGTCGGAATGGGCAGCGTGTCGGCGCTTTCAAGCACGAGGTCGTTGTCGAGCACGACCTTTTTGCCGCGTGACCAGGAATCGAGCGTGCAGGAGCGCGCGAAGGATCGAAGCTCCTCTTCGGTTTTGATATGGATGGCGCCGTCGCCGTCCGCCAGCGCGTTCGTGATGGGCAGAAGCGATAGCAGCAGAAGTGCGCTGAGTGCGAGCGCGCGGAAGCGATGTAATTTAGTCTTCATCATCGTCTTGCTCCTCATTTGCAGAACCTGAGATCAGGTTCAGGTCGATATCGCCCTCCACGGTCGCGTGCATCACGCCGTGGACCGTGCCGTTGATGTTGCCGCGTACCATGCCGTTGACGGAGATCTTGCCGTGGGCGGTCTTCTTCTCGGTGATGGACGGGACGGAGAAGGAGGTCTTGTCCACGATGCCGCTGCCGATGAGCAGGATCTGCGGCAGGGCGAACATGACCATGATGATGGAAATGACCGTGCCGCGGCCAAGGCTTTCACCGATGCCCGCGATGACAGGCTCAGAGGTCATGCTGCCGATCAAAAAGCCGCAGATCGAGAGGATCGAGCCGGAGGTGATGATCGTCGGGAAAGCGAAGTTCAGCGTTTCGATGATGGCATCGCGGTGGGACATCTTGTTCTTCATCTCCTGATAGCGGTTGGCGATGACGATGGCGTAGTCGATATTCGCACCCATCTGGATCGAAGAAACGATCAGATACCCCAGGAAGAAGATGTACTTGCCCGTGATGGTCGGGAACGAGAAGTTGAGCCAGATGCAGCCCTGAATGACGAGGATCAGCAGCACCGGCATACCGGCGGAGTTGAACGTGAAGAGCAGCACCAGCATCACGACGAGCACCGACACGATGCTGACGACCTTGTTATCCACGGCGAAGGACTTTTCAAATTCGTATTCATTCGTCGATTCGCCCGCGAGATAAACGGTCTCGTCGGGGTAATACTTCTGTGCGATCTCGAGGATCTTATCGGTGAAGGCGTAGGTCTCATCGCCGCTTTCCGGCAGCGTGAGGTAAATGAGCATACGGTCATAATCATCGCCCTCGAGCTGCGCCTTGGCGCTCTTCATCTGCACCTCGGCGTCCTGCAGCAACTTCGTCTGGTCGTCGCTGAGCGTGACGAGACCGGAGTCCACCTGCTCGCAGACGAAGAGGAACATATCGATGAGCGGGACCTTATAGGAGGAGAGATTGCCCGCGAGCTTACCGTATTCCGCCTGCTGGGCGGCATAGGCCGCGTAGACGACCTGCGCAGCCTCGTAGTCAAGGCCTGTAAGCTCGGCGAACTGGCGCGGCGTGAGCTTATCGGCGAGCATATAGCCATCGAGCGCTTCGATGTTGGTAAGGCCCATCGTGGAGTCGACCTCGTCGTACTGGCCGAGCTCGTTCAAAATGGCGGTTTCCTTGTCGTAGTCGCCTGTGGGAACGACGAGCGCGAGCATATTCTTTGAGGTGAAGTTGTCTTCGATCATCTGCTCGGCGAACTGCGTCTCATTCTGCTTGGGCGCGGAGATGAGGCCGTAGCCGTAGGCGTAGGGGCAGTCGGACGAGAGACGGTAGCCGATGACAGCCAGCACCACAAAGACGATGGGGATGATGTGGCGCGTGGCGTAGTCGAGCTTGCCGACGAAGGGGATCTTCGGCACGAAGCTGCGGTGCTGCGTGCGGTCGATGAGCGGGCCGAAGAGCATCAAAAGACCCGGCATCACGATAAACGCCGCGAGCAGTGCGAAAAGAATGGACTTGATGAGGCACAGCGCCATATCGGGTCCGAGTTTGAACTGCATGAAGAGCATCGCCACAAGGCCGCCGATGGTCGTGAGGCTGCTCGCGCCGATCTCGGGGATGGATTTGCTCAGCGCGACGATGACGGCCTCGCGCAGGGGCAGGAGCTTGTGCTCCTCCTTGAATCGGTTGCAGAAGATGATGGCGTAGTCGATGGAGAGTGCCAATTGCAGAATGCTCGTGACCGAGTTCGAGATGAACGAGATCTTGCCCATCAGGAAGTTCGTGCCTTGGTTCAGAACAAGGGCGACTACGAACGTCAGGATGAGCACCGGAACCTCGCCGTAGGTCTCGGACGTGAAGAGCAGAACGATGACGATGACGATGGCGACATAGACCATGATGACGCTGATCTCGTGGTCGATGGTCTCCTGCTGTGTGTTGCCGAGGTCCGTGTCAATGTAGAGGTCATAGTCCGCGAGCAGCTCCTTCACCGCGTCGAGCGAATCGAGGCAGGCCTCGTCGTCCTCGCTGTAGGCGAAGGTGATGGAGTAGAGCGCGGAGAGGTTATTGTAGTGGTCGGTCGTTTCGTCGTAATCGACGCTCTGCACGCCCTTGACCTCTTTGATCTTGGGCTCGAGCGCGGCGGCCTGGTCGGGCGTGATGTTGGCGACCATGACCTCGGCCGTGCCGTAAGTGACGAACTGCTCGTCCATGATATCGAGCGCCTGCTTCGTCTCGGAATCAGACGGCAGGTAATAGGTCAGGTCGCTCTCGACCTCGACCCAGTTGCGGGAAAAGACGGAAAAGATCAGCAGAATGATAGTGAGAAGAAAGATCAGATTCCGCTTGTCAACGATGAACGTCGCGAGCTTCTCCATAAACGAAGAGCCGGTCTCTTTGGCCTCATTGCTCATGATGAAACACATTGCCTCCTTTCTTTCTCTCGCCCTTGCGCTTTATCACGCGTCCGATGCTGCTTTTACGCGGCGGGTCGGGCGGTTCGATCTGCACGATATCGCCGAGGGGGCAGTCGAGCTTCCGGCAGATGCGCACGAGCACTTCGAGCGAGACGAGCTCGTTTTTCGAGAGCTTGGCGAGCGTGTTGGAGCTGATGCCGACCTCACGGGCGAATTCGGTCTTGTTCCAGCCCTTGTCGATGAGCTGCTTGAAAAGACCGTTGTAGGAAACAAGCATAGCGGGACCTCCTTGCAGAATTCGTTCACATTATACTCGTATATCGACAAAAAGCAAGGAAAAATTTGCGAACGAAGATATTCAATGGGCATAAACGCAGAAATCCTGCGGAGCTGCACAAAGAAAAAAGCGGTGACCACAGTCCGCCTGTGTAAAAAAACATTTGAAAAACGGCAAATGTCCGTGTATAATAAACTTACAACGTGTGGCACATATGCGTAAATCCGGTTGCATATGCGGCGCGCGCTTTTTTTGCGCAAAAATAGAACAGGGAACATGATCGTGCGGCTGAAAATGCGTAAGTCCGGATTTTTTCCGGCCTTGCGCATTTTTTGCATATATTGAAAAGGAAGGTCAGGACCAATGGAACAAAAGTCAAATGCGTTTCTGGAAACAGAGAGCGTCGGCGCGCTGATGCGGCGCTATGCCGTCCCGTGCATCATCTCACTGCTCGTCGGAGCGCTCTACAACATCGTCGACCAGATATTCATCGCGAACGCGAGCTATCTCGGCTCCTATGGCAACGCGGCAAACACCGTCGTCTTTCCGCTCACGGTCGTGGCGCTCGCCATCGCCGTGATGATCGGCGACGGCTGCTGCGCGTTCGTCAGCATCTCGCTCGGCAGGGGGGGAGCGGGGGAGGCGAGAAAAAGCGTCGGCAGCGCGGTCGTGCTGTCGATTGCGAGCAGTCTTGTGCTCACGGCGCTGTACCTCATCTTCGCCGACGCCATCATTTCGATGTTCGGCGGCACAGTGAACGAGGAGACGTTCCATTACGCGCAGGAGTATTTCTTCTATATCTCGCTTGGTATCCCGTTTTATATGTTCGGTCAGGCGATGAACCCCGTCATCCGCGCCGACGGCGACCCGCGGTTCGCCATGATCTCCACGCTCGCGGGCGCAGTGCTCAACATCATTTTAGACCCCATCTTCATCTTTGGATGTAAGTGGGGCATGATGGGCGCGGCGGTCGCGACCGTTCTGGGCCAGATCGTCACGGCGGCGCTCGCGGTGTGGTATCTCTGCCGCATGAAGACCGTCAAGCCGGAAAAGGGAGACTTCCGCCTGCACGCAAGCCTCTGTACCCGGATGCTGACGCTCGGCATCACGAGTTTTCTCTCGCAGATCAGCCTCGTCGCGGCGATGGCGGCGATCAACAATATGCTGCGCAAGTACGGCGCGCTGGATGAGATATTCTCGCAGGAGCAGTACGCGCAGATCCCGATGGCCGTCGTCGGCATCGTGATGAAGTTTTTCCAGATCGTCATTTCCATCGTTGTCGGCATGGCGGCGGGCTGCATTCCCGTCGTGGGCTACAACATGGGAGCGGGGAAGAAGACGCGCGTGCGCGAGCTCTTTACAAAGCTCCTGCTCTGCGAGGCGATCGTCGGCGCCGTTGCGCTCGTTCTGGCCGAGGGCTTCCCGCGTCAGCTCATCGCCATCTTCGGCGCGGCGAACGAGAGCAGCTACTACACAGACTTTGCGATCAAGGCGTTCCGCACGTATCTTTGCATGATGGTGCTCGCCTGCGTGAATAAGGCGTGCTTCATCTTTTTGCAGGCCGTGGGCAAGGCGTTTTCGTCCACGATGCTCTCGATGATCCGCGAGGTCGTATTCGGCGTGGGCTTTGCACTGCTGCTGCCGCGCTTTTTCGGCCTCGACGGCGTGTTGTATTCCATGCCGGTGTCGGATGTGTTGACATTCGCCATCGCGGCGGTTATGATTGTAAAAACGTACCGGGAACTTGATCCGAAAGGAGCAACTGTATTATGAATCATATCATCACCATCAGCCGTGAATTCGGCAGCGGCGGCCGCACGGTCGGCAAAAAAGTGGCCGAGAAGCTCGGCATCCCCTGCTACGACTCCGAGCTCATCCAGAAGATCGCCGAGGAGAGCGGCTTTGCGGAAAATTACGTCAAGGAGGCGGGCGAGTACACGCCCGGCGGCTTCCTGGCCTCGGCGCTTTCGAACCGTGCGTTCGGCCCGACGAACGAGGATATCCTCTGGGAAATTCAGTGCCGCGTCATCAGCGAGCTTGCCGAAAAGGGCCCCTGCGTCATCGTCGGCCGCTGCGCGGACTACATTTTACAGGACAAGGCCAAGTGCCTCAAGGTCTTCATCCACGCGGATATGGCGTTCCGCGCCAAGCGCATCGTCGAGGTATACGGCGAGCGCGAGCAGTCGCCAGAGCAGCGCCTGCGCGACAAGGATAAGCGCCGCGCGGCCTATCACCGCTTCTACACGAACATGAAGTGGGGCTATGCGGAGAACTACCACCTCACGCTCGACAGCGGCGTGCTGGGTATCGACAAGTGCGTGGATATCATCGCAGGCCTGTATTGAGAAAAAGAGGAAAAACGGTAAACCGCGGCGGGGACTGATCTGAGGTCCCCGCCGCGGCGTCGTGCGCCCGCTGCTGGAGTATAATGAGAACATCCATCACGGGCTCATTTCGCCTGTTCACGGTGTGCAGGAGCTGCAAACGCTCGCGGAGACCTATAACAGCATCTACACGGAAAACGAAGACCGGGAGATGCTGATGAAGCATCAGGCGGAGCACGACCCGCTGACGGAGCTCCTGAACCGCAGATCGTTCGACAAGATACTGAAGCTGTATGAAGAGGACGAGAGCAGTTTTGCGCTGATCCTGGCGGATGTGGACACATTCAAGAGCATCAACGATACCTGCGGACACGCCGTGGGCGACCGGATATTAAAGAAGGTGGCTGCGCTCCTGCAAAGCACGTTCCGCTCTGTCGACTATGTGTGCCGGATCGTCGGCGATGAATTTGCCATCATTATGGTGGATATGACCCGCGAGCTGTACTATACCATCACGGATAGAGGCCCTTGCCCGCGTCCTGCTCCCGGAGATACAAGCGTTTTTTGAGAGTGAGGACGGGCAGCGGGAATATGCTGAGTGGAAAGCAAAGCAGCAGGCCGAACAAGAGGACAAGGTATAACAACGGCGGGAGCATCAGTTTAGATACTCCCGCCGTTCATCGATCTGTATGAACTTCTTTCTTGCCAAACAAGAGGAAAATATATGGGGGTAATATCCACACAATGGCGGCGCTCAGCCATTCGTTTAAGCCGAACTGAAATGCGATCTGAGAAAACACACTGGCCCATTCCGAAAGTACACTCCAAAGCATGGCGAATGATGTAAATATTCTTTGCGTCAAGTATGTAAATATGCCTAACACGATATTCAAAGCGACTAAGGCAGAAGAAGAGAAGAAAATTTCTTTGCGTGTCATTTTTCGGAACAAGAAAAATCCGCCAATGCAGACAACCGCAAGGAAGAGGCCAGCAGACATGAGCATCCACCGGCACAACATCGTCTCCGTCTGGTCGGAGGGGAAAAACGTCGTCTGCTGAT
>OIXV01001919.1_pt1 | contig 17690 bp, 15 predicted proteins | sample 1587771 | NCBI WGS metagenome assembly OIXV01 (sample SAMEA3888893, study PRJEB22519) | human gut metagenome | biome: human gut; feature: human-associated habitat; material: faeces | place: Denmark | collected 2010
GTTGCCGCCCAGGGCGATGACGACGGTCTTGCCGTTGCCCTTTTCGTATGGCATAGAATTCTCCTTACCTGTTGGCCTCATCATGAGAAGTACGCAGGATGGCTCGGCACAAAAGCCATTCTGCGTACTTACTTTATTGAGCGCCACGTAGGCGCAAAAGATAAGATTGGGTTTATTTTTACCGCAACTACCCCTAATCCGCCCTAAACCAGCGGCCCTGGAAGTCATTCTCCAATCGCGGGTTAACCTCACTTGGAGGGAGGCGGTTTCAGTCGCCCTTCTAGTCAAAGCAACCACGCCGGCATCGGCTCAGTAAGATTAGAGGGCCTCTCGGATGATGGGCATCGACATACAGCGGGCGCCTCCACGGCCGCGCGACAGCTCCGCTCCCTCGAAGGTGCGCACTTCGATACCTGCCTTATCGAGCAAATCGAGGGTTATTTTGTTGCGATCGTAGCAGACCACCAATCCTGGAGCCAACGTGAGCACGTTCCCGCCGAGATTCCACATCTCCCAAAAGCCCTGGATCTCATCTCCGTTGCCTACGGGAATAAGCCGTACCGAGGACTCACCAAGCGCATCGGCGAGCACCTTGCTCCAGTCGGAGCCGACGGGCTGCGTCCTGACGCAATCGGAAGCGGGGGTCAGCTTGTACACGTTCACATTGCCGCTCAGGAAGGGGTTGAACAGGAACGCGTCCCGATCGACCATGGTCAACATTCCATCGAGTAGAAATCCTGCGTGGGGTTGTCGCGATACTCGTCTGCGGCGCGATGGATGTATTTCATGAGCAAGGGCTCGCGCTGGCGGTAGGGCTTGCCCATGTGGGACAAAATGACGTCATCGGCGATGTTGATGCTGCTATCGCGCGTGAAATAGCTGTTGGGCAGCGGGTTGACGAGAAAAAGATCATCGAGGTACGTAACAGCCCCCCCAGCGAATCCCCTCCATCGAATTCGCTCTTGAGAACACCGGTGTAAACACGCTCCACGAACTCATCGAGAGGAAGCCCATTGTAGTATTCCGCCAACCGATCGCGCAGCCCGATAGAGGGAATCGCAGAACGATCGAGGAACTCCTCGACAAATGCCGATCTCTCGCTCTCGTTTTTCATAGCCTGAGCGAACATATCCTCTTGGTAGAGGATTTCGACGCCATTTTCTCTGAGAATACCCGCGAACGTATCGTGCTCGGCCTGCGCTTTCTCCAGAAGAGGCGTGTCCTCGAAGAGCATCTCCTGCAGATGAAAGGGATGCACTCGCTTAAGCTCATTGCCCGGACGATGAAGCATGACTTTCTTCAAAGGACCGATTTCCGAATTAACCTGGACCATGGTGTCCCCTATCTCAAAAAAACAATTCTCAAGGACGGCAAAATTCACTCTAGACCTTGGGACAGTACCAAGGTCTAGAGTGAATTTCAGCAGATTCTCCTTTTGCAGGACGGCAAGGAGATCGGCCTCTATCTACCGGCAAATAGCTGAGAGAAAAAGATATGTCCGAGAACGCGAGGCAAGACCGCAAGGCCCGTAAAATGAAAATGCCCACCTCATTCGCTATTTTGGGCATCCTGCTTCTTGTCATGGCCATCCTCACGATAGTCGTGGCCGCAGCAGGAGGTGAGGGCGTGCGCGAGGCCCTACCCCTTCCAGAAATCGCGGGTGAGATCTTGGCGGGTGGAGTGGTGGGCGTTTCTCGTGCCGCGATATTCGGCCCGTTAAACGTCCGACACGTCAATATTCCGCGCGCGATCAGTATCCAAGCATTCATTCACTGAAATCTACCACTTAACTCGGCCCTGATCTGCTATCGGAATTTGCGGACGCTCCATAGGAAACGTAGCAAGCGGAGATGATCAGAGGAGAACCTCAGAATCATCTCCGCTTTTTGAAAGACTCTTGTGACTGCAAACTTTAGGAATTATATGAAGTACTGAGGGATCAAGTGCTGCATAGCTTTAGTCAACAATCACGTTTTCGGTAGTATAAGATGCCTGCGCATACCGCTGGGCATTGGTGAACTGCGAAGTTGCAAGGCCATACAAGATCGCAGCCTGCTCCTTATCGCCCTTTGCCCCAGCGCAATCGGCCATGGTCGTATAATTGCATCCCGTGTGCACTGCCTCGGCGGCCTTGTTGTAGCACTCCAACGCGTCGGCATCTTCGGTATCGCTCTTGTACAATTCGGCGCCAGCGTTTCTCACTGCAATACGGGCATCGGTTTCCGCGCTCTTATTGGTGGCCTGCATGCCCTCTCCAAGAGTGAGCTTGTAGTAGTTGGCCGTACCGAACGGGACATCGGAGCGGAATTTCTCATCATGGCCCCTCAAGACGAACATCTCAAGATCGGTCGCGTCGAAAATCGTCCTGAAGATGGTCTTGAACTCCAGATCATCTCCTTCTGGGGAATGGAACTGATAGAAGCCGCCGAAATCCCAATTCTCCTCGCTCCATTTGCCCTCGTCATAGTAGCGAATGCTTCCGAGTGCATCCGCGATGGTGCGCGGGGTAACAGAGCCCTTGTTGTCCAGCAGGATCCTCTCTACCGTGCTAGCCCTGGGCACGCTGTCCGGATACGCCTCGTACGAATCGTTCATCCACGACTCGTCCAGGAAATGATTTGCCGTAATAAGGTAATCCTCCTCGCCATGATCGCCGGCCTTACGGACTACATAGGCAGTGTCTTTTTGCTCTACAACATAAGCATTCCCGTTATTATCAGAAATGTTAATGTTGCCGGTATGGATCCACTCAGTTTCCGTAAGCATTTTGACCGCTTCATCTGCTGTAGCGCACTTTGTAGCTGTATACCAGTAAGCGAACAGGGTATCGAGGAACGTGCCTTCCCTATCAATCACCTCGGCACCCTCGCTCGGTGCCGCGTGGGGCCCTCCGGCATAGGTAATAATGAGGCCTTCAGAGTTCATGAATGCATTGCCCTGCATTCCGCCAGATGCCATAACCGCATAGCCATCATCCGGATAAGAAATCATATCCGAGAACATTGCAGCAGGCGTTGCGCTGATTGCATCAAGATTGGCGCCTCCAAGATGACGGCCGTCCAGGGTCATGTTTCCCCAAGCCGATACGGTCATGCACGTTTTTGAGCGCTCCGGATCATAATGCATCATCAAATCGTAGTTAAGGACAGAGGAACCCATAATTGCAACAATCGCATCTTCCTTTGAGATTCCTGCCCCATCAGCCACCCCTGACAAGAAGTCAAACACAGATGGCTCATCCGCTTCGTAGTGCTTCAGGATCTTACCCATGGCTTCGTTATATGCGGCATCGTCTGCCTCCGTATAAATCATGGCCATTACAGATGCCCAGTTATTCTCTAACTGCACTTTCTGCTGTAATCCGTACTGCCTTCCCATATCAAACCAGGAGCCGTTTACATAGACAACTTCCTGCGTGTTCCCTGCGTTGACGGTTGCATCGAACACCCCATCGAACTCTTCGGCGCCAGAAGCTACCGCTACATCCGTCGATGCATTGTCCGGCGTTCCGCTAGGCGCATTGTCCGATGCTCCGCCCGTCGTGCTCTCTGCGGAACAGCCCGCAAATGCCAGCAGACTTAAACATAAGCTGGCGCAAAACAATACACGAGCTACTTTTCTTCTCATAATCTAGCCCTTTCTTTTCTTCCAAAAGCCCTACATTGCCGGCAACTTGATGGCTGGCGCAAAATGCCCTACTTTGCCGACCCTGGGGCGTCGGAGGACTTTGAAGCCTCATATGGGCGACGCGCTTAGGCCTTAGGCTCCTGTTGGGTGATGCAGTGGATGTTGCCGCCGCCGAAGACCACCTGGTCGGACTGGACGCCCACGCACTTGTAGACGCCCTCGCCCCACACCTCGTCGTAGATCTGCTGCAGCGTGTCCACGGCCAGCGGATCGTTCTCGTCGCCGTACTGGGGCACGATGACGCCGCCGTTGGTCACCAGGTAGTTCATGTAGGAGGCGATGAGCGGCTCGTCAGCCACGCGCGGCTCGGCGTTCTCGTCCATGTCGATGGTGTCGCAGGAGGCCTGGTCCATGTACAGGGGCTTCGCCGGCATGGGCAGCTTGTACACCTTCAGCGCACGGCCCTTCGCGTCGGTGGCGTTGCTCAAGGTCTCGTAGGCCTCATGGCACTGGCGGTAGAAGGGGTAGTCCTCATCGTCGGTCCAGATGCAGACCATCACGCCCGGGGCGATGAAGGTGGCCACGTCGTCGATATGGCCGTTGGTCTCCTCGGGGTCGATGCCCTCCTTGACCCAGATGACCTTCTCCACGCCCAGATAGGCCTTCAGGTGCTCGTCCATGTAGGCGCGCAGCTCCTCGCTCCAGGGCTCGAAGCGCTTGGCGTAGACGGGCCAGATGGTGTCCTCCTCGACCTCCTCGGCGAGCACGGCCGAGGCGGTGCGGCCCGGGGAAAGCAGGCACTGCTCGGTGACCACGAGGGTGCCCTCGCCGTCCACCGTGATGGAGCCGCCCTCCAGGATCATGTCGTCGGGACGATAGCGGCGGCAGTGCGACAGCTCGGCCATCTTGCAGGCGATCTGGTCGTCGGCCTTCCACGGGAAGTACAGGCCGTCGATGAAGCCGCCGTAGGCGTTGAAGTGCCAGTCGCAGGCGCGCTTGTCGCCCTTGCCGTCGATGACGTAGGTGGCGCCGGTGTCGCGGAACCAAGCGTCGTCGGTGGTCATTTCGATGACGGTCACATTCTCGTCGTCCTCGAAAACGGCCTTGCAGTTGGCGTAGTCGTCCTCGTTGGCGCACATAACGACCGGCGTGAACTCGGCGATGGCCCGGGCGATGGCGGCGTACTGCTTCTGGGCCGGCTTGGCGCCGTGGGCCCAGGTGTCGGTGCGGTGAGGCCAGCCTATCCACACGCGATCCTGCGGGGCGAACTCGGCGGGCATGAAGAAGCCGTCGGCGGCGGGGGTGGAGTCGGACTCGTAGATGGTTTTCATGAGGGAATTCCTTTCAAGAGGGGGGGTACGAGTACAGCAATCTACAAAATCTTCTCGCTCTTGCCGTCGTCGGCGGCAAGAATCTGCTCGACTTGGGCCGGATCAACGGGCTCGAGCGAATCGGGCTCGCCTGCGGCCTCTTCAGCCAAACGCTCGGCGGCCATCGCGGGAGTGAGGCCCTTGAACTCCTCCTTGCGGCCGCGGGCGCTCACAATGCGCACCACCTCGCCCAAAAGGAGGAAGATGATGAAGATGGCGATCATCGGCACCTTGTCCGCCACTTCCTCGGCCGAGAACGGCACGAGCGTGGCCACGACGGCCAGCACCAGCTCGATGACCGGGATGGCCAGAATAACCTTCATGGCTGTGCCCTGGAAGGGGAAGCGGTACACGCGGGGACGGTTCGCATCGACCTTGCGCAGCTTGATGAAGGCCGGGAACATGGGGATGTAGGTGAGCAGTAGGAACACCACGGAGGTGGCGAACAGCGTCCAGAACAGCCCGTCGGAGATGGCCTCGTTGGGAATGAGCTGGATGAGCAGCACGGCGGTGGCCACGATGCCGTTGACGATGGCGGCGCCGGTGGGCATGCCGGTCTTCGGGTTCTCGTGGGCGAAGACCTTCGGCATGTTCTGGTTCTTCGCGGCGTACTGGGCCACGGCGTTCACGCCGAAGGACCAGGAGGCCATGTTCGCGAACAGGGTGATGAGGAATACTACGGCGATGATGATGAAGATGGGGGAGGTCTCGCCCACCATGGTTATTACGGCGTAGAGCATGCCGAAGTCGGGGTCGATCTGGTCGGCCGGGATGGCGGCGCCGATGCCGAAGCCGCAGAACAGGTAGATGGCGCCAATGGCCAGGCCGCCCAGGATGATGGCCTTGGGAATGTCGCGGGCCGGGTTCTGCATGTCCTTGGCGAAGGTGCAGATCACCTCGAAGCCCGTGAAGTTGAAGATGATGATGGACAGGTAGCCGAGCGCAGCGGTGTTGGTCAAGTCGGGCAGGAACGTCTCGGGGGCCATGGATCCGGCGAATCCGTTGGCGCAGGCATACCAGATGCCGAGCACGCCCACGGACACGGCCACGAGCACCTTCAAGACGGCACCGCCGTTCAGAATCCACTCGGAATCGGACACCTTCGAGAAGCTCATGAACACGACGATCCACACAAACGCGATCTCGATGCCTAAGGTCAGCAGCAGATTCGACTCGATATCGGCCCCGAACACCATGCTTAAGATGGGCGGGAACAGCGTGGCCAAGCTGGCGATCCACAACGGGAAGTTGATCCAATAGTACCAGCTGATGCGGGCGCCCCACTTGTCGCCGAGCGCGTCGCGCACCCAGTCGTAGATACCGCCCTCGGAGTCGTAGGCGGTGCCGAGCTCGGCCGCTACCATGCCGTAGGGCAAAAGGAAGGTGATGATAAGGAAGATCCACCAGAAGAACTGCTGGTTGCCGATGGCAGCAGCCGGTGCCGCCGCCTCACACACGAACACCACGCAGATCACCGACAGAATAACGGATACGAAGGAGAATTTCTTCTTACCGCTCATAGGGTAACTCCTTAATGGGAAAGAGCGATCGGGGAAGTTGCGCCTTCCCCGATCGCACATGGTTTACAGACCCTGCTTGCCGAGCTTCGCCATGCACTCGTCGATGGTGGCGCGGTAGTTGGTCGCCTTCTCCGGGTTCGGCTCGCTCTGGGGGCACAGAGTGGCGAGGATGGCGCGGATGGAGTGCTTGCGGTTCTCGGCCTCGTCCCAGCACAGGGAGCGCTCCGGGTCGTCCATCACCTCGTCCACGACCTCCTCGCCGCGGTTGGCCGGCAGGCAGTGCATGAACTTGGAGTCGGGGCCGGCCGCGTTCATCAGGTCCCAGGTCACCTGGTACTTGGGATAGAACACGTCCATGTAGCTGGTGCTGGAGACTTCCTCGTCGTAGAGGCCGTACCACACGTCGGTGTACACGAAGTCGGCGCCCTCGATGCAGGAGATGTCGTCGGAGACGGTAATGGTGCCGCCGGAGATCTTGCAGTTCTCCTCGCCGATGGCCATGAGCTCCTTACCGAACACAGCGCGCTCCTCATCGGTGCCTATGAGCAGGGCGCCGTCGGGGATCTGATGGCCCTTGGGCCCGAACTGCACGAAGTCCATGCCCATCTTCGAGCAGATGAACATGAGCGATACGCAGGTCTGGGTGGCATCGCCGATGAAGGCGAACTTGCAGTCCTCGATCTTCTTGCCCTCGGGCAAATTCTCGATCATGGTCATGAGGTCTCCGAGCTCCTGGGTGGGGTGGTTGTACTCGCTCATGCCGTTGATCACGGGGGCCGCGGAGTACTTCGCCAGGGCCACCACGTCCTTGTGGCGGTCGACGCGGGCCATGAGGATGTCGACGAGGCTTCCCATGACGCGGCCGGAGTCCTCGATGGACTCGTGGCCGCCCAGCTGGATGGAGCCGGGGCCGAAGAACTGCGCGTGGCCGCCCAGGTCGGTCATGGCCGTCTCGAAGGAGATGCGCGTGCGGGTGGACACCTGCTGGAAGATCATGCCCAGCGTCTTGTGCTTCAGCAAGAGCGGGTACTCGCCGCCCTCCTTGATGAGCCCCTTCATGGCGATGGCGAGGTCCACCATGCCGAGCAGCTCCTCCTTGGTGAAGTCGTTGGTGTCGATGTAGTCCTTGACCATAGAAATCCTCCTTTAGGATCTCGTTCGCGACCTCTGCGCAAGATGATCGCGATGCGGTTTCATGCGGAGGACCCTTCATGTCGGCGCTATTCGGGCCGGATTCCCGTTCGCGGCCTTTTCTCGACTCGAGGCCGTCTCCGGAATTGTTGAGCGTCTTCCGCATCTCTCGAGGCTCAGCATGGAACGCGCTAGAAGTTTTGAGAAGAAATAATCAAGATTATTTCCAGATGGTAAAAGCTCACCGTGCGTCTAATCCCAAATAATCCCGCTACTTAGACCTATTGAACTGGCCTCTATGGTAGAAAAGATCCATCGCCTCTTTTGCTGATCTTTCAAGTTGAGGCACGACCTAAACCGCTCTAGACCGTCGCGGCTCATCATCGGGCCCTATGCGTCACCGAGGAGGCTTGCTTTGGAGACAGCGTTCTACCTCTACACCATCGTCGTGATGCTCGTGTGCGTGGCGTCGGGTTCCGTATCGCTCTCGGCCTATTTCGTTTCCCGGCGCCACTCGTTTCTCTACGCTGCAGCCATGCTGCTGTTCTACTTCCTCGACCTCGCGCTTATCTTTCAATACGAGTACCTGGGCCAGAACGTCGAGTATTCCATCAACCAGTTCTATACCATCGACCATCCGCAGCTGAAGATACTGCTCGCCTTGGGCACTCTCGAGCCCATGTGGCTCATACTGTGCGATTTCGTGAACGAGCGCCGCCGCGTTTTGCGCCTCGCCCCAGCCTTGGCCTTCATCGCGGCAAGCGAAATCGTCGTGCTGTGCCTGCCCGTGGACGAGTTTCGCCAATGGCTCTTCTACACGCTGCGACAGGCGTTTCTCCTGTGGTGCTTGGCTTTCGGGGTCTATCGCTACTGCACGGCCCGCAACGAAGTGGAGAAGGCCCGCTTGCGCCGTCAGGAGCCGCTGTTCCTCATCACTTTAGTTCTGTGCCTGTGCATTCTCATCGAGGATATCGTCATGATCCTCGTCTTCGATTCCAGCTTCTTCGCGAACGCCGATATGCTGCCCCTGTATATCAGCGAGCGGAACTTCTCTGAGAACATCCTGCTTCTGACCCTGTCCTTTTTCACCCTGCGCGTCGCTGCCGACACCCTGCGCCTGCGCTTCAAGGAGCCGCCGAGTGCCGATGCGCCCGACACCCAGGAATACGTGGACGAGCTGCTTCCCGCCTTCTGCGAGCGCTATCACCTGACCGCGCGCGAGCGCGTCATCTTGGAAGAAGTGCTGCAAGGCAAGGACAATCAGAACATCGCCAGTTCGCTGCAATTGGCCCTCGGCACCGTGAAAGCTCACGTGCACAACATCCTGAAGAAAACCGGCACCACTACCCGCCAAGAGCTCGCCCAGCTGTTCTGGAAGGGATAGGGGATAGCTGGCAGACGCGCAACAGCGGCTGGCGCCGTGGGAGGTGCAGGCGTCGGAAGGCCGCAGCCGCCCTTATTCCCGCAGCGCCCTAGAATCGAGCCCTTTTGCGGCGCTCTAGCTCTTCTTTGAGCATTTGCGTAAGTTCGTCCCGGCCGCTCACGCCAAGCTTGGCGTAAACATTCGATATATGGGTTTTCACCGTGTTGACGGAAATGTACTCCTGCTCGGCGATCTCCTTGTTCGATGCACCCTTCTCGAGCAGCGACAGCAGCACCTCTTCACGCTTGGTCAGCCCGTATTCGCGGGCGATCCAGGGCACAAGGGATTCTGCCAGCTGCTCGTTGCGCATCCGCCGATGATGGGCGAGGAAGACGTAGGCGGCCACGGTGAAGCAGAGCGCCATAACCTCGACGGGCACCTTGCGAGGAGAAGCAAAGTCCCCGCTGCTCTCCTGCCCGAAACTCACATACGTTGCCGCTTCTCCCAGGGCACACACGAGCACGAGCAGAAGCGAGAAAACCCATCGCCAGCGGTTCATGCATCGAAATTCCGCCACCAAGCAGCAGATACCGTACCCTATCACCCACAATGCCAGCAGCCTGGTAAAGAGGAACCCGCGCCACGACGCAACCGATTCGACTGATGAAGCGCCGCTCGCCCAGGCCGCCATTATGCAAACCGCCCAAAAAAATCCTTCGACAGGGGAAAAGCTGCGCGAGAGCAAACTGCCCAGCACAAGCCGGTACAAGAGGATTATAGCCATGTTGAATGTGGTGTAGAGCATGGGGTAGGCGTTTCGCGCGTCTTCGAATTGCAACGCGAATTCTGGAACAAACTCGTACATGAACAATAAAACGATATCTATCGTGTACGCGAAGAAGATGAGCGCCGTGAAGATGTATCCCGGTTTGCGCTCGACGTAGTACAGGCTCCCATAGGCGGCGATGGCCAACGCATAGGCGATGCAGCTTGCCACATTGTAGAGAAAGGCGAGGGACACGACTCCTCCTTCATCGGATAGCAAACATTATAGACGGTTTGGCTGCCAAGGCTACCGACTTGCCTGACACTCGATTCAGCTTCTTCGTTATCCCAGTTCAGAAGAGGGGATGACAAAAAATCATCCCCTAAATAATCTAGAAGCCCTCCCTGATTTCCTTAACAAGAGATTTCCCCGCTCTTAAAGTTAGGTCATCGCAGCACCGAGAAGAGAGCGCTGCGACCGAACTAAGGAGGGTTTTATGAGCATGTCCCGTCTCGATCAGCTTCTCAGCCGCCGCCATTTCGTCATTGGATCAAGTGCGCTTGCGGCCGCCACGCTTTCGGGCGGTCTTTGGGGATGCGCATCAGATGAGCCGCTCGGATCAACCGGCCCATCTGATTCCCCCGAAGAGAACGCCGCCGATCTCGTGCTGTACAACGGCCATGTGCAGACGATGGTATCGGAAAGCGAGGTTGCCTCGGCCATAGCCATCGCGGGCAACAAAATCGTCTATGTGGGCGATGATTCAGGCATCGACGCTTTCGTAGGAGACACCACCCAAGTCATCGACCTCGATGGCAAGTTCGTCTCCCCCGGCTTCATTGACGGCCACATCCACGCCCCTGGCAACTGGTTCACCAAACTCTTCCAAATCGATCTAACGGGACTTAGCACCAATGAGGAATACCTCGAGGCAATCCGCTCCTTCGTGGAAGCCCATCCCGACGAAGAAGGCTACATCGGATCGCCCTTCATGCTCAATGCCTACCAGCTTCCCGACGGCTCGAATCCCGGGCCCTCGAAAGAAGATCTAGATGCCATCTGCCCCGATAAGCCCATTCTCATCCACGACGTCTCCTACCACGCCGCTTGGGTCAATTCCAAGGCCCTCGAAATGGCTGGCGTAACTGCCGACACCCCCGACCCAGAAGGCGGCCTGTTCTATCGCAATGAGAAGGGAGAGCCTTCGGGGTGCGTCTCCGATGCCGCCAAGGGAATTGTGTTCGCCATCATGCCCAACACCATGACCAACGATAATCTGAAAAAGGCCATGCGCAAATTCATGAAGGAAGCAAACTCCTATGGCATAACCGGCATTACAAATATCACCCAAGGCGGTCTTGATATTATCGATATGTACCACAAGGTGGAGCGCGAGGGCAATTTGACCCTGCGCATGCGCGTCGTCCCCACTATGAAAGAAGGTCGCACCTATGACGAAGTGCTTTCCACCATCAAGTCCTACAACGACTCCGCCACAGACATGATTTCTTCGAATACTGTGAAGATTTTCTACGACGGAGTGACCGAAAGAGGCACCGCCGTCTTCCTGGAACCCTACCTGGAATCAACGGGACTCGGTGATCATTGGTGCGGCGAACCCATCTGGTCTCAGGAAGACTTTACCCGTCTTGTACACGACTTTGATGCAGAAGGCGTTCAGGTGCACGTGCACGCCATGGGCGACGGCGCCGTTCACGGCACCCTTGATGCCTTCGAGGAGGCTCGGGCGACCAATGGGAAGCGCGACGCGCGGCACACGATCACCCACGTATGCGCCATTACCGATGAGGATATCCAGCGCATGGCCGATTTGGATGTAGTGGCGAATCTCCAATTCCTGATGATGTACCACGATGATCTCATGGACCTGGAGCGCGCCTATGTCGGCGACGAGCGCGCCATGGCGATGTACCGAACAAAGCACATGGCCGAGGCAGGCATCTGCATCAGCGGCTCCTCAGACGCCCCCGTCATTCCATTTGCCCCGCTCGATGCGATCGAGGTTGGCGTTACCCGCAACTCGCCCTATCCCGAGGAAGAGGACACCGACATGACCCGCTGGCCCGAACAGGGGCTCACAGCCTACCAGCTGCTCGAGGCCTACACCAAGAACGACGCCTACCAGAACTTCATGGACGATATTATCGGCACCGTTGAAGTAGGCAAGTTCGCCGATCTCGTCGTGCTGGATACCAACATTCTCGAAGCCGATGCCAAGGCCATCTCCGACACGCGCGTGATCTACACCATCTCCGACGGCCGCATCGTCTACAAGGGATAGAACCACGCCAGAAGGTGCCAGCAATACAGAACGGCTCACAAACCCTCGAACACAAGCCCCCGCGGCTCTGCGGTCATTAGTCCCGCAGAGCCGTGGGGGCCAATCTATGCGACTTCGCAGTCCTTACCGGCACTGCGGCAATACGCAAACACGCTGTATCCCGAAAGGGCCTCTCGCTCTCCAATTTGTTTTAGCGCACTTTGCTACCGGCGAGAAAATCAGGTACTACCGTAAGCTTCGCGGGCTCTATCAGGGAGAGCTGGGCGAGAAAATCGACGTCTCCGAGGGCGCGATCCGTCACTATGAGACGGATTTCAGGACTCCCAAGCAGCCTCAGGTGGAAGCCATCGCCGAAGCTCTCGACATCTCTCCGCTTGCCTGTTGGACTTCAGGGTAGAGAACGCCCGAGACCTCCTGGGCCTCCTTCTGCAGCTGGAGGACGAGTTCGGCATCGTGCCTGTCGAGAATGAATCGGGCCTTTCAATCGATGTATCTGCCGAGAAGGCGCCGCCGCTGCCCGGCCGCCCGCAGGGTCTCAACGTGCATAAGATCGACGGCCAGCCCCCTCAGCTCGATCCCCGCCCTCAACCTCGGCTTGCTAGTCATGTGCCTGTTCACCTGGGAGAAAGCATGCCAAAGGCAGCGCTGGACCATGGTTTGCGGCCAGGTCTCGCGCACGGCCTTGGCGAACCCGCCGTCGGGGGCGAGCGTGGGCCAGACCTCCCGGAACTCGGCCGTCCTGCTCCTGAAAGACCGCCCGCCGCAGTAGGGACAATAGACGGTCTTCATGGGCACCTCTTCCGAAAGGGTCTTTAACGGTTCCGGAAAAGGTTATCTGCCTGCGGGAACGATAGGCAACCGGACACACATTCTGTCCGAGCGGTTAAAAGCGGGCACGGAATTCAAACGGCTGAAAAAGGGGCATCGACCTGTGCCGATGCCCCCAACGTGGACACACATTTTGTCCTATAAGCCTTAGTCAACAGATTGCCTGCACAAAAAACATGGCCACCCACAAAGGGTGGCCATGTAGATTTATCTGCAAGAAATCTTTTGCGTGCGTGGTGTGCTTTCGCACGTTCAGTCATGCTCACCTTCGCGCTTTCACACTCTAGCACGTTCATGCGTTCATGCGTTCACGCTTTCCGCATTCTCGCGTTCGCGCTTTCGTACTGGTCTATTCGCCTGTACGAATTACCACGTGCGGGAATTCATCTGGCGGAACTGAGCAACGGTTGGAGCGTGCGAATTCATGCCGCCGTCAACGTTGATGATCTGTCCTGTGGTGTAGGTACTTTCATCGGAGCCAAAATATACGGCTGCATGAGCAATGTCTTCTGGGCAACCGTAGCGGTTAACCATGATGCTACCCAAGAAGATATCTTTGAGCATCTGAGGAACCTTCGCCTCGTTTTCTGGCGTAACAATCAAGCCTGGACGGATGCAATTGCAGCGGATGTTGTCTTTGCCGTATTGCAAGGCAACGTATTGCGTGAAGATGTCTACGCCCGCCTTGGCGCATGCATAAGCGGTAGAACCTAAGTCGCCTGCACATGATGCCATAGAGCCAATGTTTACGATTGCGCCGCCACCAATTTCTTTCATGTAGGGGATAGCGCACTTCGTTGCATAGAAGGTGCCGCGCAGGTCGCTTTCCAAAATAGCGTCCCACATTTCAAGGGTGAGCTCGTCAACACGACCGTCCTTGAGGGCAACGTTTGCTGCATTGTTTACCAAAATATCGAGCTTGCCGTATTGCTCTACAGTGTCTGCAATAAGCGCTTCGATGCTTGCTGGTTCGGTAATGTCGAAATAGTGGAAGCTTGCCTTGCCGCCTGCTTCAACAATTTGATCAACTACAACTTGGCCTTTTTCGGCACGACGACCACTAATAACAACCGTTGCGCCCTCGGCTGCGTATACCTTTGCGATACCGATGCCAATACCGCTCGTGGAGCCCGTTACGATAGCAACTTTGCCTTCGAGTCTACCCATTGTGGTCCCTTTCTCGTTCAAATAATCGATAAGGTATTTGTATTCCTTTTTTGGGTGTTTGTGAATATTTGCATAGAAAAAGCGGATGACAGGCGTGTGGATTTCGGCAGGAAGGGAAGGGGCCGGCCGCGCTGCGTGCACTGCCGTATTCTTTTCTGCAGGAAAATATGTTGAGCTGCTCGTTTTTCTGTTTGAATAGTAGACAGATTTAGCATGGCCAGAGGCTGCTGGCAAACAATTTACTCCCTCAACAAAACGCTTGCTCTCTGACATGCCATGCTCGCGCACAAAGTTGGGGCCTTCCCAGACGGGAAGGCCCCTTTGCTGATTATCTTAGCGCTTCATTTCAATGGAGCTGCACCAATAGTATCCGTGCTTATTTATAGTTGTTGCGCTTTCTGGACGTGAAGAGCGCCCCAGCACCGGCAGCGATCGCAACGCCGCAGATGCCCATTGCATAGAGGGCGGCGCTATCGCCGGTGTGAGGGAGATTGGATGCAGACTTATCGGAGTCGCCCTCGACGATGGTCAGCTTGGCATCGTCGATGTTCACGGTGAACTGGTCGGTCACGTCATTGCCATCGGAATCGATGACGACAGCTTGGCCGGAAACCTTGACAGGGTACTCGCCTGCATCGGTGCCCGTTGCAGAAGCCTCAACGCCGGAAACGTAGAAGGTCTGACCATTGATCTGGAACTCCAGGGCCTCGAAACCGGATACGGACTTCTCGGTGCCGTCGTAGGTCATGGACTTGGAATTGGGAGTGAGGGTGATCTGGTACTTCTCGCTACGGTCGGTAACGGTCAGGGTTCCGTACGTCTTGTTGATCTGATAGTTGTCCAGATTGGTTCCCTCGTTGGGGATGCATTCGAATGTATTCTCAGAGGCGCCGACGATCTTCTGCGAACCGGTAAAGGTGTAACTTACGCCCTGACCCTTAACGAAACCCGCACCCTCGATGGCGATGGCAGCAGTACCGTTGGTCAGCGGCTCGCCGTCGTATTCCTTGGAGCCACTCGCGGAGGTCAGGGTGACCGGACGTGGTGTGACCACCAAGTCACCTTCATTCTTGGTGATGTTGTAGTATTCGGCAATAGACGAGTCGAGCGTTATACGAATCGCATTTTTCGATGTGCCACAATCGGTCTGAGAGCCTTCAAACTCTATATTAATTTTGTCTAAGTCAATCTCAGGAATTACACCATCGACAGCAATAACATCGCCAGCAACATCGCCAGTTAGAGGGGTACCGTCATAGACCTTATTGCAGTCATGGGAAGTCAATCTTATATCACGTTTATTAATCGTGATTTCGATTGTTTCATAATCCAAATCACCTCCCGAAACCTTCAAAAACACCACACCGGGTTTAGTCGCCATAAAAGAAACTCTAGGTCCTGTTGTCTCACTCGTGAATTCGATTTCTCCAGTGCTGCCAGCCTCACATGTCCATTCATAATTTGTCCTTACTGTTTTGTTGGTATAGGCACTCAAGTCGTGGAAGTCAATCGACGTTCTGCCTGTTATGCCTTTTAATTCCGCCCCGCCCTCACCAGCGAAAGCTGCAACGGGTAGAAAAGATGCTGCCAGCACTGCCGCCAGCATCACCCTCGCAAATCTTTTCGCAAGCGATTGGGAGAGAACTGCAGTTTCGACCTCTCCCCATTTTGAGAATGCGGCATCCATGAAGCTCATGTCTGCTCCAATCGCATCGAATTGAACCAACGTAAAACGCAACACGACGTACAGTGTGTTGCTGCGTTTTTTCCATCCGGTAAAGAATAACCGAATCTTTGTTGGCTATGCGTCGTTTGAATGTAATTACCCCTCTAGTAAATCATATTTGTTACTTTTCAGCACCACCAAACCAGATTCTGCCTCCTTCGAATTAGGCACCCACCCCATCAAGACCACGAAGCATCCCCGCCCAGAGCAAGCCCGAGCCGAGCAAGGGACATGCCCGAAAATAATTCTCTGTTAACATGAAATGCAATGTTGCAATAGGGAACGCACGCTTGAACTGGAGGATACGATGAAGATACAGGCTAAAGAGACCTTGGCCAGGCGCCTGACGGTTTTCGTCCTCACGCTCGCAGCCATAGTCGGCGTTTGCGCCTTCACCTTCTCCGGCACCCAGAATTACGCTTGGGCTGAAGGCGAAGGACCCATTGCCACTTGGAATAGCACCCCAGCGCCGGGAGATGTCGGCGTTCCAGCAACAGGTGGAAAGAACCTTACGCTTGAAATAAGACAAACTAGCTCGGGCGATCACCTGGAGGCCCACATCATGAATAACGGCAATGATGCAATTCCCCCATCTGTCCTTGAGTTGACAACGGAAGATGGATCAGTATTAACCGCCTATTTTGGTGAAGATATTCTTCCTACCAATCAAGCAGCATCTTCCATTGAAGGCTCGAATGCCAATGCCCGATTCATCAGTGCAGCGCTTTACGAAATCGTCACCGTGACCTTCGATACGAAAGGCCACGGAACCCAGATCGACCCCATTACGGTCAAGAAGGGGACGTCCGTCACCCTGCCCGAGCCCACCGACCTGGAATATGACTTTGGCGGCTGGTTCACCGAAGAGGGCCTCACCACCTCGTTCAACGGCACCGCCGCTACGAGCATGACCGTCTACGCCAAATGGACCGAAAAGGAAAAGGTCACCGTTTCCTTCGAATCCAAATATGGCACTGCTCCTGAGGCCAAGACCGTGAACAAAGGCGGTGTCGTCGAACTCCCTAATCTAGGCACTGACGGCGACTACACATTCGTTGGCTGGATCATGAAGGGCTCCGAAGGTACCGATCCCTTTATCGGCGAATACACCGCTAAAGAAAACATCACCTTCACGGCTGTCTGGGAAGCTCCCTCCACTCCCATCATCGAAATGGTCGACGTCACCTTCGACATGAACGGCCACGGAGACAGTGCGACCAAGCAGACCGAGAGGGGCAAGCCCATCACCCTTATCGATGATCCCACCGCCGAAGGCTATACCTTCAAGGGCTGGACCTACGACAAGGAAGGCAAGCAGGCCTTCGACGCCAAGAAGAACGCAGACCAGGACACCACCCTGTACGCCCAGTGGAAGAAGAATGCCGACTCCGCTCCCACCAACTCAACAATCCCCCGGACCGGTGACAACCAGATGGCACTCCTGGCATCCCTCTGCTTCAGTGCAGCAGCCCTGATAGCAGTCGGCATCGCGTTAGCCGCGTATCGCAAACGCAAGCACGCATAAAGCATACGTGACGTTACCGTTCTAATTCTCGATCTAAACAGAGGGGAGTCCCGCGGGACTCCCCTTCTCATTCGCGTACCTAATTACGCTGTTCCTACTAAAATTGGGAATTCTATTCCCAGTTTTCTCCTATTCCCACTCAATGGTCGCGGGCGGCTTGGACGTGATGTCATAGCACACGCGGTTGGCGCCGGGAACCTCGGCAACGATGCGGCCGGAAATGCGGGCCAGCACATCGTAGGGCAGCTTGGCCCAGTCGGCGGTCATGGCATCACTGGATTCGACGGCACGCAGGATGATCGGGCGCTGATAGGTGCGCTCGTCGCCCATAACGCCAACGGACTTGATGTCGGGCAGGACCGCGA
>OIXV01001952.1_pt1 | contig 17509 bp, 20 predicted proteins | sample 1587771 | NCBI WGS metagenome assembly OIXV01 (sample SAMEA3888893, study PRJEB22519) | human gut metagenome | biome: human gut; feature: human-associated habitat; material: faeces | place: Denmark | collected 2010
ATTATTTGACGGAAGCTCGTCTCTTAAAATCGATTAAAGAAGAATTGAGTGATACAAGTTTGATCTTAGTATCTCAACGAACCAATAGTCTCAAGTCTGCTGATCAGATTTTGGTCTTGAACAAGGGACATCAAGTAGGACTGGGAAATCATGATTTCCTTTTGTCTACCAATGAGATTTATCAAGAAATTCATTATTCACAACACGGGAGGGAGGAAGCATGAGTCAAAAACGATCTAGTTATGTAAAACGTCTGTTTAGAGATTTTGCTCACCATCCCGGACTCCTGATTCTAGCTAGTATCGGAACCATCGCTCAAGTGGCCTTAACGGTCTGGTTACCGATCCTGATCGGACATGCGGTTGATTTAGTCATCAATCCTCAAGGGATGACAGTCTTATGGCCTGTCTTGATCCAAATGGTCCTGGTCATTGTGGCAAATACCTTAATTCAATGGATCAATCCCCTTCTCTATAATCAATTGGTCTATCGGTTTAGCCAAACCCTAAGAGAAAAAGTGATGGAAAAAGTGCATCGCTTGCCCTTATCTTATCTGGATAAGCAAGGGAGTGGAGACTTCGTCAGTCGTCTCACGACCGATGTGGAGCAACTCAATAGCGGGCTTCTCATGGTCTTCAACCAGTTCTTTGTTGGGCTCTTAACTATTCTTGTGACCATTGTAACCATGGCAGAGCTGGATTTCTTTATGATGGTAGCGGTTCTGGTCTTGACTCCTTTGTCTCTTTTGATTGCTCGTTTTATTGCCAAGCGCTCCTATACGCTTTTCCAAAAGCAGACCAAGGCGCGTGGTCTTCAAACCCAGTTGATCGAAGAGTCTTTGACCCAGGAAAGTTTGATCCAGTCCTTTAATGCTCAGGATCAATTCCGTAAGGCTTTTAAAGGGACGAATGAAAGCTATGCCAATTATTCCCAATCCGCTGTCTTTTATTCCTCAACTGTCAACCCTGCCACTCGCTTTGTGAATGCCTTGATTTATGCAGTAGTGGCTGGATTTGGTGCGGTACGCATTATTTCGGGATCTCACTTTACTGTCGGTCAATTGGTGACCTTCCTCAATTATGTCAATCAATACACCAAGCCCTTTAATGATATCTCCTCTGTCTTGTCAGAACTCCAAAGTGCCCTTGCCTGCGCAGAGCGCTTGTACAGCGTCTTGGATCAAGCTGAGGTCGAAGAGACGGGACATCGTGTTATAGAAACTCAGGATGTCAAAGGAGCGATAGGTTTTGAGCACGTCGCATTTGGCTATGATTTAGGGAGGACCTTGATCAAAGATTTAACCATTCAGGTTCCAGCCGCTAGTAAGGTAGCGATTGTAGGGCCTACTGGAGCAGGAAAATCGACCTTGATTAATTTGCTCATGCGTTTCTACCCTGTTAATTCTGGAGAGATCACGATTGATGGGGTGCCAATTACGGACTACACCCGTGCTTCTTACCGCCAACAGTTTGGTATGGTTCTACAAGAAACCTGGCTCAAGGTCGGGACGATTCATGAAAATATCGCCTTTTCTCGTCCAGATGCAACTAGAGAAGAAGTCATAGAAGCAGCCAAAGCGGCCAATGCAGATTTCTTCATTCGGCAGTTACCACAAGGCTACGATACCTATCTTTCAGATGCTGGAGAGTCTTTGTCCCAAGGTCAACGCCAACTCTTAACGATTGCGCGGGTTTTCCTTTCAGTTCCTAAGATTTTGATCTTGGATGAGGCTACATCCTCCATCGATACTCGTACTGAGGTCTTGATTCAAGATGCCTTTAATCAGCTTATGAAGGGACGGACCAGCTTTATCATTGCTCACCGCTTATCGACCATTCAAAATGCCGATATGATCCTTGTCATGGTCGATGGCGATATTGTTGAACATGGCACTCATGAAGAGCTAATGCAGGTGCAGGGTGTTTACTACAAGATGCAGACTGCTCAGCAACAGATTAGTTAGAATGTAAACAAACCATTTTTAATGTAAACTAAGTATAGTGATTCTGCAAAGAAATAAATATCTACCCAATTTGTATAACGAATTAAGAGAACATTAAAACTTTCCGCTGTGAGAAAAGTGCCTGAAACAATTTAGTTTCAGGCACTCGGAATTATTGAGACTTTAGGCTCAATAATTAGTCTTGGAACTTCGCAGAAGTTCGCTGACGTCCGTACTCACCTAAGGAAAGGTTTTAATATGTCTTTATCTTCAATCTAAGCATTTTCAGATTTGAAAATGCTTTTTTGGGTCTAAAAAACATCTAGCAAAATTGCTAGATGCTTCAAAAACCACTATTTTTTAAACGTTTAGAACCTTATCCAAGAATTCTTTCAAGCGTGGGTGTTGGGGGTTGTCGAAGATTTGGTCTGGTTTACCGTCTTCGAGGAATTCACCGTCTGCGGTGAAGATGACGCGGTTGGCTACTTGGCGGGCAAATCCCATCTCGTGGGTAACGATGATCATGGTCATGCCTTGCTCTGCCAACTCTTTCATAACGTTCAATACATCTCCAACCATCTCAGGGTCAAGGGCAGAAGTAGGTTCGTCAAAGAGCATAATATCTGGATTCATGGCAAGTCCACGTGCGATAGCCACACGTTGTTTTTGACCACCGGAAAGGCTGTTCGGATTGGCATCGGCTTTATCTGCGAGTCCAACTTTTTCCAACAATTCCATCCCGACTTTTTGAGCTTCTTCACGGGTCATCAGTTTGTGCTCTACTGGCGCAAACATAATATTTTCAAGGACGCTCATGTGAGGGAAGAGGTTGAAGTGTTGGAAAACCATCCCGATATTTTCACGGACTAGATCAACATTAGTTTTTGGATCGGTTAGATCATATCCATTAACTGTAATTTGACCTTTTGTAACTTCTTCGAGGAGATTGAGACTACGAAGGAAGGTCGATTTACCTGAACCGGATGGTCCGATAATACAAACCACATCTCCTTCATAGAATTTTGTTGAAATTCCTTTTAGGACCTCATTTTCACCATAGTATTTGTGGAGGTCATGGACATCAATTTTTAATTTAGCCATTAGTTAACCTTCTTTTCTAATTTTTTTGCAAATCGTGTTAGCAAGGTGATAATCACGAGGTAGAAGACGGCAAGGATCGCATACATCTTGAAACTTTGGTAGTTTCGAGCGATGATGATCTTACCAGTTTGGAAGAGTTCTACCAATCCGATCGCAGAAACGATCGTCGTATCTTTCAGGGCAATGACGAATTGGTTAACAAAGTTTGGAAGCATGAGTTTGGTTGCTTGTGGCAAGATGATCTTACGCATGGTCTTGCCATAGGAGATTCCCAGGCTTCGGCTGGCTTCCATCTGTCCAATCGGTACAGCTTGGATCCCCCCACGAACAATTTCTGCGATATAGGCAGCAGCATTGAGAGAGAGGGCAATGGTACCTGCGACAAAGTCGTTGATTGGAGATTGATGACCTGTGACTGATTCAATCAAGTTTGGAATTCCCCAGAAGATGAAGGCGGCGAGGATCATGAGTGGGATCCCACGAATAACATCGACAAAGATTTCTGCTGTCCAGCGGAGCCACTTATAAGGGCTAACACTAAACATCCCAAAGATAACACCGATCACCATAGCAATGGCGAAAGAGAGAAGCGCAAGGGCAAGAGTCACACCCAAACCACTTAACAATTGTTTGTAGTTGTTTTGAAGCAAGCCCCAGATCGTTGTTTCATCTGCTGTTGTACTTGAAGTACTTGATTTGCTATCTGATTTAAGGTATTTATCGAGAATCTTTTGGTATTGGCCATTTTTCTTCAAGTTTGCAAGACCGTTATTGAACATCTCGATCAATTCAGGATTTTCACCTTTTTTAACGGCAAATGCTAGTTGACCACTTGGAGTTCCTTCGATAGGTGTTTTGAATTTACGTCCTTGTTTAATAGCGTATTTGATAACAGGTTCGTCATCCATGATCGCCGCAACAGAACCAGAATTCAAACTATCATACATAGAAGCTCCGTCAGAGAACGTTTTGATCTTGTAGCCATATTTCTTTTGGTTTTCTTCAAGGAAATTTTGTGAGGAAGTACCGTTTTTAACACCGACTGTCTTTCCTTTTAGGTCATCATAAGAATCAATCTTGCTACTTTCTTGAACGGCTAGAATAGAATTGGCTGTGTAGTATGGTTCAGAAAAATCAAATGTTTCTTTCCGAGCATCTGTTACGGTCATCCCAGCGATCATTCCTTGCGCATGGCCGGATTGGACATCACTTACCGCTGCGTCAAATCCAGGATTATTAATCTCGATGGTAAATCCTTGGTCTTTGGCAATAGCCTTGATCAAGTCCATATCGATCCCTGTGTATTTGTTTTTTCCATTTTGGAAGACAAATGGTGCAAAAGATGAGTCACTTGAAATTACATATTTTGATTTTTTAGGAGTTGCTTTTTGACCAGCAGGAGTAGTGGTTTCTGGAACGGCACTGTTACTTGATGATTGGCTTTCACCTGTCCATTTCTTGATGATCTCATCAAGTGTTCCATCAGCTTTCATTTGAGCGAGAGCCTTGTTAAATTCAGTGATTAACTTTTCATGATTTCCACCTTTTTTAACACCAAAGGCAAAGCCACCGACTGCTTCCCCGTCCATATTGATAGCTAGGTCCTGACCCTTTTGGATGGCGTATTGAATAACAGGTTGGTCATCCATCACCGCATTGACCGCACCAGCTGATAAACTGTTGTACATGAGATCACCGGTATCAAAAGTCTTGATCTTGTAGCCGTACTTGTCCTTGTTTTTATCGAGGAAGCGTTGGGCTGCAGTTCCGTTTTTAACACCGACTGTCTTCCCTTTTAATTGGCTGTACTTCGTGATTTTAACGGCTTTCGTAGTCGCGATGACAACTTTTGTATCGTAGTAAGTATCAGACATGGTGAAGACTTTTTCACGTTCTGTTGTTTTGGTCATTCCGGCCATGATGGCATCCGCTTGACCAGCTTGAACTGCATTGACCGCTGCATCAAATCCTGGGAAGGATTTGTCCAAATCCCAGCCATTGATTTCAGCGACCTTGTCCAAGATCTCTACGTCAATTCCTTTATAGGTTTGATCTGAATCCTTAAATTCAAACGGTGCATATGCTGTGTCGAAAACGACCTTGATCGTTTCAGCATGAGCATGACCAGCGAATGCAACGAATGGAAATAAGAACAGCAAACATGCTAGTAATTTTTTCTTCATTTCTGTCTCCTTTTTCTTCATTTCTCTTTGGGTGTTTGACCCATGAGTGCATTGACCAAAGGATGGCCTGAAAAAACAAAACATTCATACCAAATAGAGTATGAATGATCTTATGTTTTTCTATAAAAGCTATTATATCAGAAAAGTATCAGTTTAGCAAGAAAAATCAACTTTCGATGTTAGGTTTTCTGACACGAGGTGGTGTTGCAGGTCTGGATTTTCTTTGCTACAATGGACCTATTCAGATAAATGGAGGTTACTAGATGAAGAAAGGGTTGATCATTCAAGGTATCAAAACGAAAACTTCTGTGTCAGTTTTCGTTTCTACACTATTCTACGTGTTTTTAGCTTCCTTCTTTATAGAAGGGGGACTATGGCTCAGTAGTGAATTGGTGGGACCATTTTCGACTGCAATAGGTTATCTAACCGAGTTTTTCTCACCAGGAAATGGGGTTGCAAGTATTCAAGAGTTTTTCTTCCATTATATTCTCTATTATGAGCTCTTCAGTTTTGTATTTATTCTCATCCTCTTTATTTTTTGGGTGAAAGTAATAGAGAAGAATTCCTTATCAAGCTTAGGTTTTGTAAAAAGAAATTGGCTCAAGTATCTAGCTTGGGGGATCTTGCTTTCTCTGCTTCAAATGGGTGTGATTGCCCTTGTCTACCAAGTGTGTGGAATCGGAACTTTTGAGCTTAATGAATTAAGTTTAGAACCCATCCTCTTTATTCTAGGCTTATTCCCATTTTGGCTCCTCCAAGGTGGTACAGAAGAAGTAGCTACGCGGGGGTGGCTCCTGACTCGGATTGCTGCAAGAACCAATTTGCCTTTAGCGATCGTGATTTCTAGTAGTCTCTTTGGCATTCTGCATCTGGGAAATGCAGGAGTGACCTACTTATCCGTTCTGAATATCATCCTTGATGGGGTGCTAGCTGGTCTGCTCTTTATCTACACCGATAGTATCTGGCTAGTGGTCGCCCAACACGGGACTTGGAACTATGTACAAGGAAATCTCCTTGGTTTTCAAGTCAGTGGAACGGGGGCAGATGCCTCTATCTTCAGCTTTACCATGGGGTCAGGACCTGACTGGTTGACCGGAGGGGAATTTGGAGCGGAAGGATCGATCATCACAACTCTGGTTCTTCTAGTATCCGTCGTGATTGTTTACCTCTTAGGGGAAAGAAATGAAAGAGCTGTTGAGTAATAAGTGTGAAATGGCTGATAGTCATATAAGAAAAAGACAAACACCAAAAATGACGTTTGTCTGCATTCTGAGTCGAACACATATAGATGGGTTCGGCTTTTTCTATATAATAATAGGAATAATTAGCTTGACTTGGGCACCATGATTAATATTTTCTAAATGCATCGTTCCATTATGAAGTTTCATGACGCGTTTTACGAAAGATAAACCAAGTCCATAGTGACTTTCTTGAGAGGGTGTTCTTGCTTGGTCATCTTTATAGAAAAGATTTCCAGCATTCTGTAATATATTTTTTGAAAAACTAGATTGGTTATTCCATATAGTTAGAACTAATTGACTATTTTCTTGTGAAATTGTTAGCTGGATTTGTGCATCGCTTTCTTTTTGATGTTGTATTGCATTATTAATGATATTTGTGATTGCTCGGAAAAATAGATTGGAATGAATTGCAATTTGTGTTGATGGAGTTACTGTGTTTGTAAAAATAAAATGTGTATTTCTGGGGAGTAAAGGTGAGATATGTTCCTGTAATTGATGAGTTACTTGTTTAATTGATATGTTTTCAAGTTGAATATCATGGTCGTAAAAGGTTTTGGAGTATTGGATGAAGTGGTTAAAATAATCGTTTAATTGAATACTTGCTTGCTCAAGATCTTTTAGACATTCCATTACTTGAGGTGTTTGTTTGGTAGATTGTAAGAATTCAGCATTTCCTCTGATAACAGTTAGAGGGCTACGAAGATCATGTGCAGCGCTAGATACTTGAAACATGAGTTCTTTCTTTTGATCTTTTTCATTTTGAATTCTATTTTTTATATCAGATTGCATTTTTTCGATCAGTTCATTTGTTTCAATAAATTCTTTAATCTGCAAATGGTGATGTTCATTTTTTGTGAAATATAGACCACTATGATAAACCATGTTCATTTCTTTTTGAATCTTGGTCAATAATTGTCTAATATTTATTACAATAATAAAAATTAAAATGATGCAAAGATAAATCCAAGAACTGACGCTAAAAAATAAAGCAAATTGATTGGCATTATTCTCATTTATTCCAGATACAGAAGATAGAAGAGCTGGAACTATGTAAAAAAGTATCAGACATAGAAGAAATTGCCACATGATTTTAAGGTAGGTACGCTTAATGAGTTGCTTGATTGTCAATTCTTTTTCCATTTGTATCCTCCTCCCCAAACGGTTTTGATGGGATCAATTTGATGAATCTTAAATTTTTGTCTAATTTGATAGATGTATTCAGTGATGGATCGTAGTTGTGCATCAGAGTCTATAGGATAAAGATAATTGTAAAGTTCTTCTATGCTAAATATTCGGTTTTCATTTTTTGCTAAAAGGTAAAGTAAATCAAACTCTCTCTTGGTCAATGAAATTCTCTTTGATTGATAATAAACTTCTTGACTATCTCGATAAAAAGTTATATTTGAATCCATCTCTTCTTTAGAGGAGTTGTGAGATCTTTCTTCCCTACGAAGATGCATTTGAATTCTTGCAATCAATTCCTTTATGCTGAATGGTTTTGTGATGTAATCATCGGCTCCGGCTTGTATTCCTTTTAGTAAATCTTCTTCAAAATCTTTAGCGGTTAGAAATAGAATTGGAGTAGTAATTTGTGAACGAATGGAACGACAGATTTCTAAACCAGAAATAGGCATCATGACATCAAGTAAAATTAGATCGAATCCAGTAAAGTCACAGATATTGATCTCCTCTATATTTTTACGAGTTTCCACGTGAAAGTTGTTGGCTTTTAATGCATTCGCTATTAATCGTAAGATTTTTTCATCATCGTCAATGGCTAAAATTTTATACTTCATAGTTCCTCCAATTATATGAGCATATTATAGCAAATATAGAATGTAATTTGTTAGAAATGAAGAAAATAATTATTCTGATAATTTCCTGATTTTCTCCTGTTATACTTGCTCCAAGTGAAGATGGATTTTCACTAAAAGTCAGAAAGGAAAAAGAATGAATGATAACAATTCAAAAGCTACATAAGGAATATAATAATAAAATTGTCCTTCAAAACGTGTCTTTCAAAGCCAAAAAAGGTGAGATTACTGGATTGATTGGACCGAATGGATCTGGAAAATCAACTTTAATTAGAATTTTACTTGGTTTAGAAAATAGTCAAATGGGAATGGCGTTGATCGATGGGAAAAAATATTCTCAATTGGGAGATAATCCTTTTTGTATTGTTGGATCATTCCTAGATAGTTGTCAACCTTATCCAACTAGAACAGGATTTCAGCATCTTCGGTGGATTGGCTTGGCTTGTGGCGTTGACAAAAATAGGTGCAACGAATGTTTAGAGTTGGTGGGGTTAAGTGAAGCTAAAAATAAAAAAGTAAAAGACTATTCATTAGGAATGAAGCAACGTCTTGGTTTAGCAACAGCCTTATTAGCAAATCCTGACATCTTAATTTTAGATGAACCAATCAATGGACTAGATCCAGAAGGAATACGCTGGGTACGCAATTTTTTGCAGTCTTTTGTCAATGAAGGTAAAACTGTATTAATGACAAGTCATTATATGAGTGAGTTAGAATTAACTGTAGATCATCTGGTTGGTATTTCTAATGGGAAAATTGTTATTGATGCTCCTACAAAAGATATTTTGAAACAGTTTGGATCTTTTGAGGAAGCATATTTTAAGGCGCTCGAAGGGAAAGAAGGTGAATAATATGTTGAAACGTTCCTTTTTTAGTGACCTCTATAAATATTGTAGTTTAGCTACTTTTAAATTCACTTTTTTTCTTATTTTGGGAGTCAGCATATTTTTTTCAATTCAAAATATCCAGGTGATAAATGCTTTAATAGAAGGAAATGGACAGGCTGTTAACCTTGATCCATCTATGCTATCATCGAATCCAGTCTATACAGTCAGAGATGCTCTCTTATCCTCACCCTACCAAGCAAGTGTTATTTTCTTACCAATCTTAGTTTCACTTGTTTATTCAACCCATTACCAATTTGGTGATGATAATTTTACTCAGTTATTGATCCCAAACTGGAAAGTTCGTCTTACTGGGTTTATTGCAAGTTCGGTTGTTTTATCGATACTTTCTACTTTAGTATTATCTATAGTAAATGCTATTATCTTACTCATTTTTCTAGATTCAACTTTAAAGAATTATTTAGAATTTACATTGTTCTTAGATGTCACGGTAAGAGTTATGATATTTGCAATCGTTCTTACTTTATTAGCTTTACTTTTCGTAATAGTAACGAAAAAATCAATGACTTCATTAATTGCAGACGTTTTGTTATTGGTAATCACTTTATCAGGTATTCTAAGAGGAATTTCTTCTAAAATAGAAAATCTCTTGCCTTTGATTGGAGCAAAGTCATTTGCTTTTGGCCGAATTGAAGGGATTCAAACGAGCCAATTATATGGATTTACACTTTTAGTAGTAGAAGGAATCTTGTTCTTGGTATTCATAATGCTTGTAGAAATGATTCGAATGAGGAGGAAGAATGGCAAGAATATTTTTTAGTCTTATCGTCAAAAAATATAGTTTAAAACCCGTAAAGTACCAGATAGCTATACAGTCACTTTTGATAGGTTTTGTGTGTCTCTTAGGTGTTTTACCAGTTTCAATCAATGATACTGTTGTACAATTATCTATAAAGCAAGCTCTTGTTTTTGCGTCAATGCTCTCTGTTGGTATTGGGTGTGTTAATGCATTTGTTGAGTTACAATCACACGAAACAAAACTGGTTTATTTGGTAAGTGGAAAAAGGATCTTAAGTTCAATTCGGATCCTGTTCGTAGAATTATGTGATGTAGTACTCCAATCAACCTTAAATTTCATTGTACTACTTATATGGTTTCATTTTTTTAGTAGCGAAAATGGTGTCAGTTTAGAACTTTTCAGTTTCTATTTGATTGGCTCCATCCAATATTTTTTGATTTCTTACTTCTTAAGTTATTTTTTCAAAAGTCCAATGGGGAGTTTAGCTATTTTGCTGCTATTTCCTATTTTGGTACAACCTTTCATAGAAAGAGTAGTGGAACCAATGACTAGTTATCTATTTTACAATATTATTGCGGATACAATACTAGGGAGAGCTTCCTATTTGCAACTATGTGTTTATGCTATGGAATTGGTGTTTTCACTTGGAGCCACTCTTTACCTTTTGATAAGGAATCAAGAAGTTAAGTAGTAAATAAAAATGATACTAATGAGCAAACCTTGCTAATTTTGTATATCATGGACACTGATGTTTATTACGTATTGCATTGTTTTAGAATAAAAAACAAGACTTTCGAAGTAATTGCGAGAGTCTTGTTTAGTTTTCACTCTAATGCGTGTCCAATTAATTATTTTGTAATATGTTGTTTTCCCTTTCATTCCTCATCTCAGAGAATTCTAGTATTTTATGGTAAAATAAGGTCTATATATGTGAGGTCAAAGAGATGATTAATCGAGTAACTGATAACAAATTTAAACTAGTATCCAAATACCAACCGTCTGGGGATCAACCGCAGGCCATTGAACAGTTGGTGGATAACATCGAGGGTGGTGAGAAGGCGCAAATCCTGATGGGAGCGACTGGTACGGGGAAGACCTATACTATGAGTCAGGTCATTGCCCAGGTCAATAAGCCGACCCTGGTCATTGCTCACAATAAAACCCTAGCAGGTCAGCTCTATGGGGAGTTCAAGGAATTTTTCCCGGAAAATGCGGTCGAGTACTTCGTATCTTACTATGATTACTACCAGCCAGAAGCTTATGTGCCGTCGAGTGATACCTATATCGAAAAAGATAGCTCGGTCAATGATGAGATTGATAAGCTTCGTCACTCCGCGACATCAGCCCTCTTAGAGCGCAATGATGTGATCGTTGTTGCTTCTGTCTCTTGTATTTATGGTTTGGGTTCGCCGAAGGAATATGCCGATAGCGTGGTCAGCTTACGCCCCGGTCTGGAAATTTCTCGTGATCGTCTGCTCAATGACCTGGTGGACATCCAGTTTGAGCGCAATGACATCGACTTTCAACGGGGGAAATTCCGTGTTCGGGGAGATGTGGTCGAGATTTTCCCAGCTTCGCGCGATGAACATGCCTTTCGGGTGGAGTTCTTTGGAGACGAGATTGAGCGGATTCGTGAGATTGAAGCTCTGACAGGTCAGGTTCTGGGAGATGTGGACCACTTGGCCATTTTCCCAGCCACTCACTTCGTGACCAATGACGACCATATGGAAGTAGCGATTGCCAAGATTCAGGCGGAACTAGAAGAGCAGTTGAAGGTCTTTGAAAAAGAAGGCAAGCTCTTAGAAGCTCAACGCTTAAAACAACGGACGGAGTATGACATTGAAATGCTACGAGAGATGGGCTACACCAATGGTGTCGAAAACTACTCTCGTCACATGGATGGACGGAGTGAAGGTGAGCCTCCATACACCCTTCTTGACTTCTTCCCAGAAGATTTTCTCATCATGATCGATGAAAGTCACATGACCATGGGACAGATCAAGGGAATGTACAATGGAGACCGCTCGCGCAAGGAAATGCTGGTCAACTATGGTTTCCGTTTGCCGTCTGCCTTGGATAACCGGCCACTGCGTCGGGAGGAGTTTGAAAGCCATGTCCACCAGATTGTCTATGTGTCAGCGACCCCGGGTGATTATGAGATGGAACAAACCGATACCGTCATCGAGCAGATCATTCGTCCGACAGGTCTACTCGATCCTGAGGTGGAAGTGCGTCCGACCATGGGACAAATGGACGATCTCTTGGGTGAGATCAATGCGCGTGTAGAACGTGGAGAGCGGACCTTTGTCACTACCTTGACCAAGAAGATGGCAGAAGACTTGACCGACTATTTCAAGGAAATGGGGGTCAAGGTCAAATACATGCACTCGGACATTAAGACCTTGGAGCGGACGGAAATAATCCGTGATTTGCGTTTGGGCGTTTTTGATGTCTTGGTCGGTATTAACCTTCTTCGGGAAGGGATTGATGTTCCTGAGGTAAGCTTGGTTGCCATTCTCGATGCGGATAAGGAAGGCTTCCTTCGTAATGAACGGGGTCTCATCCAGACTATCGGTCGTGCAGCCCGTAATAGTGAGGGTCACGTGATCATGTATGCGGACACCATGACCCAGTCGATGCAAAAAGCCATCGATGAAACGGCCCGCCGTCGTCAGATTCAAATGGCTTATAACGAAGAGCATGGCATTGTGCCACAAACCATCAAGAAGGAAATCCGTGACCTGATCTCTGTTACCAAGGCGGTGGCCAAAGAAGAGGACAAGGAAGTGGATATCACTAGTCTCAACCGCCAAGAGCGCAAGGAACTGGTCAAGAAACTGCAAGGCCAAATGCAAGAAGCCGTCGAAGTGCTTGATTTCGAGTTAGCTGCTCAAATACGTGATATGATGTTGGAAGTCAAAGCCTTGGATTAGATAGGATAAAGCGAATGAAGATTATCATTAAAACAATGGAAACTCCTGAAGAGATAGAAGGAAAATCTCTCGTTCATTGGCAAACGTGGAGAGAGGCTTATGACGATCTTTTACCCGCGGATTTTCAGGAGACGATGACATTAGAAAAATGTCGATTCTTTAGTCAAAAATATCCAGAAAATACCTTGATTGCGATGGCTGGAAAGAAGGTCGTTGGATTTATCAGCTATGGAAATTACCGTGATGAGACCATTCAAGCTGGTGAAATCATTGCCTTATATGTTTTAAAAGATTACTATGGAAAAGGTGTGAGTAAACAGTTAATGCATGCTGCATTTGTTGCTCTTGATCCATTCTCTGAAATTTATTTATGGGTATTGAAAGATAATAAGCGAGCCATTGCTTTCTATAAAAAAATGGGTTTTACTTTTGATGGCCAAGAACAAATACTTAAACTTGGAAAACCTATTAAGGAATTGCGGATGATATGTTCTTCAAATAAAAATTCCTAAAGGACGTATCTATCAATCTTTGAACCATTATCAATTAATCTAGTAAAAAATAAAAGAGATAGAATGAACCAAAGAAATGAAGGAGAAGACGAATGAAAATTCTAGTCATCAATGGGCATCCGGATAAGGAAAGTTACTGTCAGGCTATTTTTCAAACCATTGTAGAGAATATTGATCCAAATCGCCACGAGCTTAAAGTGATCAATCTCAATGAAGAGGACTTTGATCCGGTTCTTCGCTATGGCTATCGAAAACGGATGGAGGAAGATCCTTTTATTCTTCGTTCCCAAGAATTAATCCAGTGGGCTGATCACCTGATCTTTGTCTATCCCATCTGGTGGAGTAGTATGCCGAGCCTTATGAAGGGCTGGATCGATCGGGTCTTTACACCGGGAATTGCATACTCGGCAAATGATCAGGGAAGCTTTATCTGGAATTACCTCAGAGGCAAGCAATTCAAGAAGTTACTCAAAGGAAAAACAGCCAGTATTTATGCTACCTCCATGGCGCCTACTTGGTGGTACAAGATCTTTTCAGGCCCTTTCAACATTCCTGATAGTTATGGTATCTCTGTTTTGAAAAATGCCGTCTTGAACCACTGTGGGATTAAAACCAAGCGCGTCTGCATCTTGGGAGAACTCGGACGGGATGTGAATACCGCTAGCATGCGGGAACACCATCTACAAAAGATAGCAGCAGAAGTGAAAAAACTCTGATCAAAAGTTAGTTTGTTCTAATAAGTTAGGGTCTTTAGTTGTATTTTGAATAGGTTTTAGTTAAACTACTAATATAATCTATAAAACATAGGGATGATTCAATATGCTGCTATTTATCTATATGATCTATGTCGTTTTTTCACTATCCAAAATGAAAAATGAAGGAAAAAGGGTCTCTATTTTTACTAAGGTGATTGTTTACGGCCTATTGATTCTCTCTTTGTTTATGTTCTATTTCAGATTTTTGGCATTTTTATTTAGTCCATTGCCATTTTTTGGCTTTCTAGCTGCTCTTGCTATTGGAGGTATGATGCTATCTCTTAAAATAGTTATTGCCCTTGCTTTGCTTTTGTTATCTCTTAGCCTATTCTTAGATAGCAAAAATAGTAATCCGGAAACGCCTCTCATTGATCATTGGTTACGATTGGGGGTTCATATTCTACTGATCATTATTTAAGGCAAGAACTCTACTTTCAAGCCTGAATGTGGAGTTTTTTGTCCCTTGAGATTTGCAACCACCAGAAACGGAAGTGAAAAATCTCAAGTGAAGGTATCAATCAATGCACATTGACGTAGTTATGGATTGGCTTTATAATCTAGTTAGTTACATCTTTTCTAAATTAGGGGGACTTCTCTATGCTAAAGCAGTTAAATGGTTTTAAAATGTTTTATTTATTCTTCTTAGCTTTTTTCGTTATTGAAGTAATACTAGTTTTTTTGGGTCTATCATTTACCCCTCTACTTAGTTGTCTCTGGTTTGATTTCTTATTTCTAGTTCTTTTTTTCCATCTTTGGTCTATCTTTTATAAAAAGAGAGAGTTCAAGTTTTTTCATCTAATCTTACAATTTTTGAGTGTCATTCTAGCATTTTTCATTTGGTTCATTCTCCAAGTGTCTTTTACAGATTCAACTAATACCATAATCCCTCCAATCCATCATAATTCGGAAATACGAGGGAATTATGTTGAAATCCCACATGGAGCGATCCCTATACGGAGTCGTGATTACTATGAACTGGTCAATCCCTTCATCATGAAGCTAGAAGTGAAATACAGAGAAGATGGATGGTAAATCCATAGAAAGAGAGACAAATGTCACGCGCAACATCTACTATTCTAACAAATCTATGTCTGATCGAAGACTGTACAACGAATAAAGTAGTCCTCCAATACCGGTCTCCAGAGCGGTACAAAAAATGGTCTGGCTATGCCTTTCCCGGAGGCCATATTGAAGAAGGAGAAAGTCTAGTAGAATCCGTCATTCGTGAAGTCTACGAAGAGACAGGACTGACAATTGCAGATCCAAAACTGGTTGCAGTCAAAGACTGGTCACTAGACGATGGAGGACGCTATATTGTCTTTTGCTATAAAGCAACAGAATTTACAGGCCAGCTAAGATCATCTGAAGAAGGAGAAGTTTCTTGGGTTGAGAAGGACCAATTAGAACAGTTGGACTTGTCCTATGACATGCTTCCTTTGCTGGAAGTGATGGAAGACCCGGACTTGTCTGAGTTCTATTATCGCAAACGGACAGACGATGATTGGGAAAAATTAAGATTTTAAGTAAAGGAGCTAGAGGTATCTGGCTTTTTTTGCTAAGTTTTGATTGCTCCTTCGCTTGTATCTATACCTTAATTGTAGTATGATAGAGAAGTTGAAAAGATGCTAGAAAAGGTGGCAAGTATATGAAAGATTTTCACTTTGATGCGATTGCTGCATTTGAAAATTACGAAATCGAAAAGATGAGAGATGGCCATGTAGTGGTGACAACCAAGGTCGTGGAATCATCGCTCAATTATTATGGAAATGCGCACGGAGGCTATCTCTTTACCCTGTGTGATCAAGTTAGTGGTTTGGTCGTAGTTTCTCAGGGGGTCGATGGTGTGACCTTGCAATCCTCCATCAATTACTTGAAAGCAGGGCGTCTGGGGGATGTCCTCACGATCCATGGCGAATGTGTCCACAGTGGACGGACGACTCGAGTTGTGGATGTGGATATTACCAATCAAGACGGTGCCAATGTCTGCAAGGCAACCTTTACCATGTTTGTTACGGGAGTGAGAGATGAATCCGCACAAGTACGCATTTAAAAATTATATTTTTGATTTTTATGGAACCTTGGTCGACATCGAAACAGATGAGTCAAGTCCAGTTTTATGGGATACCATGGCTCAGATTTACCAATCCTACGGGGCAAGTTACACAGGAGAAGGTCTGCGCCTGCGTTATAGAGAGTTGGTGCAACAAGCTGAAGAAGACTTGGCCAAGGAAAAACAAGTTGACCATCCTGAGATTGATCTGACGGTCATTTTTGTGCAATTGTATTTAGAAAGTCATCCAAGTGGAAACAGCGTTGCCCACCTTAAAGAGTGGGGACGTTTGATTGCACGAACTTTCCGTGTCCTTACTCGCAAACGATTGGAGCTTTATCCTCACACGAAAGAAGTATTAGAGGATATGAAAGCTGCAGGTTGCCGGATCTATCTCTTATCCAATGCCCAAGCAGAATTTACCAATCCTGAGATTGATTTAGTAGGCTTGAGAGAACTTTTCCATGCCATTTACTTGTCATCAGATGCAGGTATTCGCAAACCTCAGCCAGAGTTCCTCTTGGAAGTCATCAAAGAACACCAGTTGAACCCTGAGAAAACGGTCATGGTGGGGAATGACTTTACGACAGATGTCGCCGTGGCCCAAAGTATCGGCATGGAGAGTATCTTGATCAATACCTTCCCATACTCTGATACTGAACTGCGCGAGAAGAATCAAGCAGGTGTGCGCGTGATTCGAGATATTCAAGAATTGCAGGAAGATTGAAAATATCATCCATGTAGGGAGGCCAAGTCGCCTCCTTTTTTCTTGAAAATGCTACAGTCGAGCAGGATTTGTCAAATTTTCGCTTTCATGGTATACTATGAAAGTTAATTTGAATAAGGAGATAAAAATGAATAACTTACCAAACTGTCCAAAATGTAACTCTGAATACGTCTATGAAGATGGAGCGCTCTTGGTGTGCCCAGAGTGTGCGTATGAATGGAACCCAGCTGAGGTCGAAGAAGAAGAGGGTGTCGTAGCGATTGATGCCAACGGAAACAAATTGGCTGATGGCGATACAGTGACCTTGATCAAAGATTTGAAAGTGAAGGGTGCACCGAAAGATTTGAAACAAGGTACGCGCGTGAAAAATATCCGTATCGTGGAAGGAGACCACAACATCGATTGTAAGATTGATGGCTTTGGTGCAATGAAACTCAAATCAGAATTTGTGAAGAAGATTTAAAGAACAGTACACAAATTAATAGAGTTGTTTAAGTTTATAATGGAACTTTCCGCTGTGAGAAAAGTACTTGAAACAGTATTGTTTCAAGTACTCGGGAGTTTTGAAACTTTAGGTTCAAAACTAAGTCATGGAACTTCGTAGAAG
>OIXV01001970.1_pt1 | contig 17446 bp, 18 predicted proteins | sample 1587771 | NCBI WGS metagenome assembly OIXV01 (sample SAMEA3888893, study PRJEB22519) | human gut metagenome | biome: human gut; feature: human-associated habitat; material: faeces | place: Denmark | collected 2010
CTTGGGGGCGCTGCCCTCAACAAGCAAGCGGAGAGGAAAATCACGGAGGGATTTTGCGCTCTGCGGGTCGGTGTGTATTAACACCGACATTGCTTGCCAGTTTTGTTTGAGGTGCTACCCATACGGGAAGTGTCTACCCTAAAAGTGCGTTCTTGTTAAGCCCGCCGTGAAATGCTACCCTTAACATGAATACACTGAAAGGATAACCACCATGAAAGATATAGAAATCGGGCCTATTCGTCCACCTTCTGAAAGTAACAGCCTGCTAATCCGGGTCACAAGGGGATGCCATTGGAACAAGTGCTATTTCTGCGGGCTTTATAAATCCATGCGCTTCTCCATGCGCCCCATCGATGAAACCATCGAAGATATTAGGCGGCAGGCCCAGCTTAACCGGGGGAAAAAGATTACTTCCTGCTTCTTGCAGGACGGGGATGCCCTGGTGCCGAAAACAGATTATCTGCTCCGTATCTTGGAAGCGATCAATCAGAGCTTTCCTGATATGCAGTACATCACTTCTTATGCCCGCGCTGATAGTATCACCCGGAAAAGTCCGGCAGAGCTAAAGGCGCTCCGGCAAGCGGGCCTAAACCATCTTTACAGCGGAATGGAAACCGGCTCGGATCGGATACTGAAACTTATCAACAAAGGTTTTGATGCGGATACCGTTGTACGAAGCGGCTGCATGGCAAAAGATGCGGATATGATCTTGTCGGAGTTCATATTGCTGGGGATCGGCGGCAAGGAGCTGTCTGAAGAAAATGCTGCTCAAACAGCAAAGGCGCTGAATATCATCCAGCCAGATTTTATCCGTGTCCATGCCACGGGTATTAAGCCGGAGTCCAAGCTGGGCGAGTTTGTCAGGGATGGCTCGTTTACTCTGCAATCGGAGGAAGAAATCGTTATAGAGCAAAAGTTATTCTTGCAGCAGCTACATGAGATGGACAGTTACTATGTGAATGAACACATCGTCAATCTGCTTCTGGAGGTCAGGGGAAATCTGCGAACAGAGAAACAGGAAATGCTCTCTACGATTGACCGCTTTCTGACCCTGCCACCGGATGAAAGGCTTTTGTTTGCTGTCGGCAGGCGGCTCAATATCTTCTTCCGCTTGGACGATCTGAAAAAGCCGAAGCTGCATCAAAAGGCCGAGGAAAGTCTGCAACAGATTGTAAGTAAGAATCCCCATGTGGACTTTGCCGCGCTGTGCAATTACGTCCGGCAGTCACAAATTTAGAGCAGAAAATATAAGCTGGGCATAGCCGCTTTTCGTCAGCTATGCCAGCATTTTATTTGCGGCTTTGACAGCATGGCGTCTGCACATCCAGGCCACCCAGATAGCTGTTTCCCCACTGGCACATCGCGTCCAGAATGGGTACGATGCTCTGTCCAAATGAAGTAAGGGAATATACCGTCTTGGGCGGCTTTTCTGGAATCACTTCACGATGAATCATTCCGTTGTTTTCCAAATCGTGAAGCTGCTGCGAAAGCATCTTTGGTGTGGCGTTTGGAATCAACCGCTGCAACTCCATATAGTGTAATGGATGGTCGATCAGATGCCAGAGAATCAACGGCTTATACTTGCCGCCGATCAAAGAAAGGGTTGCCTCCACGGGGCAGTTAAACTGATTGGTTTGACATTTCATAGAATGGTTCTCCTTTCCCGCATGGTGCTATCTTTTTGGGAAGTATCTTCCGAAAAAGTGCATTCTTGCGGTTTTGTTTTCTGGTGCTACAATTAGGTCAATGGTTGATTTGATAGGTTCATAATAAAAAAACAGAAAGGATCTTGTACTATGGATTTTATTACGATTGCAAAGCAGCGTATGTCGGTACGCGATTACAAGGAAACGAAGGTAGAGCCTGAGAAGCTGGAGCAGATTCTGGAGGCTGCTCATGTGGCCCCGACCGCTGCCAACCTTCAGCCGATTCGCCTGATTGCCGTTCAGAGCGAGGAAGGTCTTGCGAAGATCAGTAAAGCGGCCAATATCTACGGTGCGCCCCTGGCTATTATTGTTTGCGCCGATCACGATAAGGCGTGGGTACGGCCTTTCGATCAGAAGCAGACCGGTGACATTGACGCCTCCATCCTGACCGACCACATGATGCTCCAGGCCACAGAGCTGGGCCTTGGAACGGTGTGGGTATGCTACTTCGATCCCGATGTTCTGCGGCAGGAATTTGACCTCCCGGCCAACCTGGAGCCGGTCAACATCCTGGTTGTCGGCTACTCCAATGAGAAGCCCGCTGACACCAACCGCTTTGATAAAAAGCGCATCCCGATGAGACAGTTGGTTTCCTACGAAACTCTGTAATGGAATACCCGGCACAGCCCCTGCGAACGTACAGGGGCTGTGTTTTTTATCTTTCTGAAATATGGGCGTAGGTTTCTTCCAGAATCCACCGGATATGTTCATCCTGCAAGGAATAGATCACGTTTTTCCCGGCCTTGCGTGATTGCACTAACCGGACAATCCGAAGCGCACGAAGCTGGTGGGATATGGCCGATTCTGTGACCTCCATCTTTTGTGCCAGTTCGCTGACGCAGGAATCTTTCTGCATCAGATACCAAAGTATCCGCATCCGTGTGTAATCGCCCATCGCTTTGTGAAGCTCGGTTAATTGTTCCAATTCGCCGGGGCTTGGAACGGAAAAAGTTGTTTTCTCTGTTTCGTTCATGTATTTTTCTCCAATCTATAATGAAGCTGTTTGACAGACAAGAATTATGTCAGTATCATAGTCACAGGAAGGAGCTGATTTTTATGCCGCATTACAATCTGCCCCACAACCACGGACAGAATATTGAAAAAGTCTTAAATAAGATGCCCTCTGCGGAAGGGTTTAAGGATATATCATTTTTATTTCAGCAGCTTGGCGATCCGACCCGGCTGCGGATTCTATGGCTGCTGTGCCATTGTGAAGAATGTGTATGTAATCTCGCGGCGGCTGTGGATATGAGCGCCCCTGCTGTGTCACATCATCTGCGGATATTAAAAAAGAGCGGAATCATTTCAAGCCGCAGGGACGGAAAAGAAGTTTATTATTCGCTGTCGGACACGCCGCAGGCAAAGCTCCTGCATCATGCCATAGATGCGTTGTTTGAAATATCATGCCCGACTGAACAATAAGGAAATGCGCCGCAGCGTGTGAAAGTTGCGGCGCATTTCTATTGCGCTTAACCCTGATTTGTGCTGCCCGCAGGCATATCCGGCAGCTTGACCCGCATGGCGCGGATGGCATTGAGAATCGCAATAATGGAAACGCCTACATCCGCGAACACCGCCGCCCACATATTCGCATAGCCCAGCGCACCTAAAATCAGAACCAGGAATTTAACGCCCAGAGCAAACACAATGTTCTGATTTGCGATGCGAATCGTCTTACGGGCGATCTTCATAACAGCGGCAATTTTGGACGGTTCATCCGTCATAAGAACAACGTCAGCAGCTTCAATGGCAGCATCGGAACCCAATCCGCCCATAGCAATACCGACATCGGCCCGCGCCAGTACGGGAGCGTCATTGATACCGTCCCCAACAAAGGCCAGCATACCTTTTTCGCTTTTCTGCTTCAGCAGGCTTTCCACACGATCAACCTTATCAGCCGGGAGTAGTTCGGTATAAACCTGATCCAGATGAAGCTGTCCAGCGACTTTCTTTCCAACGGCGTCTGCGTCGCCGGTCAGCATGACCGTTTTGCGGATACCGGCAGATTTCAGCAGCTTGATTGCGGCTGGAGCATCGGCCTTGATCTCGTCCTCAATGACGATACATCCTGCGTATTTCCCGTCACAGGCCAGATAGACCACGGTGCCGACAGCGGAGGACGGCGTGTACTTAATATGCTCCTTCTCCATCAGCTTGGTGTTTCCTGCCAGAATCGTTTTCCCATCAATCACGGCCTGTACGCCGTGACCGGCAATTTCCTGAACATCGGAAACCCGGCTGTTGTCGATTTTCTCTCCATAGGCGTTCTTGATCGAAAGAGAAATCGGGTGGTTGGAGTAGTCCTCAGCGTATGCGGCCAGCTCCAAAAGCTGCGCTTCCTCCATGCCGACAGGGTGGATCTCGCTGACCGCAAAGGAGCCTTTTGTCAGTGTGCCGGTCTTATCAAAGACCACGACCTCGGTATTTGCCAGGGCCTCCAGATAGTTGCTGCCCTTTACCAGAACACCGATCTTGGATGCGCCGCCGATGCCTCCGAAGAAACTAAGCGGAATGGAAATGACCAGCGCACAGGGGCAGGAAATCACCAGGAAGGTCAAGGCCCGGTAAATCCAGGTGCTGAATGGCTGCTGGGTAATCAGCGGCGGCAGGATCGCCAGCGCCAGAGCAGCGAATACCACTACCGGGGTATAATACCTGGCAAAGCGCGTGATGAAATTCTCAATACGGCCCTTCTTATCGCTTGCGTTTTCTACAAGGTCAAGGATTTTGGCTACGGTGGATTCCCCAAATTCCTTTGTGGTCTGGATGTTCAGGATACCGGTCTGGTTGATACAACCGCTGATGACCTCCATTCCCGGCTCCACCTCGCGGGGCATGGATTCTCCGGTCAGGGCCGAAGTGTCCAAGGTGGAAAAGCCTTTGAGAATCGTACCGTCCAGCGGGATGCGCTCTCCCGGTTTCACAACAATGGTTTCTCCGATCTGAACCTCATCCGGATCAACCTGAACCAGCTTTCCGTCCCTTTCGATGTTGGCATAGTCCGGGCGAATGTCCATCAGGCTTGCGATAGATTTTCTGGACTTGGACACCGCATAGGACTGGAACCATTCACCCACCTGATAAAACAGCATAACGGCAACGCCCTCGGAATGTTCGCCCAAAATGAGTGCGCCGATGGTGGCAATCGTCATCAGGAAATTTTCGTCAAACACCTGTCCATGCAGGATGTTCGTGATTGCCTTCCAGACAATATCCCAACCGACAACCACATAGCAGACGAGAAAGACCGCCATCTCCGCCAATTCAGGGAGGTGGAGCAAGCTGCCTGCAAGAAACAGCACCGCCGCCACGATAATGCGTGTGAGCAAGTGCCTTTGTTTTCGTGTCATAGTGTATTCTCCTTTCGTTGCAGCATAAAGCGTGTCACGCTTTTTCTGTCTATTGATGAAAAACACCGGCTACCGTGTGGCAGCCGGTGTCCAGCTTTTCATTACGCCTTAACAGTCACATCCGGCTCGATCTGCTTAATCAGCGCCTTTGCTTCGGCCAGAACAGCGTCAAACTGATCGTCCGGCGCTTCCAGAATCATCTTCTGACCCAGGAAGTTGACGGATACGCTGGTCACACCGTCGATCTTCTTCACGGCGTTCTGGATTTTGTCAGCACAATGGCCGCAGTCCAGGTCAAGCAGTTTAATGGTCTTTTTCATGGAGAAAGCCCCCTTTCATTTTGGTATTTGGTTGGTTTGATATGGATGAACAATTAAAAGGTTGTTTAATCGTTCATGCTGCCAGTATATTCACGAAGCCCCTCAAAGTCAATGGATTTGGGAGCGATTCTGCCCTTTGGATTGGAAAACCTGCTGATTGGATTTCCAGCAAAAACCTCATTTCTCTTTGGATAAAAAAAGCTCCACTTTGGAGCGGACAAAGGAGAAGCAGGATAAGTATAATGAAAAACGGTCAAAGACCTTGTGCGTAAACTTTATGTTCGGGGCTTTAGCATCTTTCCCCCAAGGTGCCAAACGCCCCTTTTCATAACGGTATTTAGTTCCCTACGGGGGAGGGGTACTCGCACAAATCTTTATAAGAAAGAAGGGGTGATTTTGCAAAAAGAGCAATTTGACATTACGGGTATGACTTGCTCGGCCTGCTCCACCAGAGTGGAAAAGAGCGTGGCAAAGCTACCTGGCATCAAAGAAGTATCCGTCAACCTGTTAAAAAACAGCATGGTTGCTTCTTATGATGAATCCGTTTTGGATACGACGGGAATCGTCCAGGCCGTTGAAAAGGCCGGTTATGGCGCGATTCCCAAAGCCTCCGCACAAAACAAGAGCCGGACGACCACACCGGCAGCAAAACCGGAGGTCAGTACGGCACAGGCAGAATACAAGCAGATGAAACAGCGGCTGCTGCTTTCTGCCCTTTTTACGATCCCGCTGTTTTATATTTCTATGGGTCACATGATGGGGTGGCCGCTCCCCAGCTCCTTGCTGGGGATGGAAAATGCAATCAGCTTTGCATTTACCCAATTCCTGCTGCTGATCCCGGTGGTGTTCATCAACTTCAAATATTACCGGATGGGCTTCAAGACCCTGTTCCACGGCTCGCCTAACATGGATTCGCTGATTGCGATAGGCTCCAGCGCCGCAATCGTTTATGGCATTTACGCCATTTACAAAATCGGCATCGGATTCGGTCATGGGGATATGGCTACGGTTCACAGCTTTATGATGGATTTGTATTTTGAATCCGCAGGCATGATTCTGACCCTTATCACCTTGGGCAAAACCCTGGAGGCCCGCGCAAAGGGTAAGACTTCGGATGCAATTACAAAGCTGATGAATCTGGCTCCCAAAACAGCTACCGTGGAGCGGGATGGAAAAGAGCTTCAGGTGTCTGTGGAAGAAGTGCAGTTGGGCGAAACCCTGATTGTCAAGGCCGGTGAGTCTGTGCCGGTGGATGGTATTGTCATCGAGGGCTTTTCCTCCGTTGATGAATCTGCCCTGACCGGCGAGAGCATCCCCGTGGAGAAGCATATCGGGGACAAAGTGATCGGTGCGACCACAAGTAAGTCCGGCTATTTCAAGATGCAGGCCACCAAGGTGGGCGATGATACCACGCTGGCACAGATCGTCCGGCTGGTGGATGAAGCGACCAGCTCCAAGGCCCCTATTGCGAAACTGGCTGATAAGGTCAGCGGCGTGTTTGTTCCGGTGGTTATCAGCATCGCACTGATTGCAGTCATTGTCTGGCTGCTGTTGGGATATGGCTTTGAATTTGCCCTATCTATCGGCATTTCTGTCCTGGTCATTTCCTGTCCCTGTGCGCTGGGCCTTGCAACGCCTACGGCCATTATGGTCGGAACCGGCAAGGGCGCAAGCAACGGTATCCTGATTAAATCGGCGGAGGCCCTGGAAACGGCCCATAACATTGATACGGTTGTGCTGGATAAGACCGGCACGATTACCCAGGGTACGCCCGTGGTGACAAATATGCTCTGCAAAGAGGGTGTTCCACAAAAGGAGATGCTGCAAATCGCTGCTTCGCTGGAAAAGCTGTCCGAGCATCCGCTGGCGGACGCGATTGTGGCAGAGGCCGAAAAAGCACAACTTTCCTTCCTCCCGGTGGATGATTTCAAGCAGATTCCCGGTCAGGGCCTTGTGGGGCAGATTGGAAACGAAACGTGCCTTGCCGGAAACCGCCGACTGATGGCAGCAAATGGCATCAATGGCGGCGCACTCCTTCAGTTGGGCGAGGAAATGGCCGTTGACGGGAAAACACCTCTGTTCTTTGCCCGTGGCGGTCAGCTTATTGGTGTCATTGCCGTGGCGGATGTAGTTAAGCCCACCAGCAAGCAGGCCATAGCGGAATTGACCGGCATGGGCATTGAGGTGGTCATGCTGACCGGCGACAATGCAAAGACCGCAGAAGCGATTCGGCGTCAGGTCGGCGTGGATCGTGTTGTGGCAGAGGTATTCCCCCAGGATAAGGAGAAGGAGATCCGCCGTTTGCAGAGCGCCGGGAAGAAAGTGGCGATGGTCGGTGACGGTATCAACGATGCTCCGGCCCTTGCCAGAGCGGACGTTGGTATCGCTATCGGAGCCGGAACGGATGTGGCGATTGAGTCAGCGGATATTGTTTTGATGAAAAGCGATCTGCTGGATGTGTCTACGGCAATCCAGCTTAGTAAGGCGGTTATCCGCAACATCAAGCAAAATCTGTTCTGGGCGTTTATCTACAACATCATCGGTATTCCGGTGGCGGCAGGCGTATTCTATCTTCCCTTTGCATGGAAGCTGAACCCCATGATCGGCGCTTTTGCTATGAGCTTTAGTTCGGTATTCGTGGTATCCAATGCCCTGCGTCTGCGGTGGTTCAAGGCGAAGCATCAGGCCAATACAGAACGGGATTCAGTCCCTATGCATGAACAAACAACGATTAAACAAGAACGAAAATGAGCAACTCACATGGAAAAAGTATTGAACATCGAAGGAATGGTTTGCGGAATGTGTGTAAAACACGTTGATAAGGCGCTGCGGGACATCCAGGGCATCAAGGATGTGGCCGTTCACCTGGAGAGCAAGTCGGCCCAGGTGCAGCTTGACCAGGATGTGCCGGATGCTGTGCTGAAAGCTGCTATCGAGGACGCTGGCTATCAGCTCGTCAGTATCCAGTAACGGGCCGTTTATGAAGGCCAAGAAAGGCGATATTGTTCACAAGCTAAAAATCGCCAGAGGACAGTTAGACGGTATCCTGCAAATGGTTGAGGAAAATCGCTATTGCGTGGATATTTCCAATCAGCTTCTTGCTACGCAGGCGTTATTAAAAAGCGCCAATCAGCAGATTTTGCAAGCCCATATACGAAGCTGCGTCCGGGAGGCCCTGCAAACGGACGCCGTAAATCCAAAACTTGAGGAAGCCCTGAAACTACTGGAAAAAATGATACAGTAACAACGGGAGCGGAAAGGGCCTTATGTCCTTTCCGCTCCTAAATTCGTTTCAGATTGGATTGTAAATCCTGCGGTTGGGAGCGTACAAAGAAGCCCGGATTTTATATACTTTAAGTGGTTAGTTAGATATGGCTAATCCAGCAAGGCACGTCACTGGCGCGCTTTGCTGGATACCTCGAAATTAAAATAGACCAGGAGGAATAGAGTGATGAAACAGGCACTTGACACAAGAACAAAGCTCTTAACAAAAAGCCCCTGGCCGCTGATGATTGAACTTAGCATCCCTGCGGTTCTTGGCATGGTGGTCGTTGGGCTTTATAACATGATGGATTCCATCTTTGTCGGCCAGATGGTCGGTGACGTGCAGATGGGAGCCATATCGGTATCCTATCCCTTGACGCTTATCAATGCCGGTTCAGCGGCCATGCTGGGCGTGGGTTCTGCATCGGTACTGTCCCGCGCTATCGGCAAGAAGGATGAAAACACAATTAAGAAGATCATGGGCAACCTGGTTGCTATGGTTCTTCTGCTGTCCGTTATCTATACAGTGGTAGGCATGGTGTTCACCCGCCAGCTTTTGTCCCTGACCGGAGCCAGCGACAACATTTTGAATTATGCGGAAAAATATTTACGGATTATCTTTGCCGGTTCCTTGTTTGTAAACTTTTTTCAAAGTGCAAACATGGTCATTCGCGGAGAAGGCCAGCTTAAAAAGGCAATGACGATTATTGCCAGCGGCGCTATTTTGAATATCATTCTTGACCCTATTTTTATCAGTATCCTGAATCCCTACGGTATGGGCATTGAGGCGGCTGCTTATGCAACGATTTTCTCCCAGTTTGTCCAGGCTGCAATTACGCTGTGGTATTTCAAGAAAAAAAGTCCTCATGTGAAGATTGGGCGCATCCGCATTGACGGAGAACTGCTTCCCCAGGTTCTTTCTGTCGGGGTATCTGCTCTGTTGATGCAGATTCTGACCTTGGTACAGCAGACAGTGATCTATCGTGTGGCATCGAACTATGGCGGGGAAACTTCACAGCTTCTTTTAGGTGCGGCGCTCCGCTTCTGGAATTTCTCTTTCGTTCCTCTGTGGGGGATCAGTCAGGGATTCCAGCCTGCCGCCGGTACAAACTATGGTGCAAAGGACTATGACCGGGTAAAGACGCTGACCAGGGTTTTTATTACTGCTGCAACGCTGCTGTCGCTGGTGTTCTATATTCCTGCCGAGCTGTTTCCAGAGAAGATTTTATCCATGTTCCTGACAACGCCGGGTATCGCGGCATCGGGTGCAACCAACTTCCGTATCATGTTCAGCACTTATGTCCTGCAAGGCAGCTTTATGATTGCCGTAACCCTGTTCCAGTCTTTGGGCAAGGCGAAAAAGGCAACTTGGCTGGTGCTGTTCCGCCAGATTATTCTGTTTATTCCTCTCTGCGTGGTTCTTCCGATGATCGGCGGCATGGGTATTCGTGGCGTATGGCTGGCGATTGCTCTGACAGATGCAATTCTGGTGGTTATTACCGTTTCTATGATGCTTTATGAGTTTGGCAAGCTGCCGGAGACTTCTTCCGTAAATCGGTGAGGAGGGAGCGTTCATGTATCTTTGCGATGGAAAAATAGGAAATGAATATAAAGTTGAGGATATTGATCTGCCTGTCAATATAGAAAAGCGTTTGGAGGCCCTTGGGATGACCCGTGGAACCTCTATCGCTGTTCTGAACAGCAAAAGTCGGGGTGTCCTGATTGTGAAAGTCAGGGGAACACGCTTTGCACTTGGGCGCAATATCACAAAGAATATTTTAGTGGGGTAAATTCCGATGAGAGAAAATTTGACTATCGGCTTCATCGGAAATCCGAACTGCGGAAAGACAACACTTTTCAATGCTTACACCGGTGCAAATCTGAAAGTGGCAAACTGGCCAGGTGTAACCGTTGAGAAAGTAGAGGGTGCCATTAAAGACCATGATCTGAATATTCGACTGGTCGATCTTCCTGGCACTTACAGCCTGACCTCCTACACAATGGAAGAACAGGTATCCAGACAGTTTATACTAAGCGATGAAGTCGATGTGATTATTGATGTTGCGGACGCTTCCGCTCTGGAGCGAAACCTATACTTAACTTTGCAGCTTTTGGAGCTGGGCAAGCCGGTTGTGCTGGCGCTGAACATGATGGACATTGTGGAAAAGCGCGGCATGGAGATTGACACACACAGACTGCCGGAAATGCTGGGCATCCCGGTCATTCCAGTTTCAGCCAGAAAACGGACAGGACTGGATGTGCTGCTTCATGCAGCCGCGCACCATAAAGACTGTAAAGATCCGGAGTGTCTGATTCATCATCATAAATATACTCCAAAACACCGGCACGACCACCATTCAGAATACGCAATGGTTTACAGTGATGCTATTGAGGACAAGATTGATCTTATCATGGCAGAGCTGAAGCGGAAACATCCGAACCTGTCCAATTACCGCTGGCACGCCATTAAGCTGCTGGAGCAGGATAAGGAAATCTCTGCACGTTATCCGGTCAATATGCCGGATGTGATCGACCGGAACTATGAATCCGACATTATCAATGAGAAGTATGATTTTATCGAGGAAATCATCAGGGAGGTTCTGGTCAATAAGGATCGTCAAGACGCTTTGACGGAAAAGGCAGACCGTGTATTGACGCATAAGTTTTGGAGCATCCCGATTTTCCTCGTTGTCATGGCGGCGGTGTTCTTCCTGACCTTTACCATTGGCGATTGGCTGAAAGGATTCCTAGAATTAGGAATTGAAAGCCTGTCGGCATTGATAAGCGATGGACTGATTGCTGTCGGGGTCAATGAAGTGCTGCGCTCCCTGCTGGTAGACGGCATCATCGCCGGTGTGGGCGGTATCCTGACTTTCCTGCCGAACATTTTCATTCTGTTTCTGGCATTGGCTTTTCTGGAGGACAGCGGATATATGGCCCGTGTTGCGTATGTCATGGAAGGGATTATGAGCAAGCTGGGACTTTCCGGACGGGCATTTATCCCCATGATTTTGGGATTTGGCTGCACTGTTCCGGCAATCATGGCTTCACGGTCTTTGGAAAACCGGCGTGACCGTTTTAAGGTCATGTTGATTACGCCCTTTATGAGTTGCAGCGCCCGTCTGCCAATCTACATCTTGTTTGCCGAGATGTTCTTTCAGGAACGCGCCATGCTCGTGGCCTATTCCATGTACCTGATCGGCCTGGTGGTCGCTATCCTGGTAGCGGCGATCATCCATTTGATTGACCGGAGAAAATCGGAAAATTATCTGCTGATTGAGCTGCCGGAATATAAGGCCCCCAGCGCCAGAACTGTGGCAATCTATGTATGGGAAAAGGTAAAGGACTACCTTACCAAAGCAGGTACTACCATCTTTGTAGCATCTATCCTCATGTGGGTGATCCTGAACTTTGGGCCGCATGGCTATACTACGGAAATGGCAGACAGCTTCGGGTCTATCCTGGGCCATTGGCTTGTACCGATCTTTGCACCGATTGGACTGGGATTCTGGCAGATAGCGGTTGCTCTGATTGCTGGCATCTCTGCAAAAGAGGTTGTGGTGTCCAGTTGTGCCGTTCTGTTTGGGATTCCCAATATCAACTCCGGCGCGGGAATGGATACATTGGTCGGCATCCTGGGTGCAGCCGGTTTTGGACAGCTCAATGCGTTTTGCCTGATGATTTTCTGCCTGCTTTACGTTCCCTGTGCAGCGGCCCTAGCTACAATTCGCAAGGAATCCGGCAGTACAAGGTGGATGCTGTTCTCGGCCCTGTTCCAGTTGGTTGTGGCCTGGGCTGTTACTTTTGTGGTTTATCGTGTTGGACTTTTGCTGTGAGGTATGAATATGACGTTTGGAAAAGTGCTTCGTTCAGCGGCCATTTTATCAGTGGTCGCATTTGGACTTTGGATTTTGAAAAGAGGATCGGAGACCCAAAGCTAATAAGTTGTGAGTTTCCAGTCAGAAAGGAGTTTTAGATGCTTGTTACTGGTATAATCCTTATCGGGATTGTTTTCTATGCAATATGGGCTGTGCGAAAAATCCATAAGAACCGCAAAAATGGTTCTTGTTGTAGCGGCAGTTGTTCCGGTTGTGTAGGAAAGGAATATTGCAGCAAATAAAATCCCGCATATAGCCGATGTTTTCCGTTTTGGAGGGCATCGGCTTTTTCGTATATTTGCACATTCGGCAGGGCTGCACTATAATAGAATTTGCTTTCTGATTGGATTGCACATCCTGCCGATTGGAGCGGTATAAAATGAGAAAAAACTATATAATAAAAGACGCCAGGAGAATCCTGGCAGAACAAATACGAGATAACGGAATGAATACTATGAACAAAAACCCTATCACCAATGCTACGGGGTTATCTGCGATTATTCCAAAAGATAATGACGGATATTGCACCGTCTATAAAATGGACTGTGAGGATGGCCTGGGGCTTATGACAGTCTATCAGGTTTATCCCGGTATCCAGCTTATTTACAATGATTTTGAAGCAACGAGTTGTTATTGGGACGGAACCATTGATAAGAATGTGCTGGAGATCAATCATTGCCGGGAAGGGCGTGAAGGGAGCGTATTGCAAAGCGGTTCCTGCCTGTACCTCGGAGAAGGGGATCTTTCCATTCATACAATGGATAACTGTGCTTCTGAAATGGCCTTTCCTTTGAGACATTATCGCGGAATCTCAGTAGTGCTTGATCTGGAGCTGGTTTCTCAAAATCCGCCTGGAATCCTCGCCGAGAGCGGTATTGGTATTGCAGATTTCAAAAACAAATTTTGTGCCGATGGCGCATGCTTTGTCATGCGGGCCAAGGATGAGATTGAGCATATCTTTTCTGAACTGTATTCCGTACCGGATCGCCTGCAAAAGCCATACTTCATGCTGAAGGTGCAGGAGCTTCTCTTATTCTTGTGTATGGTGGATGTAAATAAAGAAAAGCAGCGAGAGTTATATACTTCTCCCCAGGTGGAGATTGTACGGGACATTCACAAGCGGCTTATCTCCAACTTGCAGGAACGGCCAACGATTGAGGAACTTTCCAAAGAGTATCTTATCAATACGGCAACCTTAAAGGATACGTTCAAGGGAGTTTATGGACAGCCCATTGGAACCTATATGAAAGTGTACCGCATGAAACAGGCCGCTGCTCTGCTTCGCCAGACACAGGCAACCATAGCAGAAATTGCCAGCCAGGTTGGATATGAGAATCAGAGTAAATTTGCAACAGCATTTCGAGATGTCATGAAGATTGCACCGGCTGAATACCGGAAACAAAATAGTGGCGATTGATTGGGCTAGGAAAATTTACGTCTACTGCCGGAGGCAAAATAAAACCAGCAGAAACAAATTGCATTTTGCCCTGCTGGTTTTATTCATAATTTTGCGGATCGGAGGATTTGTAACGTCGGCTGATAAACTGCTCCGCCATACAATCCAGTGTTTTCAAGATAATCTGCCGCTCATCCTCGGTACAGGCCAGAAACTTTCCCATGAAATGCTGTACTTGCTTTTCCTGTTCCGAAGCGTCAGGATAAAACAGCTCATTAGCAGAAATGCCTAATCGCTTGATAAAGGATGCCAGTACATCGTAAGACGGATTTTTCCTGCCCTTTTCAATGTCCTGGAGATGACGAAGCCCTCTGCCGGTTTGATCCGCAAGCTCCTGTTGGGTCAGTCCACATTCTTCTCTTGCATCTCTGAGGCACTGTCCCAAATACACAAATACATCTTCCGGCATGATTGTTCACCTCTATTACATTCTATCGTGCGTAAGGGGAAGTTACCATAACCCAATCACGCGTATTGATATGTGTTTATCATGCACCTTTGAAAGATAAAATATACATAAAAGCCCTGACGGGAGGCCAATAAAAAAAACGGCCTTTCACGGCAGGGCATATTTCCATTACCGCCCGTGACTGCCGTTTGAGGAGTCTACGATGGGCGGTTATTTATTTCAGCAGAATTATGGTTTTCAGGTAGGTGATTACCTAAAAAAATCAATGACCTACCAAAGAGAAATTATACACACGGACACGCGCAATCAAGCGTAAATAATCCGCACAATCGTACAACATATTATACAAAATGCGTCAGACAGCTATTAAGGCCGTCTGACGTTTTTCTTTGTCGATTTTACGGGAATTTTCCCGAACATCCCCGGTGTCGCTCTCCGCCATAGCCATTTCGGTTGCCCTTTGTCCCTAACAACTGAAATGGAGGAAATTATGACCAAGATCAATCTGCGGGAGCAGTATCCCGATTTTTATAAGACCGATTACATTATTGAGGTTCCTGATGAAGTAGCCGCTGTTATGAAAGAGCATGACCGCCTGGAGGCCGCATACCGCCGCCGTACATATTACCACAAGGCGCATTATTCTCTGGATTGCGGAGACGGAATTGAGTATGATGCCCTTTTCGTTTCCATGACCCCTTGTGAGCTGTATGAGCGCAAAGTGACGATGGAGCAGCTTCACGCTGCGATTGCCGCTCTGCCGGACAAGCAGGCCAAGCGCATCTATGCTTACTACTTCCTGGGACTGACAGAATCAGCGATTGCCAAGAGCGAAGGAGTCAGCGTTGCATCGGTCAGCGAATCTATACAGCGCGGCCTTCGGAACATGGAGACTTTCCTTAAAAATCGTCTGTAACGCCCCTGAAAGAAAGGCTCAAAGCCTCACGGTTATTAGAAGGACACGCTATCCTCGTGACCTCAAGATCTTTGAAAACTGAATAGACAGCACAACAGGTACATAACTCATGTACGAGCGAATGTGAAACGCCGCGAAGATGGAGCAGTCAGGGAGGTGATGAAAGAACTGCTTCGGAGCGATCTACGATTTCATAAAACGGATTGTGGCAGATTCGGCGCGATGACTGCATGGGGGCTTAAAGATACTTCCTCACGGCCCGCCAAAGACTTGGGGGGAACCCTGCGGCACACGATACGAACGATGCTGCGGAGTTATGACAGCCGCGCCAGCGGAGACCTGTTGTGTTCCCATCGTCAGGGGGCGTGGCAAATATGACGAGTAATCCGAACAGAATAACAGTAGCCGCACCAGGTTTTTATCCGAAGATTTCTTTCAGACTGGTGCGGCTATTTAAGTATTAAGATAGCCATGAGCAAAACTCCACACATTCAGTATTTATGCGGGTTTGCGAGGCATGGCAACCTCTTTTATCACTCCAAATTTATAGTAACAATCAACTCCAAATGGTATAATTAAGTTGTCAAAATCAATTCACCGAAAGGAGCTGATTGTTATCTATCGTCAAGAAATTTTGAAAGACATTCGTCTTTTCACTTCACAACCAGTTGCAAAGTTTTATGATTCTCTTTTTTTGAATCTTGATTTATCCTTTGTTCCGGAATTCCCCAAAACAGGAAGAAAAGGGTTTTCAAACCACGCTATGATTTGTTCCTTTATTGTCATGAAATGCGAAGGTTTCTCCATGATTTCCGATCTTGTCGATTATCTTCACAATAATCTTCTGATTGCGCATTTTTGTGGCTTTGATATTTCTCGTCCACTTCCTTCTTATTGGACTTTTGATCGCTTCTTGAAAAATTTTGATAACAAAGTTCTCTCTAAAATCATGAAAACTCAGGTGCTATTCCTTTCTAAAGAAGGTATTGTAGACACTTCTTTTATTGGCTTAGATTCAACCCCTGTCTCTGCAAATACTTCACAGAATAATCCGAAATCTTTTCTCTCAAATAAGTTTAAGCCCGGAAATCAACCAAGGGCGGATTCAGATTGTAGACTCGGCGTCCACACTGCATCCAATCAAACGAATGAGAAAAAATATGAATTTTATTGGGGCTATAAAAACCATGTCCTTGTAGACTGTATTTCAGGTCTTCCTATTTATGAAATGACCACAACCGCGGAAGTTCATGATGCTACCGTCGCTTTAGATATCCTTGCTGCTACCCATTCCTTTCAACCAATAACGGACTGCATATTCCTTGCCGACAAAGGTTACGATGTCAAAAATATCTACAATCAGGTTAAGGAACTTTACAATGGAGAATGTATCATTCCATTAAACAAACGTAATACCAAAAATCCGAAACTTCTTCCTCAAGGGAATCCCATTTGCGAAGCAGGGCTTGCCATGTGGAAGGATGGTAAGTTTTCCGATTGTGGTCGTACCCGTCAAAAGTTTTGTTGTCCTCTAAAATCAAGTAAAGATACCCTTTGCCCATGCCACCACAAAAATTTCTATAATGGTAAAAAGCATCGTGGCTGTACGAGATATCTCACCATTCCTGATGATTTAAGACTTTCCATTGATAGGGACAGCAAATATTTTAAAAGTAATTATTCACTCCGCACAGAATGTGAACGCTATAATTCGCGTTTTAAAAATACTGGTCAAGAGCGGATGTGGGTAAGAAATAAAGCATCTGTTACAAACTTAAACACACTTGCCCATATCAGTTTACTAGCAGTTGCCGTTGCCGCAATCACTAGCCATTCTGGTCAGTCTTATCGCAAACTAAAAACAATAAAACGAATTGCTTGATTAAAAAATTCTCATAGTCTTATGATTTCGTAAGTTTTGGACTTACGTTAGCTTTGCTATGCCATAAAATCGCAACCTCAAACTTTATAGAAGCTGACTGCCAAATTCTACTTTTGAATCAATGTGTTTTGCTCATCTCTATTTTATGAAAAAAGAAGTCAGACGACAGGAGCCATTTGTCAAGAAGACGAAGCCTTAGCGGATATTGGGCAAAGTACATCATATTTACTTGACAATGTGCATAAAACAGTATAAAATTTAAGTG
>OIXV01001971.1_pt1 | contig 17444 bp, 13 predicted proteins | sample 1587771 | NCBI WGS metagenome assembly OIXV01 (sample SAMEA3888893, study PRJEB22519) | human gut metagenome | biome: human gut; feature: human-associated habitat; material: faeces | place: Denmark | collected 2010
GCCTGCAATTCACAGACAGCAAGCCCTTTCGGCTGCTTGAACAATTTTTACTTCAGAATATTGTCTAACTTTTTGGGGTCACTTCACATATGGCTCCCGGCGGGATTTTGCTTGATTTGCTTGCATAATTTGCGCCAACGCCTTATAATGAGTAATATCTATGATGGGAGGGGTGCGCATGGCGCAAATTACGCCGGAACAAACAACAAAAGCCATACACCCAGTATTGGGAATTATGGGGGGCCTTGGCCCGGCGGCGAGCTGCTACCTGTACCAGATGATCACCGACCATACCCCCGCCCAGAAAGATCAGGACCACATTGATATCGTCATCTCCTCGCGCGCGTCCACCCCGGACCGCACAGCCTTTATTGTGGGCAAAAGCAAGGATGACCCCTTTGATGTGATGGAGCAGGACGGCATCAGCCTGGTGCGCTACGGTGCTACCGTGCTGGCCATTGCCTGCAACACCGCGCATTATTTTTATGACCGCCTGGCCGCGGCCCTGCCGGTACCGGTACTGAACATGCCGCGCCTGACCGCGGCGGATGCCAAGGCGGCCGGGTGCCATAAGCTGGGTATTCTGGCAACGGACGGCACCCTGCTGGCGGAAACGTATCAGATCGCCTGCCGGGATATCGGCCTGGAATGGGCCGCCCCCGGCGAACAGGCCCAAAAGGGCATCATGTCCATCATCTATGATGAGATCAAGCAGGGCAAGCGCGTAGACATGCAGCTGTTTAACGCAGCGGTGGATGACCTGCACGCCCAGGGGTGCGATATGGCGGTGCTTGGCTGCACGGAACTGAGCCTTGTGAAGCGGGACGAACACCTGGGACCGTTTTTCATCGACAGCACCGAGGTTCTTTGCAAGCACGCCATGCGCGCCTGCGGCGTGGAGCCGGTGGGATTTGAGGATTGAGTTAGGAGTTAGGAAGTAGGAGTTAGGAGTTAGGAGTTTTTGCGGTAGGGAAAACGGAGCGGCTGAGAGTTGAAAAAGCTCCGTAAAAAACGGCTCGGCTCCGGCCTAAGAGCTGCCTGCGGTGTCAGCCTTACCTCAAATTACGAATTCCGCATTTCTGATTGCTAATTGCGCATTATCGTTTTTATTCCGGGAAGGAGTTATTATAAATATGGAAAACAAAAAGTTTTACATCACAACACCCATCTATTACCCCAGCGATAAGCTGCACATTGGCCACAGCTATACCACCGTGGCCTGTGATGCACTGGCACGCTACAAGCGGATGCAGGGCTATGACGTCATGTTCCTGACGGGCACCGACGAGCACGGCCAGAAGATCCAGGATAAGGCCGCCGCCAAGGGTGTAACGCCGAAGGAATACGTGGATGCCATTGTGGCTACCGTCAAGGACCTGTGGAAGACCATGGACGTCAGCTATGACCGCTTTATCCGTACCACCGATGACTATCATGTCAAGAGTGTGCAGAAGATCTTTACCAAGCTGCATGACCAGGGTGATATCTACAAGAGCACCTATAAGGGCATGTACTGCAAGCCGTGCGAAAGCTTCTGGACTGAAGCCCAGCTGAAAGACGGCAAGTGCCCCGACTGCGGCGGCCCTGTCTATGAGGCAGAGGAGGAAGCCTACTTCTTCAAGACCAGCAAATACGCTGACCGCCTGCTGAAATATTATGACGAGCACCCGGATTTCATCCAGCCCGCTACCCGCAAAAACGAGATGATCGCCTTCATCAAGCAGGGCCTGCAGGATACCTGTGTATCCCGTACCAGCGTTTCCTGGGGCATCCAGGTTCCGTTTGACCCCAAGCACACCATCTATGTGTGGATCGATGCACTTTCCAACTACATCACCGCACTGGGCTATGATAACGATACCTACCACGACTTTGATAAGTACTGGCCCGCTGACATCCACATGGTCGGCAAGGAGATTCTGCGTTTCCACACCATCATCTGGCCTGCCATGCTGATGGCTCTGGATCTGCCCCTGCCCACCAAGGTGTTTGGCCATGGCTGGCTGCTGCTGAACGGCGGCAAAATGTCCAAGTCCAAGGGCAACGTGGTAGACCCCGTCAAGCTGTGCGACCGTTACGGCGTGGACGCTGTGCGTTACTTCCTGTTACGCGAAGTTCCGTTCGGCAACGATGGTGCTTTCACCAATGAAGCCCTGATCAACCGCATCAATACCGACCTGGCCAACGACCTGGGCAACCTGCTGTCCCGTTCGGTCGCTATGTGCGAAAAGTACTTTGGCGGTGCTGTGAGCGCCAACGGCCAGGCCGATGCCCTGGACGATGAGCTGAAAAGCCTGACTGCCGCCCTGCCCGGCAAGGTGGATGCCGCCATGGATGCTCTGGATGTACCCACTGCACTGATCGCTATTTTTGAGGTTGTGCAGCGCGCCAACAAGTATATTGACGAGACTGCCCCCTGGGTGCTGGCCAAGAGCGAGGAAACCAAGCCCCGCCTGGAAGCTGTTCTTTACAACCTGTGCGATGCCCTGCGCACCGTTACCGTGCTGATGCAGGCTTACCTGCCCAACACCGCACCCAAGATGGCCGAGCAGCTGGGTTTGAGCGACCTGAGCTATGCCGACCTGGCAAACCATCCGGCCGAATACCATGTGCACAAGGGCGAAGCCCTATTCCCGCGCATTGACGTGAAGAAGGAAATCGAGTATCTGGAAGCCGAGGACGCCAAGCAGAAGGCTGCTGCCGAAGCCGCCGCTGCCCCCAAGGCCGAGGAAAAGAAAGAGGAAGCCGTTGCTGAAATCACCGACCATGAGCCGGAGATCAGCTTTGACGACTTCTGCAAGGTGGAGCTGCGCGTGGCCGAAGTGCGCGCCTGCGAAAACATGAAAGAAAGCAAGAAGCTGCTGCACCTGACCGTGTTTGACGGCGAGCGCGAGCGCTGCATCCTGTCCGGCATTGCCAAGTGGTATAAGCCGGAAGATCTGATCGGCAAAAAGATCGCCATTGTGGCCAACCTGGCACCCCGCCCGATGATGAAGGGCAAGTATACCAGCGAGGGCATGATCGTTGCCGCTGACACCGCTGACGGCGGCTGCGAGATTGCTTTCTACAGCGATAACGTGCCCACCGGAACGAGAGTACACTGAGGAAGGTAGGAGTTAGGAAGTAGGAGTTAGGAATTTTTGGGGCGCAAAGTTAGCAATTAGATTTGAAACTGCCAGATAGCCTAACTGCCAGATAGCCTAAATTAGGAAAAGTGTATCAGAAGATAAAACAAAATGGGAAGGCGTTTGGAACACTCAAATGGCTAATTCTGCATTGCTGATTCCTAAGGCAACACCGCACAATTCCCGCCTTACGGCTTAAGCACCGCTCCGGCGGCTGCGGCACGGCATCTGCGTTGCCAAAATGCTCGATAATACACAAAGTATTATCTGCGCTTTTGGCTTAGCATCTGCCGCACCTCGCTCGCCGTATCGGCACTTAGAATTATGCGGTATTGCCCTAATTAACTCCCGCTTCCCCAAAAAATTATGACAAAATCTTCCTCTCCCTCTCGTTTGGATGCCTTTTTTGGCAACCCGGCCGCTGCGGTGGGCATGGCGGTGGTGTGCAATGTGCTGTGGGGGTCGGCGTTTCCGTTTATCAAAATGGGGTACCGGCTGTTTGCTATTGACGCCACCGATACCGCTTCCATCATGTGCTTTGCCGGTGTCCGCTTTATGCTCAGCGCGCTGCTGGTGTATGCCGGGGGCGCGGCGCTGCGGCGCGGGCCGCTGCCCATGCCAAAGGGTAAAAATCTGCTTTCCTGCTGCGGGCTGGGCCTGTGGCAGACTGCTGCACAGTATACCTTTTATTATTCCGCCGTTGCCCTGCTGACCGGGGCTATGGGCGGCATTCTGAACAGCACCCAGAGCTTTATGGGGGTTATCCTGGCACACTTTTTGTACGGCAAAGCCGACCGCATGACGCCGCGCAAAGCGATTGGCTGTGCGCTGGGGTTCAGCGGTGTGCTGGTGGCAACTCTTGGCAACCACGGCAGCGGCAGCCCGGCGGGCGTTGCCTATATGCTGATCGCTTCGGTGATTTTTGCACTGGCCGGGCCCTGGAACAAAGCCGTGACCCAAAAGGTGGATTCGTTCACCGTCTCCTGCCTGAACCTTGGGGTCGGCGGTGCGGCGCTGCTGGTCATCGGCCTTGTTCTGGGCGGCAGCCTGCACCCGCAAAGCTTTGGCGCTGTGCCGGTGCTGCTTTTCCTGGCATTTATCTCCGGTGCCGGTTATGTGATCTGGGCACTGCTGATGAAAAACAACCCTGTTTCCCGCATTGCCGTGTTCGGCCTGATCATTCCGATCATGAACGTTCTGCTCTCCGCCATCCTGAACGGCGAACCCCTGTTCGAATGGCAATACCTCGCCGCCCTTATGCTGGTGTGCGGGGGGATCTATTTGGTTAATAGGCCGGCAGCAGGGAAGAAAAAGGAAAATTAGGAATTAGAAATTAGTAATGAGAAATTAAGAACAATGTTTGGCAATTTCTAATTGCGAATTCCTCATTCAACGTAAGGGCAAAGCTATGACCAACATCTTCGATACCCACGCGCATTATTCGTCCCGGCAGTTTGATGCGGACCGGGATGCGGTGATGCGGGCGCTGGGGGAAGGCGGCGTGGTGGGCGTGCTGGAATGTGCAACGCATTCCGGCGATGCCGCTGCGGTGCTGAAACTGGCCCACAAATATCCTTTTGTACATGCCGCGCTGGGCATCCACCCCGAAAGCCTTGGCGAGGAGGACGCCGCCACTGTGGCCACTTACCACGGGGACTGGCGGGCCGAGCTTGCCGCCATGCGCCCCCTGTTTGATGACCCCGCTGTGATCGCGGTGGGGGAAATCGGGCTGGACCACCATTGGCCGCTGCCAGCGCAGGAACAGTACGACCTGTTTGAAGCGCAGCTGCAGCTGGCGCAGGAGCTGGACCTGCCGGTCTCGGTGCATGACCGCGAAGCCCACGCCGAAATGTATGAGCTGCTGCGCCAGTACCGCCCCCGCGGGGTGCTGCACTGTTACAGCGGCAGCGCTGAGGACGCCGCCTGGCTGACGGCGCAGGGCATGGCCCTTGGATTTGGCGGCGCTGTGACTTATAAAGGAGCCAAGCGCGCGGCCAAGGTGCTGGCCATGGTGCCGCACGAACTGGCTGTGCTGGAAACCGACTGCCCCTATATGTCCCCCGAACCGGTGCGCGGCACCCGCAACGACAGCCGGAACATTGCCCATGTGGCAGCCAAGATCGGTGAGATCTGGCAGATGGATGCCCAGAGCGTCCTGGATTTGACCGCTGAAAATGCAAAACGCATCTTCAATCAATAAGGCAGCGCTGCACCAAGCTGTGCAGCCTTTGCCGCAAACAATTTATCTGGAGGAATCACCATGAAAGCACGCATTCCCAAACACCGCGAATTTATCATCGACTTCCCGAAAGAGGTTTCTCAGGAAAAGGCAGACGAAGGCTGGGAGAAGCTGACCGCCCTGCTGGAAGATTACAAGAAGGCCCATAACGGCCAGAGCGTTTACTCCCCGACCTTCATCGAGGACCTGGAGCCCGCCGTGAAAGAACTGCAGGCAGAGTACGGCTTTACCTACACCGTTGAAACTGCAAAATAATTGCTGAACCCGCTGCGGTCCTTGCTGAATGTGAGGATCGCATTTTTGTTATAGAATTTATGGCAGGAAATCGTATTCTTCCTTATGGTTTCTACACAATTCAGCCGTAAACTGAATGTGTAGCAAACATAAGGAGGATGATGAGATGCTGCAAACAACACACAAAGGTCTGTCCGGCACGGCGCTCAAAACCATTGCGCTGGTACTGATGCTGATGGATCATATCCACTACTTTTTTGAGTTTACCGGATGCATCCCGGAATGGTTCAGCATGCTGGCGCGCCTGTCGGCACCGCTGTTTTTGTTCTGCACGGTGGAAGGCTTTGCCCATACGCATGACCGCAAGCGGTATTTCTTCCGTATCTGGTGCATCGGTGCGGGCATGGCGGCGGTGCAATTTTTCATGATCTATGCCAAGGCGTTCCGCCGCGGGGATGGCTTTTACCCGCAGAACGCGATCTTCCAGGATTTTGTTCTGCTCTGTGTGATCTGGCAGGGCATCGACTGGGTGCGCGCCAAAAAGTATGGGAAGGGCATTGCCGCTATCGCGGCAGTGGTCGGCTGGCCGTACCTGTTTGCTGCAGTGCTGGGAATGTTCCCGCAGCTTATGCAGAGGCCGATTGTCAGCGCCGTGCTGGCGTTTGTCATCACCAGCCCGGTGCCCATGTGGACCAGCATCACGGACGGTGGTTGGAGCTACCTGGTTGGCGGCGTGCTGCTGTATCTGCTGCGGAACCACCGCAAAGCACAGGTAGCTGTGTGGGCGCTGTACAGCTTTTTGTGGGATTTTGTGCTGGTGTACCTGCAGCTGCGCGGTCAGCCGGGGTTTGAACTTTCCCAGATGTTTACCACCTATTACGAATGGTTTGGCGTGGCCGCCGCGGTGCTGATGCTGGCTTACAACGGCATGCGCGGCAGCGGGCACAAACAGCTGTTTTACTGGTTCTACCCGGCCCATGTCTACCTGCTGTATGGGGTGTCCTGCCTGGTGTATCGCCTGATTGCATAAAAGGGAGGAAGATGTTATGGCGCATATTCTTGCGGTTGATGATGACCCAGATCTTTGCACACTGCTGAAAACGGCACTGGAACGGGACGGCCACGCGGTAGAAATCCGCACATCCGGCGTGACCGTGACGGAAAGCCTGTGCCGCTGGGCGGACTGCATCCTGCTGGATGTGATGATGCCCGGCGAGGATGGCTTTGCCACCTGCCGCCGCATCCGCGCCATAACGCAGGCACCGATTTTATTTTTGACTGCCCGCACCGATGAACAGTCGGTTCTGACCGGCCTTGGCATTGGGGCGGACGATTACCTGACCAAGCCGTTCCGCGTGGCGGAGCTGCGCGCCCGCGTGGCCGCCCACCTGCGGCGGCAGAACCGCGCCCCCGCCAGCCGCATGGTGCGCGGCGGAATCGGGTTCGACCTGGCGGCCAAAACCGCGATGGTGGGGGAGCAACCGCTGCCATTCACCCGGTCGGAATACGCAATCAGCGAGTATCTGGCCCTGCACGCGGGGCAGACGTTCAGCAAAGAACAGATATATGAAGCTGTTTTTGGCTATGATGGCACAGCGGACGATACGGCAGTGACCCAGCACATTAAAAATATCCGCGCCAAACTGCGCACAGCGGGCGTTGCCGCGCCGGAAACCGTACTGAAAACAATATGGGGAGTGGGCTACCAATGGAAAAGCGAAACCTGACCCCGCTGCGCAATGTGCTGGTGCGCTACCTTGTGGTGTGCGGCGGTGGAAGCATTGTGATCCTGCTGGTGTGGTGGGGGCTGTTTATGTCGCTTATACGCAATGGGTTTTTGCTGCCTCCCGTTACCGGGGCGCAGGTGTGCAGCGAAGCACGGGATTACGCCGCAACCGCCACCGTTGAAACCTTTGACCCCAACGCCATTGACCCGCTGTGCCGCTATGCCATCTTACAGGCCGGGACAGCGCATGTGCTGCAAACCAACATGACAGCCAGCCAGCTGAAAAAAGCGAGGAACATATTAACGGGCGGCAGGCAGTGGGTGGTGGCATCGTACCAATACTACCAATACGTGGTGGATATGGCGGATGGCGCACGCTGCATTTTGCAGTATGATTATTCGGTGCCCTATGCGGACCCGGCGCTGCGGGAAGTCCTGCCGGATTTCCAGACCATGTATATTCTGCTGCTGATTTTGCTGGAGGTGATATGGCTGGCGCTGTGTACCCACTGCACGGTGAAGGTGCTGACGGGGGAGACCCGCAAGCTGACCAAAGCTTCCGCAGCAATCGCCGCCCAGCGCCCGGAAGAAATCGAGGTTTCCGGCGCTAAGGTGAGGGAGTTCGCCGAAACGTTGCGGGCTATGCAGACAATGGGCAGCCAACTGACAGCCAGCCTGCAAAGCCAGTGGAAGCTGGAACAGCAGCGCGCCGAGCAGACCGCCGCCCTGGCCCATGACCTGAAAACCCCGCTGGCGATCATAACCGGCAACGCCGACCTGCTGGCGGAGGATGAGAACCTGACCGAAGCCCAGAAAGCCCAGATTGCCGCCATGCAGCGCGCCGCGGAAAAAGCGGACCGCTACCTGCAAACCCTGCGCACCGTCAACACCGCCGAAACCAGCCCGCAGGAGCCGATGCAGCGGGTGCAGGTGCAGGAAATTCTGACACGGTGCGCTAATGATGCCAAATTGTTGTGCGATAATAAAAATATACAATTTGTACTAAACAACGCAATGGAAAACGCCCGAACCATCCCCGCACAAAGGCAGGCACTGGGCCGGGCACTGGATAATATTTTAGAAAACGCCGTTCGCTTTACCCCCGCTGGCGGAACCATCACGCTGGATGCTGTGGAAGAGGGACAGGAAATTGTTTTCACTGTAACGGATACCGGGCCGGGGTTCAGCCCGGAAGCCCTGCAGAAAGCGGGCCGGGAACTCTTCACCACCGATGCCGCCCGCGGCCAGCACTGGGGCCTTGGCCTTGCTGCCGCCCGCCGCACCGCCCAAACCCATAACGGCACCCTAACCGTAAGCAACGGGGAGAACGGGGGAGGAAAAGTGGAATTGAGAGTTAGGAGGTAGGAGTGAGGAGTTTTTTGGGTCGCAGATACCGTTAAAGGTTGGCCAAAATATATAAATTAAAATGTAGGGAACGTTCTTGACCGTTCCGTTGCCTTGGCAAACATCCCATGTGAGGAGATGATTTTGAGGTTCCGGAACGGTCAAGACCGTTCCCTACAGATATTTTATAATGTTAATTGCAAAACCTAAAACCGCCGCAATAACTCCTCCCTCCTAACTCCTAAGGCAACACCGCACAATTCCCGCCTGACGGCTTAAGCACCGCTCCGGCAGCTGCGGCACGGCATCTGCGTTGCCAAAATGCTCGATAAGACATCCAGTATTATCTGCGCTTTTGGCTTAGCATCTGCCGCACCTCGCTCGCCGTATCGGCACTTAGAATTATGCGGTGTTGCCCTAACTTATTTTCTCGTCTCGGTCCAGTACTCTCCCATGCTTGCTCCCGGCTGGCCGGTGCATTCATTGGAGAGATAATGGGTCAGGGCATCGCCGGCGGGGGTCCAGGCGCGTGCGGTGGGTTCATCGGGGTATTCCACTTCGGCATACATAAAATGGCTGGGCAGCCCGGCGTCCACATCGTTCACTTCCAGCTTCAGGCCGTTCTTCAGGGCATAGGTGCGGCGCTCCTTAGCAATCAGCGGTTTGCCGATCAGACGTTCCAGCTTTTCAAACAGCTCCGGCGTGATCTCGGTTTCAATCTCTTCCCGCATCAGGCCGGTTTTGTCCGGTGCGCCCTTAAAGCAGAGCACCAGCGCGGTGCGGCCGCCCTGCAATGCTTCGCGCCGGATGCGCACTGTGGGGCGCACGCTGATGTACCCTTGGTCCATGCGGTAAGTTTCCAGCAGGGGAAGCCCCTGGGGCCAGCCCTGCACCATCCATTTGCGTTCAATTTCCATGGTGTTCACCTTACTCTTTCCTGATTTCTACCCGGAATGTCGTGCCATCCTGCCCGGATTCCGCCCGGATAGCGGCGTGGTGTGCCTGGCAGATGCTTTGTGCAATCGCCAGCCCCAGCCCGGTTCCGCTGCCGGTGTGGGATGGGTCCGCGCGGTAAAAGCGCTCAAAAATATGGGGCAGCCGGTCCGGTGGGATGGGCGTGCCGGTGTTGTGTACCGTCAAAACCGCCTGGCTGCCCGCTGCGGCCAGCCGCAGGGGCACGGCGCCGCCGGTGCCCGCGTACTTGATGGCATTATCCAGCAGGATCACCGCCAACCGATGCAGGGAGGCGGCATCCCCCTGCACGGTCTGGCCGGGGTTCGTCCGCTACAATCAGGATATTCACCGGCAAATCTCCTTCGGCTTTCTTCAATTTATAGGGCAATACCGCATAATTCTAAGTGCCGATACGGCGAGCGAGGTGCGGCAGCTGCTAAGCCAAAAGCGCAGATAATACTTTGTGTATTATCGAGCATTTTGGCAACGCAGATGCCGTGCCGCAGCCGCCGGAGCGGTGCTTAAGCCGTAAGGCGGGAATTATGCGGTGTTGCCATAGATACAGTATACCACAATTAGCTGAAAATAGGCTGAAAAAATGCGGCAGGTTTTGCGCCTGCCGCATTTTTGCCGCAAAATCTGCGAAATTCCGCAGCGGTTTTACTCTTCTTCCAGGATCTCTGCGGCAACCTCTGCACGGTCGCGGCGGGTATCCATGGAGGTCTTTTCAATCATGCGGTGGGCTTCCGCTTCGCTCATGCCCTTGTGCTCGATCAGATAGCACTTGGCACGGTCCACCAGCCGGATCTGGGCAATCTTATCCCGCAGTTTGTCGTTTTCCTGCCGCAGATAATCCAGGCGGCGGCAGCAGGCAGCGGCCATCTGAACGGCCTGGCGGAACTGAACCCCGGTAAAGGGCTTTGCCAACACCAACACACCGTGCTGCTGCAATTTATCGGAAATCTGGTCTGCGGTGCCCGCCTTGGCAAGCAGAATGACACCGGCGTTTGATTTTTCTACCGCATAGGTCGAAAGTTCGTGGCCAAACTCGTCCGGCAGGGGGGTGTTGATGATCACGACCTCGAAATCAATATCCCCCATGCGGCGGCGGGCTTCGCCGCCGCTGGCCACAATGGTGGGGCGCAGGTAACCCAGCTCCGCTACATGCTTTGCCAGGTATTCATTTGCGTTGTTCCCCGCAGAGGCAATCAAAGCTGAAGGCACAAACACATCACCGCCCATCTGTTAAATTACAAAATCTGCCCTGCTTTGGGAAACATCAAATCTTCAAAAAGCAGTTTTCACGCTCCCATGCCTGGGGGTCGGGGGCACTTTCGTAACCATGGCACAACTGGGTCTGGTATTCAAAGTATTTGTTCATCAGCGGCACAGGCAGCTCTTTGGCGATAAAGTCACTCTGTGCGGCAATGGTGATGGCTTCGCGCAGACTTTCGGGCAGGCTTTCCAGCCCTTCGGCGGCGCTCTTGTGGAACAGATTACGGTTGACCGGAGCGGGCAGCGGCATCTTTTTTTCAATGCCGTCGAGCCCGGCGGCCAGAATCAGGCCAATGACCAGATATGGGTTGCAGGAGGGATCGGGGCTGCGCAGCTCCAGGCGGCAGAATTCGCCGGTGGCGGAAGGCAGGCGCACCAGCTGGCTGCGGTTCTGGCGGCTCCAGCTCACATACTTGGGGGCTTCGCAGCTGCCAAACCGTGTGTAAGAGTTGGGGATCGGGTTGCAGAAGCAGGTCAGCTCCCGCGCGTGGGCAAGGATACCGGCAATAAAATGTCCGGCCTCGCTGTCGGGGGCAATGTCGCCCTGGAACAGGTTTTTGCCGTCCCGGTGGATGGAAACATTCACATGCATGCCGCTGCCGGCCTGGTCCTGCATGGGCTTGGGCATAAAGCTGGCAAACAGGCCGTTGCGGTCCGCAATAGCTTTGACGGTGCTTTTGAAGGTGTTCAGGTTATCGGCCGATTTGAGCGCGGTGGAATACATAAAGTCCACTTCGTTCTGGCCAAAGCCGCTTTCGTGGTGGCTGTGCTGGGGGCGCAGGCCCATATCCTCCATGGCAAAACAGATCTCGCGGCGGATGTTCTCGGCCTTGTCCAGAGGGGCAATGTCAAAGTAGCCGCCGTGGTCCATCGGGATGCGGGTGGGGTTGCCGTGCTCGTCGGTCTGGAACAGATAGAACTCACATTCGCAGCCCACATCGCAGCGCAGGCCCATGGCCTTGGAGCGCTTGACCACCGATTGCAGGTACCCGCGGCTGTTGCCGGCAAAGGGGCGGCCATTGGGCAGGGTGATATCGCAGTACATGCGCATCACACGGCCCTCGGTGGGGCGCCAGGGCAGAATGGTCATTGTGTCCGGGTCCGGCCAAAGCACAAGGTCGCTCTCCTCAGTGTTCATAAACCCGGCAATGGAGCTGCCGTCAAAGCAGACACCCTGCTCGAAGGCATAGGGAAGGTCCCCGGCAAAGACAGAGATGTTTTTTTGATTGCCGAAAATATCGCAGAACGCCAGACGTACAAATTTTACGTCGTTATCTTCGACATAGTTCAGGATATCCTGTGCAGTATGCTTCATGGTGGAATCCTCCAAATTTAGGCTGCAGATTTGGCAGAGAGGGGGAAAGTTAGGAGGTAGGAGTGAGGAGTTAGGAGTTGATGCAATTAGAAATTAGCAATGAGCAATTAGAAATTCCGTAGGGCGCACAATGTGCGCCCGTTGCCTTTTGGTTAATCCCATTATAGCATATGGAGCAAAGTTCCGGTATGGTCGATAGGGCGGAACGAGTGCCGGGAGTTTATTCAGCATGGAACCCAATAAACTCCTAACTTTCAACTGACTCCTACCTAAACTCGAAAGGCCCACCTCGCGGCGGGCCTTTCGAGCTGGTGTAAGAAATAGGAAAAGGAGAATGGCATGTTAAAAAGCCGCGCCCGGCATTTTGTGCAAAGCACAAACCCTTGCTGCCGGGGGCTTTTTGGGTCACTGCTTACTCAGTGTAAAACAGCATACGGCTGTAGCACGGCAGCGGCCAGTAATCCTCATCGACAAGCTCTTCAGCAGCGTCAGCGGCGGCGCGCAGGGTATCCATGGCGGGCAGAACCTCATCATGGAAAGCATGAGCCTTAGCGGTCTCATCGTCCAGGGCGCTGACCTTATCGGTCACAGCCTTCAGAGCGTCGGTTGCATCAGACATCTCGTCAGTGTATTTGGAAAGTGCAGTCAACAGCTTTGCTTCGGACTTGGTGGAGATGCCTTCCACAGCAGCGGTCTTGGCTGCGGCGGTGCTGGCAACTTCGCCCATATAGCTGGTGGCGGCAGGAATCAGCTGCTTGGATGCGATCTTGAGCATGGTGCGGGCTTCGATGTTGATAATCTTGGAGTAGTGCTCCATCTCAACTTCGTAACGGCTCAGCATTTCGGTCTTGGTCAGAACGCCGAACTCTTCCATCAGGGAGATGTTCTTCTCTTCCTTCAGGGCGACCATGGCATCGGGGGTGCACTTGCGGTTGGGCAGGCCACGGCGGGCAGCCTCAGCTTCCCAGGCTTCGGAATAACCGTTGCCGTTGAAGATCACACGGCGGTGGTCGTTCAGGGTCTTCTTGACCCAGGCGGCGGCAGCGCACTCAAAGTCAGCAGCGCCCTCCACATCGGCAACAAACTGCTTCAGCTCTTTGGCAACAGCAGTGTTCAGGATGGTGTTGGCATCGCTCAGGTTCTCAGCGGAACCGGGCATACGGAACTCGAACTTGTTGCCGGTAAAGGCGAACGGAGAAGTACGGTTACGGTCGGTGGTGTCCTTGCTGAACTTGGGCAGAACATCAACGCCAAGGTCCATCTTCATCTTAACAGGGCCGGCATAGGGGCTGTCGGTGCAGACAGCATCGATAACAGCTTCCAGCTCTTCGCCGACAAAGATGGAGATGATGGCCGGGGGTGCCTCGTTAGCGCCCAGGCGGTGGTCATTGCCGGGGGTGGCAACAGAGGTGCGCAGCAGGTCAGCGTATTCATCGACTGCCTTGATAACGGCGGTCAGGAAGACCATGAACTGCAGATTTTCCATCGGGGTATCGCCGGGATCCAGCAGGTTTTCGCTCTTGGTGCTGAGGGACCAGTTGTTGTGCTTGCCGGAACCGTTAACGCCCTCGAACGGCTTTTCGTGCTGCAGGCAGACCAGGCCGTGCTTATCGGCAATCTTCTTCATCATTTCCATGGTCAGAAGGTTGTGGTCGATGGCAACGTTGGTGGTATCGTAAATGGGGGCGAGCTCATGCTGGCAGGGGGCAACTTCGTTGTGCTTGGTCTTTGCGGGGATGCCCAGCTTCCACAGCTCGGTGTCCAGATCCTTCATAAAGGCGGAAACAATGGGGCGGATCACACCAAAGTAGTGCTCTTCCAGTTCCTGGCCCTTGGACGGTGCAGAGCCAAACAGGGTGCGGCCGGTCAGAACCAGGTCCAGGCGCTTGTTGTAATCCTCTTTGCGGATCAGGAAGTACTCCTGCTCCGGGCCAACGGTGGTGGCAACGCGCTCAACATCCTTGCCGAACAGGTGCAGTACCTTGCAGGCCTGGTCGCTGATGGCCTGCATGGAACGCAGCAGCGGGGTCTTTTTATCCAGTGCTTCGCCGGTGTAAGAGCAGAATGCAGTGGGGATGCACAGCACGTCATCTTTTACAAAAGCATAGCTGGTGGGGTCCCATGCGGTGTAGCCGCGGGCTTCACAGGTGGCGCGCAGGCCGCCGGAAGGGAAGGAGGAAGCATCTGGTTCGCCTTTGATGAGCTCCTTGCCGGAAAACTCCATGATGGCGGTGCCGTCCGGCTGGGGGCTGACAAAACCATCGTGCTTTTCACTGGTGATGCCGGTCAGGGGCTGGAACCAGTGGGTGTAATGGGTAGCGCCCTGTTCAATCGCCCAGCGCTTCATCACGCTGGCCACAACATTGGCTACTTCCAGGTCAAGGGCCTGACCCTTTTCAATGGTTGCCTTCAGGCTCTTGTAGGTCGAGCTGGGCAGACGCTCACGCATTTCGTGCTCGTTGAAGACTTTGCTGCCGTACAGTTCCATAACGGTTGCTGCCATACTTACCGAACTCCTTTTCCTCTGTGGTATCATCACGCAAATAAGTCGGACTTTTTATAAAACAAAAGGCACTGCGAACAGGATTTGTGTTCGCAGCGCCCTTGCTGTTTATGTGCTTATTATACGGGCCAAACGCAAAAAAAGCAACTGGCAGAAATGACAAACCGGATTGGCGTTTGCCTTGATGTTTTAGGAAAAATGCTTGTATTGGGGGATGGAGCCATCCAACCCCCAATGCGGCCTAATAAAATAAACCGGGCCGCCAACCCCGCTTGGGGGCGACAAGCCCGGTATTGCCTTAAACGTGTGCTGCGTTCTTTTGGCTTTTGCGGTACAGCACAACAGTGGCTGCAATGCCCAGCAGGCTGATGCAGTCCGCCGCGCGCCAGAACCACATTCCAGTCCAGCGCACCTGTACGCTGCCCTGCCAGCCGGGAGCCAGGGTAACGGTCAGGTAACCGTTCTTGTGGGTCAGTGCGGCTCCGTCCGCAGCGGTCATATGGTAGCCGGGGTAGTAGAATAGCGGCAGCCGGATGGATGCTTCGGTATCGCCGGTGTTCTGCGCCGCCAGCTGAATGGTCAGGCCGTTTTTGGTGTACTCTGTCAACTCTACGCCGTTGTCCGCTTCGGGGGTCAGGCGGCCCCAGACGCTGTCATCGGTGGTGGTGTCCTCGGTGGGCAGGTATTCGCCGCCACCCACCTGACCGGGCAGGTCATCCACCGCGGCAAGGCTCATGTAGGTAACGGCTTCGCTGGTGGTGCATTTGTCATACATCAGGTACCCGGCGGGGATGATGGTCAGCGCCAGCAGGGCGGCGGCCATTGCCTTGGCGGCTTCCGGCCGGACTTTACGGTACAGCACCACCGCGCAGCAGGCGCACACGACCAGCAGCATGGTGGCCGGGGTGAAGAACCGCCAGGCAAACTGCAACTTCCCCAGAGTCTTGCTCAGCGCCTGCAATGGTTCGCAACGGAACAGCGCGTACCAGGGGCAAAGGTCGCTGGCGCACCAGGCGGCCAGCAGGCCAAAGCCCAGTGTCAGGCTGCCAATGCGCGCGGCATCGCGGCTGCTTTTGCGCACGGCGGGGTCCAGCACAGCCAGCAGGAAGAAGAATGCACCCGCGGCCAGTGCCAGGCCCAGCGTCTGCGGCATTTCGCCCACAATGCCGCTCTGGATGCTCTCCGCCACGCCGCTGCTTTGGCCGAACATCAAAAACATCTGGCCCAGGTAAACGGAGCTGTCGTACAGGTAGGCGGCATCATACTTGCCGCTGATGCGGCACACCCCCTGCACCATGTATTGCAGCAGCGGCACCATAAACCACAGGTTCCACACAATGGCGGCCCCGGCGGCTTTGCACAGAGCGGGCAGCACCGGGCGGGTGAAGGTCTTTTTGAAATACAGCAGGCAGAAGGCGGCGGTAAAGAACACCGCAAGTTCGGTTGTCAGCAGATGGCTCTGCAGCAGGCCGGTAAAGCCCAGGGCAAAGGGCAGCCAGCACCAGGGCTCAGTCTTTTTGCCATCGGAAGGGGATTGGCGATAAATCCGCCACAGCCCGTACACGACCAGCGGCAGGAACGCCATGGCGGTATATTCGCCCACTGCAGCGCGCACAAACACGTTGGTCAGCCGGTAGAACGAAAGGGTGTACAACGCGGTACCAAGCAGCGCGGCACAATCGCTGCGGAACATTTTGCGCAGGGCATAAAACGTAATGCCCACGGTGGCCGCTGTGATGGATGCAACGTAAACTTTGTAGCTGGTTTGCAGGCTGAAACCCAGAATGCGCAGCACCGCAGCCGGGTACAGGAACACATCGGAGTACATCAGGCTGAACGGATAGCCTTTTTCGTTGATGATGGCCGGGTCCATGCGCACGGGGAACTGCCCGGCCAGCAGCCCGGCTTTCAGCCCCTCAATGCGGGAAAGGTGGATGGAAAGGTCGTGCCCGTACGTCAGGTAGCCGAGCCCCAGCGGCAGGCAGGCAAACACGCCGATGCCCACCAGCGCCATGGCGATATACCGCCCGCGCAGGGTATGGATGGGAAATTTGACCCGGCGGGTCAGCAACAGGATCACCCAGTCCAGTACGGCGCAGAACACAAGCCCCGTCAGCAGCCGCACATACGCCCACGCGTGGGTGGGTACGATCTGTGCGCCGGTAATGTAGATGACCTGGTTTTTGCCGCAGTCCGCGGTAAACTGCAGCTGTGCGGTTTCGCAGCCGTAGGGCATCCACAGGCTGAACACCGTGCGGGTGCGCTCAGCGGGCAGCTTGGCGGCATCGTACTGCGCGGTGGGCATGATCTCATCCAGAAAGCTGACCTCGCCGTCCTCGCCGTCATTCACATAGTTGATGCAAACCTGGTAGCTGCCGCGCGGCAGGTCGATCCAGCGGGTGGTGGCAAACAGGCCGGTAAAGTTTTCCACGCGGGCACCGCGGTCATCATTGGTACATTCCTCCGCGTAGGGAATGATCAGGTCCGGCGTAATATCAATCACGCCGCCTGTGCGGAAATCCCCCACAAAACGCAGCGCCAACACCATAAATTCCACCAGAACCAGCAGCAGGACCAACCCGTTCTGGCGGCTGAAAATTTTTTTGAGCTTTTGCAAACAAGCACGCTCCCTTCTCAACATGATCTTAAGGCAATACCGCATAATTCCCGCCTGACGGCTCAAGCACCGCTCCGGCGGCTGCGGCACGGCATCTGCGTTGCCAAAATGC